>Ga0209339_1001093_pt1 | contig 11091 bp, 8 predicted proteins | sample OlaalgELextract3_FD_187376 | JGI IMG/M metagenome (GOLD analysis project Ga0209339, IMG submission 187376) | Olavius algarvensis symbiont microbial communities from Tuscany, Italy - Type A ELBA extract 3 (SPAdes) (version 2) | ecosystem: Host-associated > Annelida > Digestive system >...
CAGAATGATGATATGTGGAATCGTTTTGAGACAGCACCGGAACGTTACAGACGACAGACGTCATCCTCATGCCATATAGCCAACCGTCTATATAGATAGACGGTTGGCTAAAAATCATCGATGGTCTATTAAACGGCGCAATTTTCAATGACCTTGAACGACCCAAAACCCAGATGCTGTTATTTAACGCTGAATATCCCAGATAAAATGAACTATTACTATAGGGAAGAGTGTCATTTCGAATAACCTTGAGTGACTTAGCGAAATATTCAATGACACGAAGCATCGCACGGCCTCTCTGCGTCATCTCAGCTTATTGTGTTATTTACGGCGCTGCGCGTGCTGAGCTTCGTTGAGTTGAGATGACAGTGGGGATACAATATGGGCATAATGAATGCGTGTCAACGTTATTTTTATACGACTATAGTAGTAGCCTACTACCGCTGCTGCTGTTTTATTACCGCCGCCGAGTTTATTGAACGAGTTTACGCTATCCACCTCTGTGTCTGCCAACAAGTTATGATACTTTGCGCTGTTATGAGGCCTGGAACGAAGTAACGAGATTACATTGTGCAGTGTCGACAAGTTGCCAGCTTATTGGCTGTGTTCAACGGACAGTTTTGTACAGTTCAGCTAGGAGACAGTCGACTTGACGACATACATTGTTGTTGTTTGGACGCCGGCTACACATTAAATATCGTTACTTTGTCGATAATAATTAGGCCTAAATTAAGCCTGTAATGGCCAGACTAAACCACACAGCAACGGACCATTATACAAGCAATATGATGATTGGTACACTGGCCGTTGACGGCTGTTACATTTAGTACAGCGAGGCCCAGTTCCCTCTTCGCTGTACCAAATGTAACATCCCACCCATCAATGGCCAGTGCACCAACGTCCATGTTATTCGATGTGGCGCTATAATCGACTCATAATTCTAAACTCTAAAGGGTTAACGACATGTCAAAGGCGGAACCACTGACGTCATTTATGAGTTTGCCAGCTTCCTCGTCCCGGCGGGCGACAAGTGCCGAGGTGATGTAGTCTGCGTTTGTAAATCGTGCTACGATGTTTGTCATCAGTTATCACTGATGATATTATATCTTTGTGTTTATTGATCGGGCAAATAAAGATGCTTGCTTGCTTGCTTATACGGCCACAGCGCTCGTTGTGAAGCTTTCAGCGCAGACGGAAAATGATTCTCGGATCCACGTCACTAGGCTAGGACAACAAGAAGCTCAGCTGTTGCAGAGACCGCGCGACGCTCCGTGTCGTCGAAAATTTTCTGTCACTCGAGGTCACTCAAAATTATACCGTCGAGTAGGGTGTGTGTAATATCCCTTGGTATTCCATTGTGACTATATTTTGTACCGTTTCTGAAATATTTAACGTCGAATAACGGCGAGCCATTAAAACAATATGGGTTATGGGTCATTCGAGGTTTTTGAAAATGGCACCATTCTAACTATTGCTTTATCTTGTATCATATCTGAGATAAAGTGAGATACTGCTCAAAAATCGCGATTTTTTCATACTCTACGTGCATCCCGTTAGGGGGTCGCCGTCGGAATATTGCCACAACGTCTGGTATAGAAACATTAGACAAGTGCACGGAGACTACCAAGATGGTGAAAAAAGTATGAGAATATGTTTACTCCTTGCGACACAATACACGAACATGGCGGACAGACAGACACTGCATGATGGCATAGACCGCGTTATGCATAGCGTTGCGCGGCAAAAAAGGGGCGATATGATATTGAGTAGTCACGTGGCGAATGTGGATAAACCAGCAAATGTGGCGGGCCTTGCTGATGGAGTATTGGACTACAGATTGTTATAAAGACGCTAGGTCTGTCAGCAGTGTGCACAACGCAACTGTGATCAAATACACAAGTTTAATAAAAACAACCAGCAGCAGTCAGTGGAACGGAATGTGCGCTAGTCTCATCAACGTGCTACACGCACGCACGAGGACAAGAAGACACTGTCAAACAAACCTTCCATACACAACGTCATGGAAGCTACAGTTCTGTCTGCTTGCCAAGCAGCTTGTGCCATCAATACTGACAGTAACAACGATATGAAACGCTACACGTTATGCGCATAATTCTCGTAAATACGTAAACATCGGATTTATATACAGTGTGTCTTGATTTAAGTGACACCGACATTCAAACCCATTTAACAGTGAGATATCTACATAGAATTAAATATCCTTTAAATCACACATAAATCTTGTAATTAAATTTCAACCAAATACACTGCACAGTTCATGACATGTAAAAATAAAAATTCAACAAACTTTTCCTCGAAACACCAAGTTCCCAATATGGAAAGTCAACGGCAGTTACAGTTTGTGCTCGAAATACTCGCGAACAGATACATGCACACAGTTAAATCCGCCGGCACCACACCGGTCGATCCATGCTGGTTGAATTAGCTCCTCTCTTCGATAAGACGCTGTTGCAGATGTCAATGTCAATCATCAATTTATATAGCGCATCACCGCGAAAGCCTCTAATGCACTGAATACGCTAGTAAGTGGCAAAGAGGAAAGTCTTCAAAGATAGTTTAAACCTATCACTAGAGTAAGTTCGCAGTTCATCTGCCAGCGAGTTCCAGAACGTCGGGCCAGCCACAGCAAAAGCCCGACGGCCGAATGTTCTGAGACGATATTGTGAGATCAGTAGAAGCTGATGGATGACGCACAATATCCTGCTCAATCAGCAGGCAGATCGCAGTTGCTGACGACTGGCAACTTCAGAGACTGGCACACAGTAGTTCAACAAAATGTGGCACCTTGTCCTGGAGACAACGGTGGACCATCAGAGCAAGCTTATACAAGACCCGCTCCGGGACGTCCAGATGAAATGTGAAAAACGCTCTGCTAACTGCATGAATTGACAAGAAGATGCTGATTGAGCAGGATATTGTGCTAACATCCACCGGGCTCAACGAACATTAGATCAGCACCTCAAAGTGTCCACATGACACTATATTATTGACTTCCAGCGAGTATGCAGAAGTATGTTGACTGCAACATTTTCAGTAAGTAATCCAACAGGATATTGTACCACATGGAAAACCTGGTTTTTCAAGAAAAAGCTTTTAAACTTTTATATCTCATAAACTGTGCAGTGTATTTGATTAAAACTTACAACATTTATGCTACCCAAGTAGTAAATTGGCGTGGTTAAAAGAACATTTAATTCTGTTCAGGTTTCTTGTTGCTAAGTGGATTTGAATTTTGGTCTCACTTCAATTGAGACACAGTATAATTTAGTCACAATGTGCAGCAGAAAATGTCAAGACAAAAATTTAGATAAATAAACAGAATTTAAACGGTTCGCAAATATTAAGAGATTTACAGAAGACAGTGCTACGTAAACGCTGAACGGCAGAGAAACAATGCCCACCAAAGTAACAGTCACTGCGCTGTGTTACGAATCACAGAATGACTTAAAGCATGAAACAGCAGCACATTCTTTACTGTGTGTGTCGAGACTAAAGAGCGCCAAGCAGAGACACTCACCTCAACTCAGCATAATTAGAATGAAGCGAATGATACTGCTAAATACTGGTAAAGACCAAAACAGCAAACAAACATGTCATGAGAAGTCATCGCAAAAACAAACACGTTATCAACATCGATCTACCAACAGCAGCCGCAACAGTCTTGACTGTGAGATAATGACTGAAAGTAGACAGCATTTCTATCATAAAACGTCACCTACCGTTAAATAACTGCTATTTTATACAAGAAAATTCTGAAGTATCAAATATGCAATGGACGTGATAGTAGTGGCAGTAGCAGTAACCACAGCAGCGCAGTACCGCTCACGTTTACACACAGTACTGCAGTCATTAGTCAGCATCTCTGTCACCTAATGCCGACCAGTAGTAAGACGTGGTGATAGACACAGCAAATCTCGACCCGCGCCCCACTGCAGGGTGCTGCCACCTGGCGAATTTAATGCCATGATATCAGATCCATTGCCCGTCTGTTCAGAAAGTTTCACGACGATTGATGCAACCGTTTTTCCATAATGTTGCTAACAAGCACAGTTACAAAGCCGCACTACCTCACTGCCTATCACTCACCAGACCTATCTACAACTGAATCCTATGGGAAAGGACAACTCCCTTTACATTGGATCTCCGATGCCAGTACATGTCTACTGCATATAGTATAGTATCTACGGTACACATGCTCTGTATAAATGTAAGAGTGACATGTCGAGTAGTGATAAAGAAGGCTGTGTAGAATGCACAACTTACACCATGCCTCGAAAAAAAGTACACCCTTAAACATTTACACCCTTGAACAGAATACAATAAAATTAGTGAGGAACAGAATCATGGATCAATGCTAAATGACACCGTCAACTGAAGAACGTTGTTGCAATATTGACAACAGATTTGCATTAGTTATTTCAGCTGTTAGCAAGTGACATGACAAACGTCAGGATTTGCTCTAAACAAACAGACACAGACAAGACATGATGTTTTCAGAAGAGGAGACAGTTTTAACTCACGTTTTGATGCAAAAGAAAAACTACAGTGCAAAAACAAATGCAGAATTTCCACCTAATCCTAACTCTAAACCTGTTGCGGGAAAATCCCCCTGGATGCATGCAAGTGTACAGGCAGATAACATCAGTGCACTATTTTTAGCAATGACACATCAGGGCACACTGCTATTGGCTGAAGATCCGCTTCCACTTCTGCCGTGTTTTCCATGAGTAAGTAAGTAATTTGACACAATATGCATTCCGCACACGGCTACCATTTGCACATTCAACCAGAATGACTGCTACATGACGCTGAGAACGACTGGTTAGCAATAGCTAAGCTATTTGTTCACTGAATGCAGCACTGCACCAACTAACAAAGAAAGCATATCTCTCTCTATCACAGTTTGTTATCTATGGCCACTGGGTCAAAACACTGTTAGCATTTTTACACCACACACTATCATGTGACTAAACCAAAGTGAAAATATTTCAAACAGTTTTAGGGGGCTACTTTTTTCATCAGACTGGATGATCATTGGACAGATATGGGCATCATCTAAGGCTGCAGCCTCTATTGCTCATCAACTACAAGTACAAGTAAGTACAAGTAAGTAAACACAGATCATCTGCCGCTCAATGACTGACTTACTGACTGACTGACTAACATCAATACATAGCTGACTGTCGGCAACGTCCGATGTTATCAAAGTCAGATTACCCAGTTACCAGCAATGTAACTATGCAATAAATATGCAACCAAGAACGTCAAAGAGAAAGTTGGATCAGATCAGCAACACATGAATATAATGAGATACCGCCACCGACCCATCACTACAATGTTACAGTAACAGACTACAGTTGATGTGTACAGGGTGTTTCAGAAAAAAGTAGCCCCCTAAAACTGTTTGAAATATTTTCACTTTGGTTAAGTCGTTTTGCATCAAATTTTGCCAATTTGTTGGCAGTTCATATCCACATATATCTGCCAATTTTTGTAGATCTTAATATTTCATCAAATGGCATTAATTTTCCACGAGTACTCATCGTTTTCACCCTGTCAAGTTCTGAGTAGGCCTATTCACCCAGAAAATGAAAATGCACATCATTTTTCCTCATCACATGTCTCGGTGTCTGCTAATTGTAAACAATCGATAACTGTCTGACTTTTTACTATTAACGTTCTACTGACATAGTTTTAAAGCTCTGAAGTGCCTACCAACGGGAAAATTGTCTTACAATGACAAACTGTGCATGCAGATGCTGTGGCAGGTCTCCCAGTCCCACTGCCTGGTTTATGCAGAACGGCTGAGCCAGTGTGGTCGACTTAATTGACTGGCAACTTTCTCAACAGTGCTCAACTTTCACCCATTGTCAGGGTATCACTGGAAATGATGGCTTTCTCACCAAGTCCTTGCTCACGAAGCGTCTGCATTCGATATTCAAAACCTGACACGGTAAAAACGATGGGTACTCATGAAATAATTAACGCCATTTGATGAAATTTTAATATTAATGTACACAAATTGGCAGATATATGTGGATATAAATTACCAACAAATTTGCAAAATTTCACGCAAAAAAACTTAACCGAAGTCAAAATATTCCAAAAAGTTTTAGGGGATACTTTTTTTGAAACACCCTGTACATTGTACAACGAACTAGACAGCCAGAATTACATCATAGGACACAACACCATCAGCAGCCTAACAACCTGCACTATGTAATGCACACATCACTCTACACGGTGGCACATAAAACAGTAGACCATTTCATTTTGTTGCGTACAACGTGTATACTACATATATACTGAACATTTCAGCAACATCTACAGTAGCTAAAACATTAATCAAAAAGTTGTTCTATATGTTCGCCCTTCAGTGCAATAACTGAAGCTAGTTGTTTCCTAAACTATCCCGACTGCCTGATCACTCAAATCCGTCAACATAAACGTGTTTATCTATGACTTCATTAATGATGCAAAAGGGATATTTAACATGATCAAAATTGCATAGAAAAGTAATTCTTTGTCGTCTCCAGATCCCATCTCGGCATCTACATTCTACAAGAATGAAAGTATTGGTGAACAACAATTTACGTAAATTATGTTCACAAATTGCACGGCGGTCCAATTCTTTTTGCGCCACTCTGTAGTAGCATGATGTTACAATTTTCAAATAGTATCTGAAATTATTTCTGCCATTCTGCACTGACAATGCACTACTGATGTGTCACTGACGTCATGTAGGATGCACAATACAATGACTGATCACACTCCATCATCTCACTGTGTTACTACAACCAGCTACAAGGTAATGAGTGCTATTATCCGGCACTCACACGGCAACACATGATATAGCACTGGACGGTGGCTGCAGGCAGTCAGTATGGCAAGTACATTCACATCTTAGTCACTCATGACCAACTTCCTAGCTTTGACAGCCACATAAACCCACAGTTAAAAGTACCCCTATGGCAACATGCAGAAAAGGGTTAACATTTACAAGTGATTTGGACAATATGTACCAATTTTATGCGACAAAGCTGGAAATGCTACTAATACAGCACACTGAGTCTTGCTGGCACTGACAACATCTGTCATGGCAAAACTTGGTAGAATTCTTTCCATTCACTGACAGTGAGGCATAGAAGGATGCCAACTTTCTACTGGAGTAGTGTAGAATATCCAGCATCTAAAATATGGTTATATCCAGATAGGATTTTTGCCAATGAGAGTTTTTCACGAGTATACTGCACAAGCTTAGTTTCCATAGGCAAACATCAACATCGAAGTGTTAAACTGAGCTGCTCAGCTAGATGACTATCACAGCAGACAGTTTCAGAGACAAATTATTGCTGCAGCAGCTGTGAAACTTGAATGCATCTCACAACCATTTCAAACTAATACTGAGTGGAATGTGAACTGAACGCTGGATTTGCTCTCTAACAATACACAACTGGTGAACACACCACTGAACACATACGAATATAACATGTCATCTCGTCATTATGTCAGTCACAACTACACCATCGTCGACCTTCATTTTCACGCTACTCATCTCTCACCAACTCTGTACGTTACACACACATCTTCTACACAAAAAGTTTGCACGTCAGTTTCAAGAACATTTTGCAATAATAAAGACAAACATCTTAATTACTGTTCTATTCAATATTTTTCACAAAAACTGGAAGTTGGGTGCACAAAAAAGTTTAAATTGCTTGTTCATTATGAGACAGATGCTCGTACTTATTTATCACACAGCAAGTCTTTCACACTGTCATAAGCACTCTATGGCCAAAGAAATCAAACAGCAGCTAATATGGCTTAACCCTTTATGGCCACACCAAAACCGCAGAGCAACGGACCATTATATAGCAATAAGACGATTGGTACACTGGCCACTGATGGGTGGGCTGTTACATTTGCTACAGCAAGGAGGGGCATTGGCGAGCTGGCCCCGCCCAGTCCCCACCTCGCTGTGCCGAATGTAGCAGCCCACCCATCAATGGCCAGTGTACCAACTTCATATCATTTGACGTGGCACTATAATTGCCTCTGGACTCTAAATCGGTAATCTCTGTGGTAAAAGTCGCAGTAAACATCAATTGTATTGTGTTTTAGTTCTTAATATGACAAATGTACAGTGATGTCTCCAGTGTTCATCGGAGACGTATCTGCCTGAGTGAAAACATCAAACTTACGTAATGCTTGTTTGATATGTTCACTACAAACACGTACTTCCAATGTCTGTTGTATCTGTGCAGTGTTGGTCGTCACACATCATTCAGGTAACGCACTATATGTAGTATCACTCGGTGACTCTACATTACAATAGTCATACGCGGATGCTATATGCACTGCATCACCACGGATGTCATCACAATCACAGCAACTGGACCGTACACCATCTTACATCATTGTAGTCATCATTATAACAGGCACTTGCTCCAATCAATATGTACACTGTGGGCCACAAAAACATGCTACTACTGCACAGTAGTGTGCAACAGACGTGATTCCTCAACAGATCAATGCCAGTTAAAACAGTGAAGAGGATTGGTCTACATGTGCCAAAGTTATCATAGAAATAGAACTGTTACACTTCTATGGCCCACAGTGTATAACAGCGCTCAACAGCTGCCAACCCTCAGGTCAAGCCAGCGTGTTTGGACTGTAAGCCGGGTTTAGGCTGCTATCATCTTCACCCATCATCACCATTTATTATTATTACTCAGTGCAAAAGCTGATTACCACCCCACGAAAGAGAGAAGGCTGAGTCAACCTAGGCACTGCAGCAAAGGTGTGCAGATGTGCCCAAGGCTATATATATCACAGTGGTTTTCACGATAAAGACATGACCACAGAGGTAACTGATCCTAGGACCTCATGCAGGTGAGGTACACAGGCCACCTGTCATGCATCACACTAGTCAGTCTGTGCATCAGTTATCAGCCGACAACACCGTACACTGAACAATCACCGTAGACGATATAAGTCAACGTGGTCAACTGTACCTAGTACTCTTCACACACAAACAGCACGCACGCCTGCACTGCAGTCTAGGTCACTCACAGTCCACGGCTTCACAGCAAACTAACAGTATTATACTGTACAAAGCAGCATGCCACGAAATGGCACAAAAATACAAAAACCATGAAAAAACATCACTTACGAGCGGGGAAAATCGTGGACTCAATGCATCATATTTACACTTGAAATCTGCTTGTACGAAATATGTGAAATGCAATAAAATGGAAGTCAGAGGAAACGATTTGTACACAAACACATTCAGATGAGACACACACAGCATCACACGATCGATCATCGACTTATAAAACGTTGGCAGAGTTACGACAACAAACAAAAAACACCGACCGACAGCCATCCTCACTGATAACTAGGCATGTGCCGAACAGATTTTTAAATTTCAGTTTGGTTTTTGAAAAAAAACTCAGATTCGGTTTGGAATGAGTTTGGTTTGGTTCGGTCTGAAAAAAAGCGGTTTGGTTCAAATAGTAGTGATGTACTACTTATTTAATAGTTGAGTAGTTAATTTACAGCAAATATTACACTGACGTCACTCACAACAATGACAAGTAATGTAATTGCATTCTAAAATATACACTGTGTCCCAAAAAAATAGTACACCAAACTATTGGCAATAATTTTGTCGTCAGTTCTTACAGATTTTCAAAATTCTTTCACTACTGGAAAGAGAACTAGATTTCCAACAAAACCCATGTAATACTTCCCACCATACATTCAGTATGTTGCCACACTACCTTGTGAAATTTAGAAGATCAAATTTGTGGCAATTTACAAAAAAAACTAAAAATTGAGTCACATTTGACAAAAACTGAATTGTGTCTTGTCATGTGGCTAAATATTACCACAATAGTTGCTTGAAGTGTCCGTCTTCTGCCCACACACATGTGCGAAGATGCCCGTGCCACTCATCAATTACACTGTCGATGATGGTCTGGTCAACTCCATGCCAAACATGCAACAAACGCTGTTTCAGTTCATCAATGTTGTGCACCCGTGACTGATAGACTCGTTGGACGATGCCCCATATCTTGTAGTCGACAGGGCACGGTCGGGACTGTTCGTTGGCCACAGGTCTGGTGGAATGAATGCAGGCGTTGCCTGCTTGAGAAGTCGTACAGTATCAGATTTGCAGAAATTCAAACTTATAACTTTTTCAAGGTAGTGCAGCAACACACTGAAGGTGTGGTGGGTAGATATGGGGTTTTGCTGGAAATTTATTTATCTTTCCGGCAGTAAAAGAATTTTAAAAATCCGTTAAGAATTGACGAAATTATGACCACAAGTTCGGTGTACTACTTTTTTAGGACACAGTGCATATGCTAATCTGTGTTTTGTAGTGTTTTAAAATGTACTTTATCTGCATACTGAATGCAAGTAAAGTTCTTTTTGTCACTTTTAATGTGAATTTCGGATTGCATGCAGTTTCTGTCAGATAACCATCTGAACAGATGTCAAATTTTTGGATGGTTCTGTTTTTGAGAACCGAATCCAAACTGATTTTCGGTTTTCCGCACATGCCTTTCCCTACCGTAACTGATAACATCATCACCAAGAAACAATGGAAATTGACAACACAACACTTTGGATGAACAGTTATCAGCAGAACAGATCGACTGATTAACTGGTGTGTTGAAATGCCACAGTCATGTTTAAAGGGTCTGAAATCGTCAGTTCTACACTGTCATTGGTGCGAAAGACTGGCAAAACAAAACAACAGATTACAGTTCACAATATCTGACCACAAAGACTAAACGTTCAACGTTGTCTCACACACTCACTTGCATCGCAAAGAAATTGCCTTATAACTGCTGCACACAAGACAGCTGACATGTAGCCGGCCTCAGGCCAGCTGACATGTAGCCGGCCTCAAGGCCAGCTGACATGTAGCCGGCCACAAGGCCAGCTGACATGTAGCCGGCCACAAGGCCAGCTGACATGTAGCCGGCCACAAGGCCAGCTGACATGTAGCTGGCCTCAGGCCAGCTGACATGTAGCCGGCCTCAGGCCAGCTGACATGTAGCC
>Ga0209339_1001094_pt1 | contig 11090 bp, 10 predicted proteins | sample OlaalgELextract3_FD_187376 | JGI IMG/M metagenome (GOLD analysis project Ga0209339, IMG submission 187376) | Olavius algarvensis symbiont microbial communities from Tuscany, Italy - Type A ELBA extract 3 (SPAdes) (version 2) | ecosystem: Host-associated > Annelida > Digestive system >...
GTCTTTTTCCACTTAAATTTTCTGTTTGATTCCACTTAGTAGACTAATCTGGGTACCCGTCAGTATTTGATGGCACGTAGAATACCCAGTTGCATCATCATCATAATGGGGAGGGGAGTGGTACTCTCTTAACTCAGACCCTACCTAAAGCTTGTGTTTGGCTAAGTAAACCTGAACTCATGTTGTGTACCAATTTTTCAGTCGCTAGCTTCAACGGTTGCAGAAATAAATAGGGGGTCCCAAATTTTTTTTCGGATGCTTCCCTGGCCCTGGCCCAAGCCTCCCCCGCCAATTTTGGTCCTAAACGTTGTTTTTTTGGTAACATAGTCCCAAACCTAAGTTGTATACCAAATTTGAAGTTGCCAGTTTCAACGGTTGCAGAAATAAGACTGAAAAATAGGCTACATTTTATTTTCTGACAAAAATAGCTGAAATGACTTCGACGATCAATCAACGTCATTGTCGATGACACAATATAATACGCCACATATCATTACCGCGCGATGCTATGCATAAGCGCGGTCTATGCCGTCATGCAATGTCTGTCCGTCTGTCCGTCCGTCTGTCTGTCACGTTCGTGGATCATGTCAAAACGAATAAACATATCTTTGAATTTTTTTCACCATCGGGTAGCATTCTAGTTCTTCCATACCAAACGGGGTGGCGATATTCCGACGGGAACCCCTCTAACGAGGTCGTCGAATGCAGGTGGGGTAGGCAGAAATCGCCATTCTGGTCTAATAGTTGGCTATCGAAGATTGCTGGACGTGCGAAGTGCCAAAAATATTTACCGACGACGAAGCTGAGTATGACACAGTCGGCCACGCACCACTGGCTATCGATCGATTGCTGGGCGTGCGAACTACGAAGTGACAAAAACAGCGACGACCATGCAGTGTAGATCGCACAGTCGGCGACTCACCAGCGAATGTTTGTTTGTGACGGCCTGCAGCATGGACGAATACGGCGAAGAGAAGAGAACAGAAAAGAATCTAATTGTACGCAGTGGTATATCTGAAGCCGAAACAACTAATAATAAAAGACTGCGCTCGACGTTTTGTATTGAAGCTATACAGACACGAAGCATCGCGCGGCTTCTTTGCGACAGCAGAGTTTTTTTCTATTAGTGGCCTCTAGTAACCGTGTATCTTGTATCGTTTTTTAGATATTCAACGTGAATAACGGCGTGTTCTTGAAATCTGAGTTAGGGTCATTCAAGGTCATTGGAAATTGCACGATTCGATTAATCGCATACGAGTTTATATTGGCAGTTTACAGTAAACATGGTTATATCTACGAGTAGTATCGTTTGCGAGATAAAATTAAACGTCGAATAACTAAATAAATAATAGCGTGCCTTTGAAGTCTGTGTTAATGGTTATTCAAGGCATAGTATAATTTAAACGTGCAGTCCAACCAAAATGTTCAGTCCAAACGAAAAAGTGTGCAGTCCAAAATGGGAAAACGTGCAGTCCAACCTTTGGCTTGCTTACAGTTTGACCTTTGAAATGACAAATAAATCATACTGGTGACTTCCATTTTCAACTTTTTCTTGTCATATTTAGTGATCTATCGTATGATCAGGGTAGGGAAGAAATATCTAGTATTACTCAGACACTGCAAAGCCGCGAGTTTGGTGAGATAACGATGACAATAAAACGCGTTTGCGGCCAGGGACACCCCCTTCTACATCCTACTCCACTCGACGCCTTCGGCGCCTCGATCCTCGCGCCTTCGACGCTCGCTACTCGGCGCCTCGGTTTGCCCCTATTGTGCAGTCCAAAAAAAATCCTTAAATTATACTGTAACTCAAGAACACTGAAAACGGATACTCGATAGATCACACAACTTCCTATTAGTCTGCCATTGTAAGTCTAGTTTTATCTTGTACCATTTTCGAGATATTTGACATTGAAGATTATCGTTACCTTAAAATTTAGGGGTCACTTATCCTACTAATTTATGCACGATCGGTACATCGCTGAAAACTACGGACCCGAGGTTATCTTTTTTTCTGCTGATAATAACGGGTCTACCTTCATTCGCTTCTACACGGCGAACCCGGAAGTAGTTTTACAGGGTAAGGTGGTGTTTTACGGTCATTCAAAGTCATCGCAATTGGTACAATAGAAAGCCCATGTGACTTTCTGTTAGTCTTTGGTTGTAACTATATGTTTATTTTTTATCGTTTCCGAGAAATAACGACCCACTGGTTGGAAAATCCGCGTGTTTTCGTCGCCGTTTTTACCTACCACAGCCTCATCTGCAGCCATCACAGTCACACCTATAATATGAAATTTGGTATATAAACTACAGTCCTTGTGCTAGCCGGTGATGAAAACCGGGTATCATACGGTCATTCGTTCTGAGTCAATACAGCGTGTGACGGTCAGACAGACGGACAGACAAACACACAGCCAATGCCTATCAGCGCGACAAAAATTAACGAGTTAACAGAATAAATAACTAGAAATCAATATGCACACCGGCAGGCCCCTTGAGCGATTCTGACAAAATTTTGTGTCGTACAGCGACCCACACCATACTTCGCATGGTGATAGAGGAAGTCCGTGCAATTTTTGCACCCCCTAACGTTTTGATCCGATCAGTAGTTTCGCCGCTAGGGGCTATTGAAAATTTGTGGGAAGATGCCCTCATCGCGGGAAAATGCTTATAACTCGGTTGTTTGTCCACCGAAAGCGATCAAATTAAAAACTTAAAAGCCACCTATAGACGCGTACAAGCGCTGAGAATTTCGTAAACATTGTGGAAACGAGTGGCCCCCGAGGGGCAAATTTGTGCGCAAAATTCTAAATTTTGACAGTTTTTGGGGCTATATTCCCACATTTCTACCCCGATAAACGTGAAATTTGGCACGAGGGAGGGGACCTGCGTGCCAAATTGCACGTTTATCGGAATATTATGTCGCCCCATCATTGGACCACTGAGCAAATGCAATACCGGCAGCCATGCTGCGCTTCGCACAGGCCTGCCGGTAATAATTACTTAATAAAAATCAATGTAGATGGTAGAAATAAAACTAATGACGATGACTGTTTTGTAAATGGTAGACGAAAGACAAGTGGAATCTTAGCCGTCATGCAGTTAACTCAGACATATAATATAAATCACGTCGTGGTTCACTCTAAGTGCTACTGCATCACTCAACTGTCCATGAAGATAAACACTGAAGACAATGAAAAAGTAATCAACAGCGTAATATTCAGACTTATGAAAATCTTTGTGCACCGCAAATGGTAGCAGAAGTAAAAGAAGGAAAAAATACAGACAGCAAACGAACAAACACTGATGTGACTTAACTAACTTTACTAAAGTGTGCGACAGTATGACAGTGACATCAAAGGAAAAACATTTAGCCAACACTGATATCGAAATACCTCAGCACTGTTACGGTACATTTAAATTTCTTACAGAATTTCTTGCTGTTTGTCTCCAGCATTTCGGATGGCAAGGGAAAGTTACAGAAGGAGCGACATTCATCTATGATGTCCTTGTTTGCTGTTATAAATAATTTCATTAAAAATATCATGCCTCAATGACCACAAAGTTAAGGGAATGTAGATCGGCCTTAAGCAGGCAATAGCACTCAAGCCCGTAGAGGAGAATGGACAGGCATTTGCTCTTCACTAACTGGAGAGCCTCCCAACTCTGCCAAAGATAGCACTTAGTTGATTGATTAAAGGAACGTTTGGCATTGGCAACAAAGCATCTGAACTGTCGGCCATTGATTATGTATGTACCAAAGTATCAGATTTCGCTAACCCAAGGGAGGTTATGACTCTTCACGGCGGATATGCTGGCACATTTTACATCACATCTAGGGCCAAAACGTATACAGCATGATTTCTTGGTGTTGATACACATATCTAAACTAGACAACTCAAGTTCACAAGCATGAAAGGGGCGCTGCAATTCACCGACAGATGTGGCTATTGGTAAATGTCATCTGCAAACATTACGACAAACGAGCTAGGAATCAGAGAACGATTTACAGGTATGTCATCCAGGTAAATGGCAAACAGAAAAGGTGATAAAAAAGAGCCCTGCCTGACCACAAATTTTACAGCAAAGGTGTATGAGAGTACACAGTCACATTTTACCATTTAAAAACAATTTCAAGCCAGTTTTCGAGTATGTCTATAAGCACCACAAGTATACTGGCGAACTTAGAGCATGTGTATCCACACTGGTGATTTGAAGTAAACGAGCGTTATAGAATGCACTGTGGCGTCACTCCATACGTATGGAAAGGTAGCATGGCGGGTGAGTAAACCGTGCGACAGTCGCTGCGACGATCGCTGCAATCGTTGCGGCGACCGGTAGCAGCAATAATTCCGTAATCGCAGTCGTTTTGGCGACTAATACACAGATTCGAGGCAATTACAACCACGAAGATATGCATATTCATGATGTCTGTGATTACAACAAACGTACTGCAGCGGCCACTCAGTGCCGCTGTTGCTGAAATCACTGTGCAACGATTGCGGAAACGGTCGCACCGTGTCAGTTGGTTTCTACGCGCAGTCGATGGTCACAAACGACGATTTCTTCACTACATGATGTAAACCGTCGAGTTCAACTGGTTCACGCGAGAGGGCGCTGGCGCCAGGCTGTAGAGCAACAAAGGACACCGCGGCTGTACCTGCCACGACGACTCGCTGGCTCGACCGTCTTCTCGCTGCAACACCGAATCTTCGTTATAGAAGCGTTTAAAAATGTGAGCAGTCAAAAAGTGGCCACACTTTTTGGTCATCCTGTACTTTTGCGCGGCAGTAACAGACACATACAAGAACTTAGCTATCGCAAACAGATCGCGCGTCAGCTGCGCACACGATACGTCGAATGCATTTATGGATCGCGTTTCATTTATGAACCCCGTGACCTTGAAATCTAGGTTAAGAGTCATTCAGGGTCACTGGAAACGGAACCACTGGATAGATCATGCACTAATTACTATTAGTCGAGTTATTTGATGTTTAATATTATCGTGACCTTGAAATGTGGGTTAGAGGTCACTCAAGGTCATTGAAACTGGTGCCATTCAAAAGGTTGGGTGTGGTTTCCTATTCGCCTTCTATAGTAACTATGGCGCTATCTTATACAGTTTGCGAGATATAGCGAGTTATTGGTCGAAAATCGCGAAATTTTTATGCCCACCTATATTTAGCACTCGCAAAAGGGGTGATCCCGTCGGAATTTTGTGAATATGTTTGATACTCATACCAATCTTGACCTTTGATCTACTGATCACAAAAGTCGTTCGTTTCATCTCATTGACCCGTGAACCTCTTGTGCTAATTTGCACTAAATTCCATTTGTTCATTTTCAAAACATTTTGGTCACAATTTTGACAAACTGGAGGAAGCATAAAACACATTCACAGTAAAATTTGCACTGTTAGTAATAAAGTAGAAATTAAAAAGTAATTCTACAGAATGAACAAACAGTTCTTTAATTCTACTACAACCTATTCGTACTAAGAGTGACATCTTCACTAGTACTAGTAAAAACGAGTAGTTCTGCTGTCGCAGAGAGGCCGCGCGATGCTTCGTGTCTGTCTGTAGTTAGCTTCAGCAGTACGATACCTCGAGCGCCGTTTTTTATTATTAGGCCTAGTTACTTCGGCTTCAGATTTACCGCTGCATATTATTAAATTCTGTTCCGTTCTCTTCTCTTCGTCCTATTCCGCAACCTTGAAGTCAATCGACTATAATGTTGCTATGACATTCATTCTTAATAATAATAATAATTCGTCCATGCTGCAGGCTGTGGTAAACAAACATTTATTGATGCATCGCCGTCTGTGCGACAAACTGCATGTCGTCCGTCGTAACTGTTGGTTGCGCGTCTAGCAATCGATCGACATACGTAATCTGTCTCGAATATGTTGCTAACTGGAGTGGTGCACGAATATTACCATAAATCCCAGCAAAACCAATATCATGCGGTTTGGCTGATCTACTTTGCTTCAGTGTCTATCACCCTCTATCACCACCGTCGTCGTCGACCAGCAGACTATTGCGTCAACTGAAAAGGTCCGCAATATCGGCGTAGACTTCGACTCTGAGATGGACATGCGCGCGCATATCGCGAAGACGGCGCAAACGTGTTTCTACCATCTGAGACATCTACACGAGATCCGACGGCTGCTGGGGCATGATGTGACCTGCACAGTTGCCACGGCGCTCGTTCTTTCCCGAATAGACTACTGCAACGCTGTACTTTCAGGTCTACCGCAGTCTACCATAGCACCACTTCAGCGAGTCCTTAACGCTGCTGTCCGTGTTGTCTGTGACTTTCGCCCCCTAGACCACGTCACTAAGCTCCACTGGTTACCAATAGCATCACGTATCGAGTTCAAGCTCTGTCTCTTGGTATACCAAGCGCTAAACGGACTTGCACTGTCTTACATCACTGACATGCTGCAACCTGCCTCAACTCTCGACCGCCAAGTCGCCTTGCGTTCGGTCGACAATAACGACTTATTCGTTTTCTGCAGTCGTCTCCGTCTCGGTGAACGTGCTTTTCGTATTGCAGCTCCTCGAGCGTGGAACAGTTTGCCATCTGACGTGAAGACAACAGATGCTGTTAAAACGTTCAAAAACGAATAAAGACTTTCCTGTTTTGCAAACATTACAGCGACATTTAATATTTTTATCAATTTGTATTTTATATGTAAGCAGCTGGTCGGCTTATGTTGGAAGCTGCCTTCAGTGCCTTGTCCAGTTATGATTATGATCATGATACTATTATGCGAGGCAAATTTTGTTCGTGAAAAGAGCAGTCTATATAAAATGTGTGACACAGTGAGGTAACCTCCTCCAAGGGGGTGTCCCCGGACGCCAAATATGTTGCGTTTTGGGCTATAATAGCCAGATATTCCTCCAGAATCGTGACATGTACCTACCCCACCTGCATTAGACGCCCCTGTTAAGGAGTTTTCGTCAGAATATTGCCGTGACGTTTGGTACGGAAAAACTAGAATGGTTTGGCTATTCCATAATGAAAAAAATTGCACAGAATTCACGAAAGTGACATACGGACAGACGGAAAGACACCGCATGACGGCATAGGCCTAGGCCGCGCTTGTACAGCATCGCGCGCCAAAAACTAACATTTCAAACTATTTTATGGTGAAACTGTACAATGTTTTGTCATCAACTTCGTGGCTATAACATAGACATAATATCGCGAACTTGCAGTACGGATTATTTTAGCTGCCTGCCTGTCCTTTTTTCTCGTTTTTGTCTATAAATGTCAATCTCATTTGTCTCACGTTTCTTTTCCACTTTCGTTATAAATGAATTTGCCTTCGTGTTGGGCGCTGTTAGCTGTATATCAGGAAAGACATTCGGCCCGCTTCAGCAAAGCTTAAAGTTTTTCATAAACAGGCCTTTAGAGGAACGGACCTAACTAGTGCTAAATATGGAATAATTGCCCACCGTGTGTGTATTACGGTTATAAATAAAAGGTTAATAGAGTAAAGAAACGCAAGAGTTAAATATTATTACTGACCTATGATTGTGTAGCTATTACAAGAACACTACGACGGCACGAAATGAAAGTTTTTTGAGTGACATGAATTTGTAGAAACCGACGAGAAATGTTCGAGTTGGAATTAGGAACAAAAATGCATAAAGGTACTACATACCAGTTTTATTAATTTACTTTTGCACCCACAAGTATTACAAAACCGGAAACAGAGAGGGAGAGAGGCGCGACCGAGCAAAGAATCCGTCGTCGTCGTCAGAAGCGTCTCTGGTGAATAGATGCCGTGGACTGTGAATAATAGCAAGGTCGGATGTGCGTGCTAGAAAAGTGCGAGTGCGCTAATGTGAAAGGTTCACCGATAATTAAAGCCAGATCTGATTGATGCTACAGCCAGTCATTGATGTTGTGCCTTGACCAGATGATCTCCAGTCCAGGCTGCCAATAATGACTGTCGAGGGCGAAGCTCCGGGCACTTGGCGTAACGCTGTTTACGGGAGTCGTGACTCGTATACGTTGATCAGCAGCTCTTTGTGCAATCTCGTCTCTGATTGTAGCGCATTATGCGGCTATCCACTGAATGCGCTAACGGACAGTTGGACGCGCGGCGCAGCATGCGAAATGACACGATTCGCACCCTAACCATTCATACGTTCGACCGAGGATAAGAGGCTAAGTTGGCTTGAGCAACTTGAAGATATTTGCAGTGATCACTGAACCTACAACCTCCCATCAGTTACGAGTCTACAACTAACCTAAGCCCTGATCACAGCGCCCGACCGGACTCACTTCAACTCAACTCACTGGTTGAGTTGAGTCCGGTCGGGTCGGGCGCTGTGATCAGGGATTCAGGGCATAATGCTCCAACTTCGTATTTATATCGCGGCGCCACAAAGGTTACTGTGCCATTATTATGTAGTAGGCTACTGAGGGGTGATTCAAAACTTCAGATAACAGATTCTTACATCGTCAACAAATGGGAAAATGCTCATGCAGAACGCAGCAAGTACGAGAGAAATGCTACTACCACGGCGGCGGCAGAGCAGACTGGCAAATGCAAGCCTGAACTTTGTCGACATGACGTTGTAGAGGAGCGGATTGATGGCGCTGTTGACGTAAACTGCGAGACGGCAGCAAAACAGGAACCAGCGGTTCTTGTAGCGACGCCTCGCGAATGAGTTGTACACTACGTACGCTCGGTACGGCAACCAGAGCGTCGCGAACGACGCCACGACGACAACCAGCATCTTCACGACCTGTCAATCACCGGTATCAGCGGGCTGTAACAGCCACTCAAGCGAGCCAACGATGCGCCGTCACGGCCTAAGTTGTCTCTTCATTATTCATGGTTGGTGGTCAGCGTACAATTACGCCGACGGCCTCCAGCGCCAAAAAAGCATTACATGCTTACCGAAGCAGAACGTGTTATTATACCCAGCTAACCGTATAGCAAATTATAACTGCAACGGTTTGTACTGCATTAAATCGACGCAATCAGTACACTGCAGTTTACGGCGAATAAATAACTAAAATATCGTAACTCATGACGTTGCTGTCATCTCGCTGACGTGAGCCTCTCGTTATCATCATCATTTATTGTTCATCAAAAACAGTGACATTAACAGTGAATAATATGTCAATCGAACATGACAGAAAGGCACAATAAAGTGCTCTAACAACTGTCAAAAGTTAAAAATAAGATTTTAAAGAAAACAAACAGTCAAACACAGAAGCAAGTTAGTTGAGTACATTAAAACATCTTTAGTTTGACAGTACGTTTCAAACTGTGAAACGAACTGAAGTCGACACTTGCCAGCAGACTATTCCATACATTAACTACTCGCTCACTGAAAAATGTAGACCTGACTTGTGTAGAACAGCTTTTCTTGTACAGCTTAAACTTGTGGCCTCTAGTGTTTTGGCAAGGAGCCCACTCAACGAAATCACTAGCCTGTAAGTCAACCAGTCCAAACAAGATCTTATAACAGTTATGACGCCACCCAATGCAAAATGACACGACAGCAAATTGGAATCGACAGATTTAGAATATGACTCGACAGCGACAGCCGCGATCTATTGTACTTCTATTAGTTTTATTTGTTGTACGCAATGTACGGCGAAAAACAAGTGAACATTTCGAGAAAAAAAACTTTCGATAAAACATCGCCATCATCATCGTTGTCACTATTACGCAGCGTCATTAATCACTGTCACTCAAAAGTACACCGTGTACTCAGGGGCGTCAATCCGTCTCAAACATTGTGAGGGTCCAAAGTCCCTCCCCTCCTCCCTTCCCCTCTCCTCCCTTTACTTCCCCCCTCCCCTTAGAAGTAGGCCACTTAATCCAGCTAGGGGGTCTGGGGCGAAGCCCCAGCCGCCAACGATTTTGGTGCATTTTCTGGGCGAAGGAACGCTGGTGGTGGCACAATATATTCTGACTAGTGACTACAGATTCTGTAGTGTATAGCCATATTATTGTGAAGGTCCAAGCCATAGAGGACCCTCAGAACCAAATTATTGTGAGGGTCCAGACCTCCAAACCCTCAAGGGATCGACGCCTATGCGTGTACTGTTCACGAAAAGCAAGAACCTTGAACTATTATTATTTGCGTTTGGCGCATTATTGTATATTGCTACGATTTTACATTATTAAATTAAGTTATCTTCCGCGATCACACTAAATTTCAAATCAATGCAACGACGTGTGTTTATTTTGCAGCAGTTTTCGAATAAACACACTGCACATTTCCAAACTGGCACTGTTTTGGAAATATGAAAAAATAAAAGATCTCTAACAAATGCAAAATTTCGGGACTCGCATCTCGATAAGTCACACTATGTGTTCAAAGTGTCCGCCTTTGGCTCGCATACACAACCCTACTCGTGTTTTGGCCACGTCACTGTTGAATGGCATATAAACGACATTTCGATGATTATCGTGGTTGTCCAACTCTTCAATCAATCAGTGAATCCGTTCAAGCGAGTCATTGACGTCGCATTTATCTCGCTGCAATGCACACGCTGAGCGCTCCGACACGCTTTGGTAGACCGGTTGTCCGTAAAACTGCGGTAAATGAGATGAATGTTGATTGAGTGACTTGGAAAATACTTGCATATTAAATTAGAATTAACAGTAATAAATTTTATTTCGAATTTTACAGTTACTAATGACTGTTAGTGTATCCACTGAAACCAATCAGCTCGAGCTTGAAAATTTACGGTTTTAAATAAGTATTTTAAATATCTTAAAACTGTTACAAACAAAGTAAACAAATAGTGATGGACTGACGTAAACATGACAAGTTCTAACACCTGAAATTAGAAACTGAAATTTAACAACATGAAAATTGTAGGCCTACTAACATACAATAATTTATTAAAATTGTTAATAATAATACCCTATGTTGTCATATTTTCTTCATAGACATGACGTATACATAAAATACATATAAGTATAAAATGTATACGAAGTTATTGACACTCATTAAAAGTTACTTAAACTATTAGTCAAACTTAAGTACTAGACTATATCGAATTATATCCAATATATAGTGAAATAAACTATAAATGTTATCACTGTT
>Ga0209339_1001095_pt1 | contig 11089 bp, 11 predicted proteins | sample OlaalgELextract3_FD_187376 | JGI IMG/M metagenome (GOLD analysis project Ga0209339, IMG submission 187376) | Olavius algarvensis symbiont microbial communities from Tuscany, Italy - Type A ELBA extract 3 (SPAdes) (version 2) | ecosystem: Host-associated > Annelida > Digestive system >...
GTACCAGCTCCGCTAGGAGCCGTTTCTTTGCATGTAGAATAATTAACGCCTGGAACAACTTACCACTGTCCACTGATTTCAGCAGTGTAAACGCGTTCAAACGTTCTATAAGCAAAACTGATTTTTCAGAATTTTTGAAATATGATGTGTAGTTTAGCTTATTTTATTACTTTTTTTAGGTTTTATTCTTTTCCTTTTAATGGTGTAGTTATTAGTACACTACTGTGTCTTGTTGCACCACTCAGAATTTTGATTGTACTAATGTATGTTCCATATTTCTGATTTGATTTTTTTTCTGAGAAATAAACATGGATGGATGGATGGATGAAAGCTAAAAGTGCGTGGACATTTGCTGTATTATTCGTCAGTAAATATCAGCTCAGCGCCACTCAGACAGGACAGGCGGTGTTGGTGACAAAACACATTTTATTTTTGACACATACATTCATCAGCAAAAGCAAAGAACAGTACTACCAACTGTTGTATATTCACTTACAAATCTAATGAGATGGAAAACATGCAGTACTTTAGACTTTATGCATAAACTTTGAATTGAACAATGACAATGCATAATGTGTAATCCATCCATCCATCATCCATCACATCTTTAATGAAAAGTTGACAAAACGCAACAGTGTACAATATGAGGGTAAAATAAGTTTTAAAAAGTTTATGTAAACTAATACATGTCTTTGAACAGTTGTCTAGTAATGAAGTTTCTGGCGTCAGACTTAACAGTCAGAGAACAGTCATGACGGCGAGGTCGCAGTTTATATGAGTGGTGAGTTCGACTTGGCAGGAGGTGGTGAAGAACATGTTGAGGATCGGCTAGAATGTTTCGAACAGAGTGTCATCGGCGTCCTCAGCAAGTTGTGACACAGTAGGGTCAGTGTCATGATACAGATTGAGCCGAACCGCGTGTCGTACGTGTGCTTCAATCCGACCTTTATCTGATGAGGTTGCAAAGTCCCACCAAGCTGGAAAAGCGTAGAGGAGCTTGGCGCGCACCACCGACTTGTAAACCGTCTTCAGCGCATCACTGTTCATTCCGTGACAACGCATGATTTTCAATGCGTGCAGGGACTGGGCGCACCTACTGATGACGTCACGGACGTGATCACTGACAGACAGGTAATTGGTGAGTGTGACACCAAGCATTCGAACTGACGTAGCGCGACGAATATCTGATAATTCAGGTGGACGGCATGGCTGTAGCTTACGTCTGCTGTCGATGAAAATGACTTCAACTGTCTTAGCCCGGTTGAGCTTACACAGAATAAACCGCAGCTTGATTAAACTAAGTGCTTACCTTACTCAATTCGTCAATGAAAGAGTTTGAGAAACTTTCGTCAAGCTTAAAGTGTTCATCTTGAAGCACATCCTAAACAATAAACACGTAATTACGTAACATTAATAAAATATTTAACATAGCATTGCATTTTGCCTTGCCTTTGTCCGTCCGTCCGTCTGTATTGCTGGAGGCTGAGGCCAAAGACATGTTTACAGTTACGCCCTACACTGCAATCATTGGACACATTCCGTCATTGAATGTTTTCTCCAGTCTTTCATATTGTAAGTTGATCGTCTGTTTAGTCGCCGTCTGTCTGCACCTCATGTACACATCTGTGGAAAAATTGGGTGCAGATTTTGTGTCCCTACTACGTAGGTGACCAAAGAACTGCACTTTTCGTTGTTGAATTAACTGATGCGAGGGGTTCTACAGTTCCAGTTCCTTGATTATTGTCTCGTTCATTGTACGACCTCTACAGCTGATTTGTAAGATTCTATGGTAGCCTATCATTTCAAAAATCATTATTTTCTTCACATCGGCCTTTTCCCAGGCGTCAGTGCCGTACTGGCCTATGTCATTGTTTCTATAATCCTTCTCTATATGTGAGTTCTGACAGCTTGATCAGTGATTTTATGGCACTTCTCCTTATTCTCAATATTGCTCTACTGCTTTTGCTGCACTCTCCATTCTTTGCAACCACGACCTAAATACCGGAAGTTTTCTACTTGCTGCAGTAGCTCTCCACTGCAACAAACGTCAACTTTGATCTCTGCCTTAACTGCTCCACCATGATTTCGGTTTGTGAGCACTTATTTCCAGATCACGATCAGTTGACACTGTTTAGCAGTCTCTGTCTCTGGAGATCTGTGGCTGAAGTGGCAATAGGAATGATATCATCCATATAACACTGGTTGTTACTTGTTATGTAGCCTTAGTTACATGCCAACAGAAAGGCACATTACGAACTCTACCCCATCCACCTGATTGACCCGTGCCTGCATGCCTCTAATGTATTCATCTTTTTTACCACTAGACCACACAGTTCTCAAACAAGAAGTATGTCATAACCTCCAAAATAAAGGCCATAGGAATGGGTTTTACTAAATACCACATTGCACCCATATCAGACCGCATCAGACCACATTGGACCACATCGAATGTCAACTGAGCACCTGACCTCGAAATGACTGCATAGGACTCACAGATATTCATTCACACCTCAAAAATGTCCGCATTTTGATCACTCAAGCACACAGCACACAAGCACACCTTGTGACCTAACCGACCCATAAAGCAGGCAATTATTTGAAAAGTGGCTCTAACCTGTACTCCTGATCCTATCCGCCCCACGAGACGGGGTGCTGACCCCAACCGACCCACAAGGCGGGCAATTATTTGAAAACTGGCTCTAATCTGTACTCCTGACCCTATCCGCCCCACAAGACGGGGTGCTGACCCTAACCGACCCACAAGGCGGGCAATTATTTGAAAACTGGCTCTAACCTGTACTCCTGACCCTATCTAATCCATGAGGCGGGGTGCTGACACTAACCGACGCACAAGGCGGGCAATGTTTTTGGAAACTGGCACTAACCCATATTGCTGACCCTAACCGACCCACGAAGCGGGCAATTTCAAGGTCCAGGTGCTCAGTTAAATCCGATGCGGTACCATATGGTTCGATGTGGTCCTGTGTGGTTCCGATGTGGTCCGATGCAGTTCGATGCGGTCCTGTGTGGTTCCGATGTGGTCCGATGCAGTTCGATGTGGTCCGATGCGGTCCTGTGTGGTTCCGATGTGGTCCGATGCAGTTCGATGTGGTCCGATGCGGTCCTGTGTGGTTCTGATGTGGTCCGATGCAGTTTGATGTGGTCTGATGTGGTCCTGTGTGGTTCCGATGTGGTCCGATGCAGTTCGATGTGGTCTGATGCGGTCCTGTGTGGTTTCGATGTGGTCCGATGCAGTTCGATGTGGTCTGATGCGGTCCTGTGTGGTTCTGATGTGGTCCGATGCAGTCCAATGTGGTCCGATGTTGTTCGATGTGGTCTGATGCGGTCCTGTGTGGTTCCGATGTGGTTTGATGCGGTCCTGTGTGGTTCCGATGTGGTCCGATGCAGTTCGATGTGGTCCGATGCGGTCCGATGCGATAATTAGTCATACCGGATACAAACTTCAAAGACAGTGGAATTGTAAAGCATGTTGAGTGCCGTAAGTAACATACATTGTAAAAAAGAATGGCAAAGGTCAGGGTTAAAGGTCAAGGTCAAAGGTCAATATATTGTTGCCTTTGTGTGTGTGACACTGGGGCATATAATCAAGACACAGAAAGTTCAAATTTTTGACATAGCATCTGCCCATTTTAGCCATTTTGCATAAATGATATAATCTTTTAATTAAATAGATCGCTGCAGTATTAGGTGTATTACAATGTCGAGCATTTACTACGATTTTCTACCTGATAGAGCATGAAACTGAAACCCACTAGAAAAGCTTGGATATTTCGAGTTTTCGTCAATAGTCGTGCATGCTTAATGGCAAGTTTTTTGTTCACGGAAAAGGTATTTGGTGACATTTTCATTAAAATATTTTATTACAGTGAGACGTAAAATCACACATTTAATTTTAAGACTTAAGTGTTCACTGCTTCATTGCATTGTTCATCTTGTTGCAAACAAGTTCAAGATAGTTGCATCCAAAAACCTTTGTGGTAGATGTACAGTGCTAAATAACAATTGAGTATCAATAACTTTGTAAAATTGCCAATTACGTAAATGATGCAACTGACAAATAGCAAAACATTTCCTTGATGTACAGATAATATAATTAATTAAAACTGACTAATTAAAATATTTTACTTGAGTGAAATTTTTTATAGATTCACCTATTAATAAATCGTTAAAATTTTCAGTCCTATTGAAATAACTCAATCTGCTTTAACATGTAGTGTTATGCCAGTTCACCCAAAATTTCCAATGTAAAGTTATGTTGCAGTTCATAGCATTTGATCCAAACTAATTATCACTGTAAAATTAACAAAGAGTGTGGAAAAATGTTCATTAAACGAAGCAAATGCTATGAAATAAATGTGATGGTTGTTACATTATTGATGTTTTTCTAAGGAAATTCTTTTATACCACATCCTGCACAAAAACAGCTGGCTACCTGAAGACTGCCTCTTGAACAATATTCTGTGACCATGTACATCTCTGACACTTCAAAGCATGCTCCGATGAATCTGCAGATGTTGTTATGCTGAAGGTCTTTCATCTACAAAGTCCACAAATTTATCATTAACCCTTTAATGAGTACATTAAAACCACAGAGCAATAGACAATTATACAGCAACGCAGTGATTGGTACCCGCCCAGTACCTTCTGCGCTGTACCAAATTGGTAATTTGTGGTATAAATTTGCCCAAAAACGTGATATCCCTCTTAAGCAATTTTTACAAATTTGGCATGGTGGAGGGCATCACTGGTCCGCACCATCACGCCAAATTTCATCGCTGTGGCTTTAAAAATGTGGGCTTGCCCATAAAATCGTCAAAAAATGGTAATTGTTGGTATACATTTCCCCCTAAAAGAAAATCCTGGAGGTCAACAGATAAACTTGAATATAAGTGCGCAACTACAAACCTTCGAATTCGTCTATGCAATAGCACCATAACTATTTTAAAAATACACTGTTTAATAGCATTTCCATTATCACAAATTTCGTCGTTCGAAAGCAAACTAGAAATCAATGTGCATCACCTCTGAGGCCATGCAATACCATGTGCAGCATTCCTTGAGCGATTCCAACGAAATTTTATGTCGTTGAGGGACTCCTAATATTTCGTATCTCCTTAAGCTATTTTTTTAATACAAAATTTGACCTGGGGAAGGAAGTCCCATGTCCGCACCCTTACGCCAAATTTCACTGTTATGGCTTTAAAAATGTGCGCTTACAGCCCCCAAAATCGCCAAAAATGGTAATTTTTGTATAAATTTGCCCCTAAGGGAAAATCCTGGGTGACCTATGATCCCCACTATACCTGGCATGGTGATAGAGGAGGTTCGTGCCATTTTTACACTCCCTAACTTTTCAATCAGATCAGTAGTTTCGCCACTAGGGGCTATTGAACATCTGTGGGAAAATGCCCCCACCATGTAAAAATGCTTATAACTTGGTTAGCGACCAAATTAAAAATTAAAAGCTACCTATAGACGCGTACAAACGCTAAATTTCATAAAAATTGTGCAAACGAGTTGCCCCTGAGCCTGAGGGGAAAATTTGTGGCCAAATTCCAAATTTTGACAGTTTGGGGGCTGTATTAATTACCAGATAAACGTGATATATATTTTTCACTGTCCAAAATTTCACGTTTATTGGGGCAATGTGTGGGGCGAAAACCCCATTTCTGGAACACTTAGTAGACGCAAAACCGGCATGGCTGCGCTGCACGCAGGCCTGCCGGTAACAAAGAAACAAAAAAAAAACCATCACACTTTTTCATCTACAGCCGGCACGCAGTCAATACCTTTTTTTCCGGACACAGTGTACATAGCACTAATAACATTTCCATTTTATATTACTGTACTAATGTAAATATGGCTAAATAAAAACATGCCAGTCAGTAGTAATAAAATAAACGTATAAATACCATTTTTAATTCGTGGAAATCAGCCGTTGTGAAGTAAATATTCTGTACCGGCAAGAAACTGATGGACACCGGCTGGTCATTGTACGTCGAGACATTGCGCATATCGTGTGACATGTTGCTGCCAACACTTCCAAATGACTGAACACAACATACTTGGCAAATTCAAATTATTACGATAATTTATTTATAACTAGAATGTTGGCAATTAACGTGGCGATTTCCAACGTGACGGACTGATAGTCGCCCGATCTAATGCTACGTGGACCATGGCATTTCAACCTATGGATGTCATCAGATAATAACGGAGCTGTTAAGCGATTAATTTCTTCAACTGCATTAATTTCCTCAGCAAACAGTTTACTAAGAAAAGACTTTAAGAGTTTCTGAAACTGTATCAATAAACAAAACAACTCGGCTTCTACAAAGCATCCAGCTGTTGTGGCTGGATGTAGTGGAACCCAAAATATTGCTGAAATGTGGCGTAAACATTTCGAGCAACTATATAACTTGGTGCATGATAACAAATCTAAAGACCTGTTCTATGAACGTTTTGCAAATTATGGACTTACCTATAAACCCTTTACCATTACTGTGAAAGACTTAGTCGAAAGTATTTGCAAACAAAAACAAGGGAAAGCTATCGGCCCGGATGGTATAGCTATGGAATCAATAATACATGCTGACAATAGATTACTCGTTCATCTGAGTATCATGTTTAATTTGTTCCTTAAAGCTAGATACGTCCCGCCAACCTTTATCCAGTCTACTATCATACCTCTAGTGAAGCTCAAAAGTGGAGATCTTTCTGATGTTAATCACACAGTGACAATTGGTTTATTGATGTATGGCAGCCTTAAGCCATAGCTATATCAACATCCCTGTCCAAATTGTTTGAGAGTGAGCTTGTTAATTCAGTTACATCATATGCTGATTGTGAAAAATATCAATTTGGTTTTAATTTTTAAAGCTCGCCATTCTACAGGGTGAGGCAAAATAAAATATCCTAACGCAAAAACTGCGATATCTATATAATGCAAGAATACTTTTATACAAAATTTTCCACATTGATTTATCACATATGTCTTCACATGTTAGTTTAACTTTACTCAATTAACTTAATATTTGATGAAGTGGCACAGCATCAAAGTCAATTTTCGATTTTCGCTAATCAACAATCCAATATTCGTTTATTAAAAAGATGACAAAACGCACATAGGACAAAAGGAACAATAAAAATGAATGATGAAATGATAAAATACAAAAAAAAGTTGAAAATGAATGAGCGATTTTATCTTAAGGTATCTAACATATTCCACTGTTCGTGCTGTTTTCGGCCGATCGCTATCTGGCTTTCATTCCGTTGCTGACCCACTCTCATCAGCCCATTTACAGACTGCTGTCACTGAGCAAAGCTTCCAATCCTTTTCCAGAAATTTTGCAACAATTGTTCGGTATCCAAAACCAAGTTTCCACAGTGTCTTGATCCGAGCTTTATCTCGTACAATATTTTACCAATAACCAAAGTTATAAGCCTAACTGCGATTATGACTTGAAATATTGAAGAATTTAGGGCCTATTACAATGCTATGTTGCATGTAAACATAAAAATAATGACGTCACAACAAAGGTGGTACTTATTGCTCAATTACCTTAATAATGAAATCAACTTTTTGTTCAGTTGTGAAATTCGTTCTTGAAGTTTGCGTTTCCGTCAATTTGACATATGTCAAGTAAATGCAGCACAAAGCAATACATTAGTGTACAGTTTTGTGCCAAGCAAATGAGCAAAATTTGGTGGAAAAATATTCAGGCATTTCTGAGATACAACAATTTTCGTGTTGTGATATTTATTTTGCCTCACCCTGTACAGGTATTTGTACAAAGATTTTTGAGCACACGGTTGATTACTACCATAACTGTGGTAGTCATGTTTTTGCAGTTTTGTAGATTTTTACAAAGCTTTTGATTCAGTCAATTACTGGAAATTGTTTAATAAACTTCTGAATGACAATATAGATGCTATTGTTGCTGGTACACTGGCATATTGGTATAGTAACCAACAGATATGTGTCAGGATGGATAGACTCAACTGCTAACTATTTTACCATTGGTAACGGGACTCGGCAAGGCAGCGTTTTGTCACCATATCTGTTCTGCTAGCTGAACTTTCGTGTTCTGGCACTGGCTGCAATATTGGTGGTCTGTGACAGACAGACGGACAGACAGAAAGACAGACAGACGGAGTGGGACAAACGGAGTGGGACAGACAGACATCTTGTGACACCACAGTCAGCGCTATGCATGGCATTGTGCGGTAAAAACAAACAATTCCTTGCATTAAGTCGTCAATAACGGCACTATTTGATATACGATGTTACCTCTTGTTAGTGTTTTATAGTTATTATCCACATATCTTTTATCATTTCCATGATGTAGCCAGATATTTGCAAGTAAAGTGAAAAAGTCAGTGATATGAACCACAGGGTCGTTAAGAGCACTATGAAAAGTACATTTCTGACTCTACTGACTTCATTATTCAAGACGTAGACACCAAATGTTACAACTGCAAAATGGATGGTACAACATAATTGGTATACGTTGTGACCTTGATATGACCTTCAACTTAATCTTGACTTTGAAATATGGTAAAGGTCTGCATCTCAACAGAGCACTTGAATATCCTTGCAGTTCATCTATATCAATTCTATTATGATGATACACAGTGGCGTATTTAGGATTTCAGTAAGGAGGGGGCGAGGCGCCGTAAGAGCGTTGAGGGGGTAGGGTGTGGTGGAGGGGCTGGGCCATTCCCTAGAAAAGTTATTTTTTTTGTCGCCCAAATAATAACTTTGGGTGCATTTTGACGCAGTTTTTAACAGGCAGAAGCCTTGGGACTCAAATTTTAAGGTTCAATCGCGAAACGAAGCTTACAAAAACAGTGCAAAATTATCCACAAATTTACGGTCAGACCAATCGCACAATCGGCGCCCCCGCCCTAAACACGCCACTGATGATGCAGGCGACTGACCGTAACTGAAGACTCAGTGATGTCACGTGCCGCTGCTATGTACAGGTCGTCGCAGTCAATCTTCCACGACATCAACTGCAACTCACGATCTGATTTCTTGTTCCTACAGTCACATGTCATCATTCTCAACTTGCTGAAATTCATTTCCACATACACTTGCGTTTTCACTACAATTCAGATGAAACCATTTTGCACTAATTTCAGAAACAGTGACATAATCAATCAATTTCATCAAAAGCAAACAAGCAACTTACATTGCAGTCTTAAACAAAATAAAAGCAAAGAAAATCTTAGAGGAATAAAAATATAAATGACGGTGCAATACACTTATGACAAAATAGGTATTAAAAGGTTTAGACCAAAATCTTCTGAAATCAGTTTCTGCAGATAGTAACCAGTTTTGCACGTTTAGTTTTCTATGACGATATAATATCTAGCATTAGTTTTACAAAAAGCATATACAGTCTGTAATCACGTCCTCTGTATATCAGCAACAAGTTCAGCAAAGTAAATATACTGCATATCAGACAAACCAAATAACAAGAATAACATAAGCAAAAATATAACACAAAGTTATAAGTAAGCAACCAATTAGCATGCAATCACCAGAGTTATAAACTCTCAAGACCTAATTTGCATAATATGTGGTGACGAGTTAGAAATTTCGTACCACGAAGTCGCTTAGTGAATCGTTTTTAAGCGCCTCACTTTACGTTAGTAAAAGAGGTGCTTATTGAGATAGGCTGTGTCGTGACGTCGTTGGTCGTTGGTTGTCACGCGCGTGCACTGTGGCCAAACGGTGCATCCTAGGCCTATAGTTACTATGGAACACCAATAGGAAACCCTACCCCAGGAAATCAATGGTACAACTTTCGACCCCCTGGGGTGACCCCTAACCGGGGAATGGGCCCCCCGTGAGGCGTTTTCTGTCAAATTACTTTGACCTCTTGTTTAACATTCTCAAAAACCATTATAAATCTGTTATTGTGTAAATTTCAAAATAACAGAACAATAGTCAACAGTTGGTCTCACATATAACTTAAACGCTGAGCTAGTAAGAACAGATACCCTACGAAGGTAAACAGAAATCTGTGACCACAAAGGTCTAAGACAGGTCATTTAGAGTAAGCAGACCATTCACTGTAACTACACTGTGTCCACAAAAAAACAAAGCCAGAGAATTTTTGGTATAACTTTATTCAGGACTGATAAAATTTTACAAAATTTGGAGGACTTATTCCTGAGTCTACTTAGTTGCATTTCCAACAAAGCCTGTGTAATACCCTTACCTTAGACGTTTTACATTAATGACGTCTTTCAGAACTGAAACAGAGACTGCGTGTGAGTCGAGTGGAGAAAGCTGGACCATTCGATTGTTGTTGCAGCCATAGTTCAGTCAGTGGCGTCGCCGTCTCTGTGCTTGTGTCAGGGCTTACGATGCACATTTTAAGCGCATTTTTGGCGTTTTCACGGTTCAGTGTCTTGCGTTAATGCTGGGAATGGGGGTTTTACTGTTTGACTACTTTTTGTCGCCAAAATGTAACTTGCCTAAAACGTATGGGCATTACGTAGGCGAGATGGAAGACATAATCATAGGCAGACTCGCAGTTGTCTTAAATCGCTGGGCCAAAAATTAGAGCGTTTAGTAGTGGTTTGATGACGCTGTCCTAAAAGTAGTTGACTTAAAATGTTTTTTTGTGGACACGCTATAGTTTGTAGTGTAGCAATGTGTCTGCAGGTCTAAGGATGCATGATGATCATTTTAGTACAAGTCTGAAAAGTTTGAAAATCGATCAATATTTCGCGATGTTATGGACAATAGCAGTGTCTCACAGACTCACAGTGTAGAAAGCACTCAAAGAATGAACACTTCTGCCAATGCAAAAATACTCAGTCCTCCAAATAAATTTGATATTACTCAACAAATAGTTCTTAACACCTGCTTTGCTGCACAGTCACGTCCAGTGCTGGCAACACATGGTGGCACGATATAGCTATAGTCGACAAAATGTGGTGGTGCTATATAAACCATCATCATCATCATCATATCCGGTTTTGGTATTTATGGTGCTGTGGTTGTCCCGGACTCCGGGGTAGGCAACACCTGGCAACGCCTCACACTCGTTCT
>Ga0209339_1001099_pt1 | contig 11082 bp, 10 predicted proteins | sample OlaalgELextract3_FD_187376 | JGI IMG/M metagenome (GOLD analysis project Ga0209339, IMG submission 187376) | Olavius algarvensis symbiont microbial communities from Tuscany, Italy - Type A ELBA extract 3 (SPAdes) (version 2) | ecosystem: Host-associated > Annelida > Digestive system >...
ACACGACTGCCTTGCGGTTCAGTTGAATACACTGACTGGGCTCTGCACAGTGGACACGCCAGTGAGGGACACGGCTGCCTTGCGGTTCAGTTGAATACACAGACTGGGCTCTGCACAGTGGACACGTCAGTGAGGGACACGGCTCCCTTGCTGTTCAGTTGAATACACAGACTCGTTCAAGTACTTGGGTGTGGAGCGTTGTGCGCTGCGTCCAGTCTCTCTGATTCTATGGATATTGGTCAAAACTATTGAAATGCTGTGGCATCTTCAGGTGCTTATCAAGTTTTCTGCAGCACCAGTGTGCCCGTGAAACTGCACGTGAAGCTCTTCCAAACATTGATTGTGCCAACTGTCCTCCATGCAAGTGTTGGATGTTATCAAGCACGTTATGGCACAAACTGAATGTCTTCCAGATGCACTGGCTACGGAGGATATTAATGTTAGATGGCAGGACCATATGACGAACGAGGCTGTCTGTGCACGATGTGAAGTATCCAGGCTAACAAGTGTGGATCCAAAGACTTGGTTGGACTGGCTACGTCACAACGACCTCATTGTGCAGTGCCGATGTCAAGTGACGTGGTCATCACCGCATGTTAGTAGCTGATATGGCGGATGATGTACATCATATCATTTTTTGCAATAATATTTACTGTTTCATTATTGATCATATCTGCCTATAAGATAAGCATTGGTGTTGGCGGTCATAGTGGTCTCTTGATTTGAGCAGGTTGCTTTGGAGTGCTGTGTCTGAAGTACGCAGAATGAGTTCACTGCATCCCTTGGTTTTTAGTGGTCCGTCAGGTTCTGGCAAAAGCACGTTAGTTCAGAGACTGATGAAAGAATATCCTGGCTGTTTTGCATTCAGTGTATCACGTGAGTTGTTTTTTTGTTTATTAGCTCGTTTCACTTTTTACCACGCGATGCATATGCATAAGCGCGGTATATGCTGTCACACGGTGTCTGTCTGTCTGTCACGTTCCGGAGTTGCGCCAAAACGAATAAAGATATCTTCGAAATTTTTTCACCATCTGGTAGCGACGCCATTCTAGTTTTCCCGTACCAAAGGGGTGCCGATATTCCGATGGCAACCCCCCTAACGGGGGCGTCGAATACAAGGGTGTATGAAAAATTGCCAATTTTTTCACGAATATCTCGCTGTATCTCAGAAACGGTTATACTTAGATGGGCACATGCAGCAGGACAATTTGTAAGAATAGAATTCTCTTTCCATCCATACAACATTTAGCGTGATTGCCCCAGGGGCGTCCCCAGTGGAAACCAAAATGTGGTAAAAATAGCGATTTTTGGACTTACACATTGACTTAAGCATCGTATAACTCGGAAACTATTGAATATAGATAGGTAAATGCTGTGAGGGGTTTTGCAAGCATTGAATTGTCTTTCCATCCATGCAACATATTGCGTGATAGTCGCAGGAGAGTCTCCAGGGGAAACAAAAATGTGGGCTGCGGTACGTGAAAATGGCGATTTTTTGCATTTGCGGTTCGAATAACTGGGAAACTGTTGAAAATAGATGGGTACATGCTGCGAGGTGTTTGGCAAGCATTGAACTGTCTTTCCATCCATGCAATATATTGCGTGATAATCGCAGGGGCGTCTCTAGGGGAAACAAAAATGTGGTAAAAATAGCGATTTTTGGACTTACGCATTGACTTAAGCATCGTATAACTCGGAAACTATTGAAGATAGATAGGTACATACTGCGAGAAGTTTGGCAAGCACTGAATTGTCTTTCCATCCATGCAACATATTGCGTGATAGTCACAGGGGCGTCTCCAGGGGAAACAAAAATGTGGGCTGCGGTACGTGAAAACGGCGATTTTTTAGCTGTTGTAAATTACACAATTCTATAACTGTTGTAAATTACACAATTTTTTTTGCCATAATAGATTCATTCATGTCTAACCGTCTGTAGCATATGTACGTAAACTTCTTGTCTACATATTCTGACAAAAAGTCCTGCCATACCTCAACAACTTTACAAACCAGCGTCGCGCAGTTTGTCAGCGATAGCTGAGCTTCTTGTTGGATTAGTCTTTTGCTGAGATTTTTGCTAAATTTGGACTGAGACCAAAGATAAGCCAAAAAGTGAAGTCGTTTTTTGTTTGGAGCGATTCACTGAGTCCAAAGTTCGGACTGATCGATCTCTGAATCCAAAGCTAGTTAACTCACCTCACTGACCTTAAGAGTCGCAAAAGCGCCACAGCACTGACATACGGTACCTCAGTCGTCACATCAAGGCTCAAGTCAGGGAATAGAGACTTCGCTCGTCTGCCGTCCCACTATTTGATGAGCCATTCACCAGGAGAGACTTCGCGAGACGAGCCTTTCGTTGTTCTGCGCCGTCTGGAACTCCTTGGCTGAGACAATAATCAGCACTGACTCACTGTCTGTATTTAAATCTAGGCTTAAGACGTACTTCTTCCGCAAGGCTTTTGATCAACACCCACGACTGACCTGCCGCCAGCACCTCTGGAGCCAAGGCCTTAGGTGCTTTATAAATCTGATTATTATTATTATTATTATTTGTATTGATTTTTTATACGTTATTGCTTTTTATGCACAAGATAGCGTAATCAGTTAGTGATTAAGTTTTGATGAGCAAAAATCACTTCACTTTTTTTTGCTAATTTAAAAGTAAACTAGAAGTCAATATGCATCACCTGCCGGTAACAAACAAATACAGTGACATTGCGATGACGTCAGCGATCCAAAGTAACCAGCGAGTTTGCACTGCAGCGATTGGTTAATCTCAATTACGGACTAAGACTGAATTTGGCTCTTAGATTAAGCTTTAATCTTAGTCTTTAAACTCGGCGAAAGACTACCATAATCCAGCAAGTGAAATGACTCATTGTATGTCGTTAATTTTGGCATACATTAAGTGCTGGTTGCACCAGTTAAAGATAATGTAGATTAATGTCTCAGTTTAACCAGAGTTTAACTAAAATGCCAGTTACATATGAACCCAGGGTTGAACCTCAGTTAACTGTAACTGGCCACCAGTCTGCAGTTAACCTCCAGTTAATCACTTGTGTAACGCTAAAAATAGCTGACGAAAGCGACTTATTACTATTTACTGATTTTTTGAGAGATTATTGTAGTAAACATGCAATTAATCTTGTTAAAATTAATGCGTTTGAACAATATTATCTATGCAATAAGAAACTTGTTTATTTATCTCATGCGGTAGCTGTGACATACTGCAGCATGGAAGGCCATTTCATTGTATTGCTCTGCCACTTCAACCACTGGCACTATGTTATGATCACATGTCACACAGCAGCCAATAGCAAATGTCCGTAATGTGACAAAAGTGGGGCAGCTATTTTTGCAGCGCAACTAGCTTTGTAAAATGCGTTAACAAACACGTTAACATGTTAAACAATTAATCGCAATTAAAAATAATGCTGTTAAACATTTTAATGAAAACATGACCTTTAATTTTTAAAACTTAATTTTACTTATCAAATAAAATAAAATCAATTTAATCAATCAATTTAACATTATTCAATGACACAATCGTCAAAACAACTCAGCATTGTCACTTGTCAGTAAGTCCAATGACCTGCACTAATCAGTCACTGTAATCAGTCGTCAGTACTAGAAGTAGACTAGCATTCAACAGCAATGGGCCGACGACACGTCTACCTGCAAATGGAACACAAACAAAGTAAAAAATGTAACAAAATGCAAAATGTGCATTAAAACCGCGATGTCACTGCTTGCATTGTGCTTACACTGTGTTATGTGACCTGTTACTGGAAGCATAAATTAACAGCATGATGGGAGTCACTGTATGAATGGTAGTCACTACAAGCACTGTTATGATTCAGACTCACAGCACTGCATATTTCAAACTGCGCCAGTCCTGAAGCACACACAGTGTTCTGTCATTGTGGTATGCACGTAAAAAATTTAAATTTGTATGTACATAAGCAGTGTGTGAGCTGCAGTTTTTCTTTGCACTTCTCATGGTTTCGTTTGTGTGTAGATACAACTCGTAGCCCACGTCCTGGTGAAAAAAATGGAAAAGGTAACTGTTGTTTGTAAACACGTAACATATCAAGTTGTTAGTACTGTAAAATCTTGAATACAATACACACTACTTGTGACCTAAAAATATAAAATTTTCTAAAAATTACCGGAATATCATAGCATGGCAACAGTGCAGCTGGTCGGCATTTCCAATATTTTCCAACATGGCGGCCGTCTGCCATCTTAAATACTTGGTCACGCCATGGCAACCGCATCATGGCAGCCATGTTGGTGACATGATGGGATGTGACCGCCCAAGTTTCGTCAAAATCGGTCCATTAGATGGGGATCATGGCATTTCCAGTATTTTCTAAAATGGTGGCCGTCCGCCATCTTGAATTTTAAAAATTGTAATATTTGGTCAAGTGACTGTCATTGAATTCCTAATTTGCTGTTGTGTACCAAATTACATCAAAATTGGTTCACACGTTCCGCTTCCAGATGCCCATAACTGCTAAATGTTCAATGCACGATTGCTAGGCAATGGCCGTTGCCATGGCAACCGCATCACGGCGCGCATGTCGGGGACTATGCAACCACCCAAGTTTTGTCCAAATCGATCTATTGGTAGGCGAGTTATAGCATTTCCAACATTTTCCAACATGGCGGCCGTCCGCCATCTTGAATTGGAATTTTGTCATTCTGGACCACCCACGAAGTCAACGATGTGATTCGATTACCCTGTCAAAATTTGGTGTCGATCCGATCTTACTCTGTAGGATATTGTGATTTTATGATTTTGCCAGTTTGGCTGGAAAATGCTTAATCACGCCGCCTTTTTGGGGTTTGAACCCCTTAAAATTGTGGATCGTCATCAAAACTCCCAGAAGGCACATCCTTCGGTGATGACGCTTCATTTAAGCCGTAAATGGTTAAAATCTGTCCAGCGGTTTGAGCTGGGTGCGATTGCGAAAAAAAAGTATAACCAGGACAGGACAGGACAATAAAAACATCACAAAAGCGTAATATTTCACGCGTTTGCGGCAAGCTCCCCTAAAGTTATTGGAATGAACTTTTTCACGGGGGTAGATGTCCATGAGGTAGTTGCGTGGGCAAAGTTTGATCTTGAAAATTCAAGAGGTGTAAATTTTACAGGGGGTTATAATTTGGGCTTCTCCATTAACATTGCCCATAGGCAAATGTTTACAGTCTTTTTTTTACAAACTGAGTAAAAGCATGCCATATTGGTTCACCCGACTGGTGGGTCTGCTGCTTCGAGATTGACGTTTCAGGGTGCACATGGGCGATGACACCAGTGCTCGGAGACCCCAACATAATGGCCTTCCTCAAGGCTCTGTCCTTGCACCGGTTCTGTTCAACTTGTACTCCAACAACTTGCCAGTTACATGTGGCCGAAAATTTATTTACGCTGACGGCATATGTCTTGCCATTCAAGGCCAATTCTTCAGCGAACTGGAATGCAGTCTCTCGTTAGATGATATGGCACGGATGTCACACTTCTGTCGACCGTGGCGATTTAAACCAAGCGCCTCCAAAACAATCAGCAGTGTGTTCCACCTGCATAATACCAGCGCTACCCGTGAACTGTCAGTTTATCTGGATGGCCTACGCCTTCGGCATGAGTGCCACCCAACCTATCTTGGGGTGACTCTAGACCGTAGGCTGTCTTACAGAGAACACTTGACGAAGACTGCAGGCAAGCTCATCCCGACAGTGAAGTGCAAAGACCAAATGATTCCGGTAGCAGGAGAGTTTCTTTTGTGTATTTCCATCAAGCTGAAAACAATCAAGACATGATCAAGATGTCCGACGGACATCGAAACGTTGTCATTAGATAACACATTTTCAATTGTATAAAATAAGAAGTTTCTACGTTATTGATCATACCAACTGAATGAATCTTTTCAACAGACGTTTTGTAGTATGAAAATTTTTACAGTATGTTATATTTTTTTCATTAAACCAGTCATAATTGAAATTAAAAGTACTCTGATAAGTATAACTATAATTGAAAGTATTTCAGAACTGTAACTGGAATTAGAACTTTATTTGACAACTGAAATTATAATTGAAACTGAAATTAAAGCCACATAACTTAGCCTAATTGTGTGAATAAATAATTATTTTCATAATTAAAATAACACTGGTGTTGACGACTATAAACTACTAGGCGGCAGGGGCCTGCGTCAAAACAAGAATTCTGAGCAACACGAGAAATTTGTTTTTTTTTCATACATAGACAATTAATGCAAATACGATTATGCGAAAGTTAACGAGCAAGACCAGTGAATTGAAAATGACACAATTATTGACAACACAAACAGATGTCTAAGTGGTGAAACAACTCGCTCTGACAACAACCAGTCAACCGCTGTAATAATGTTCAAATTCAGTCAATCAGTGATGGTACCTGGACGCATAAGCAAGCACAGAAATTACAGAAAAGAATGCTGCAGCATTGACAAATTATCATCATACATTACGTAAAACTAGATAGAACTGTAATCAAACGACTGCACAGCATCCACACAAGTTAATTAGGCCTAGTAGCCTACAATATCTAAAGACAAAGACTCCGAAGTCGTCTGAAGTCGACTAAGTCACCATGTCTGTGTGAAGTCAAGTCAGGTTGATTGAATTTGATCAAGTCGACTAGGGGTCATTTTAGCCTCGAGTGGGGTCGCATTTCTTCACCTCAGCGACTCTCAGGCCTAGCTGGTGCCTGCGTCGAGTGGGGTCGCATTTCTTCACCTCAGCGACTCTCAGGCCTAGCTGGTGCCTGCGTGCCTAGCTGGTGCCTGCGTCTTGCGGCAGAAACAAAACCGTAGTTGCCAAGTTTGCCATGCTGCTGAAGCTGTATTAACATTGATGATAAACGGTTGTCTATTCTGCTTTTGTGTTGCGTTTGAACTGACAGTGATGTTGATGATTCTGCTAATCTGCTATTATGTGTCATTTGTGCTGTTTTGTGATTTTACATTTATATTTAACAAGAAGCTCAGTTGTCACAGAGAGACTGCGTGATGCTTTGTGTCATTGAATACCAGTATATCACTCAAGGTCATTCGAAATGACACTCTTGAGAAGGGCGTAAGTCCCTATTAGTATTTCGTTGTAACTATGTCCGTATCTTCAATCTTGTACCGTTTCTGAGATGATCATCGTTATATACTGGCACCGCTTTGAAATCTGGGTTTGCGGTCATATAAGGTAATTGAAAATGGCGCTATTCAATAGACCATATATGACTTTCTGTTGGTCAGCCACTGCAAGTATAGCTCTGTCTTATATAATTTCCCAGGTAAAGCAAGATAGTGGTCGAAAATCACAATTTTTGCCGTGCAGTGCTGTGGAAGCGTGGCCTATGCCATTATGCAGTGTCCATCTGTCCGTCTGTATATCCATCCCTCACGTTCATGAATCTGTCAAAATGAATAAACCTATCAATTCACTAAGTTAAAAAGTTTTTAAATCGTCTTAGAAATAGCTGCGTGGTTTCCATAGCAACAATAGCGACTTGACAGTTTGTGTCTAAAAACCGGACCCTATGATATTTTGACATAACTTGATCAAAAGGTCTTTAATTTAAATAAAATTTCAGAGATAACATGTGTTCAATATTCTTAATTAAACCACAACATTAGAAAACAGCTGTATTTGCAGCATAGTACCAGTGGAAGCGAATTAACGTGGCAATCCTTAACTTCACATCATTGCAGAGTTTATGCTGCCTTATGAACAGCAAAGATAAATCTTTTAAACAAACATTATTTCTATTGGAATAATAAAATCTTTTGTGGTATCAACAGTTACAACACGTGTTTGAATGCTGTCTTTCGGCACTGACACAGCCCCATAGTCATTTTGCCACTCACTTATTGTCCTGCCGATGATATACTTTGTTGGAAGTCGGTCCAGAAATCCACTGTTCAGGTGTGTCAAGTCTCTACTGTTGTTATGGAAACTACACAGATGGTTCTAAGCCAATTTAAAAACTTTTTATTGTAGTCAATTGACAATTAAATAAGGTCTCTGTGCCAAAAATAATTAGTGAATGTTGTGAATTGGTGAAGTGATGTCATGTTAATTGTAGCGGTCCGGTTTTTTGAGACACAGTGACACTAGTTTTTTCATATCAAACGTCATGGCAATATGCCGACGGGAACCCCCGAACGGGGGCATCAAATGCAGGTTGGGTAGGCAAAAATTGCGATTCTTCGCCAATATCTGGCTCCATCGAGCACCAAGTGGAATACACTTAGCTTCGACGGACCACAGTAAATACTCTGAACTTTCTGCTTAAACATTGATTTATGAATACTTGAATTTTATTGACCAAAATGCCTTTTTCAGGTTCAGGGACATATAGCAATATTTATTTCACATTTGAGCTCTCTTATATATATTGGATGACTGTACTTTGTTATTCTGAAAGCTATTCTTGCTCTGACCAGCTTTAGTTTAGTGTCCTCTTTAGTTCCTTCTGTTTTTAGACCCCTCAGCCACCAAATTCCGCCACCACCGCCAGCTGGCACCCAGCCGCGCCGCCGCCATGGAAAAAATTCGGCGCACCGCCACGCCAGCCGAAATTTACTGAAGCCGCCGCCGCCGCAAGTGATTCTAACTAATTGTGACACATGCAGCAGCTTCATTATGAAGCTATCAAATAGCTTGTTTGGTCATAAAAACTGTTGTAACGTAGTTAAGCCACCAAAGCCTGCATGTTAGAAGTGTAGTCATGATGCTGACGCGCAATAAAATCTTACGACGTATGTCTCTCGCCAGAGTAGCTACATCACTGAAACCAATCACTAAACGAATAAACTGTATACTACTGTTGCATGCAACCACAAACACCTCGTTTTGATTATGACTAAACGGTAGGAAGTGAGTGACGGTGGTCCAGGGATGATGTACGCATCATGCAATTATTCTATGGCGAGCTTCTTGGCAGAAGTATCAGAAGAGATCGATGGCGATGTAGTCATTGGAGTCAGTGTCATTACTGTCAAACGCCTTTGACCACACATAGTGATAGCAGTAGTGATGTGAATAAATACAATATATTTTATACAACAACAATACTGAAATAAGCTTAACTAGGCCTAGAACTTAACTAAGACGCACACAACTATCATGCAGTACTAGAACGCATCGGTTTAAGTTATGCAAGTGTGTAGTGTTGGTCTAATGATAGTTAAAATATGAGAAAAACAGCAAATTTAAAAACAGTTTATAGACACGTTACCGGCAAAATCGCACAACTAAAACAGCAAATATCAGAACTGGGATTTTTAGTTGTGTTGCACGTTGACATTGACAATGTGCACTACAACAAAAATTCAAGTTCTGATATTTGCTGTTTTAGTTGTGCGATTTTGCCGTTAACGTGTCTATAAACTGTGTTTTTTAACATTAATTATTAAGCGCCTCACTTTACTTTAGTAAAAGAGGCGCTTATTGAGATAGGCTGTGTCGTGACGTCGTTGGTCGCTGGTCGTTGGTTGGTTGTCACGCTCGTGCACTGTGGCCAAACTGTGCATCCTAGGCCTATAGTTACTATGGAACACTAATAGGAAACCCTACCCCAGGAATTCAATGGTACAAATTTCCACCCCCTGGGGTGACCCCTAACCGTGGAATGGGCCCCCCATGAGGCGCTTTTTGTCAAATTACTTTGACCTCTTGTTATTATTATCACACACTCGCACCGTGGTGTGAGAGTGTTGTAAGGGCGACGACGTGAGTTAATTGAGAAACCCAAAATTTGACCCCCCACCACGCTCAAACCCCATAAGCTACAGTCATAAAAGTTGGCAGAGGTGATTATGTCGTGGACCCCTACACCTGTGCGAAAGTTCGTCACGATTCGCCCAGGGGTTTCGTTTCCGCGCATGCGTGACTTTGCGCACCAAAAGTGTTTACTTGGCTATAGGTTTTTTCCATTTTTCCGTTTTTTGGGGGTTCTTGCAACTCGCCACGGCCAAGGCCCCTAGATCGATTTTGACGCAAAATATGCCAAAACACGCGGTTCCGCACAAGGATGTGATGCCTTTTCGGGGTATGATCATAAAATCTAATATTTAGACCCCCATTTCCCCAAATTAGCGCCATTTTGGGAACCAAAATAGCGTACAGTAACGACGCTAGCTGTAGATCATACCAGGGATGGGGTCCTGGAGGACTGTCCTCGAGCTCGAGGACAGCTCGAGGACCCCAAATCGTGGCCTTGGCCTTGGCCTCTAACAGTTCCGGCCTTGGCCTTGGCCTCGATGCATCGGCCTCCAGTCACTGGTCTGTAATTAATGTGCTCAATTTGTAGTACTATCGTGCAGTGTGGTGTCAATATAACTGCAAGTGCAAGGTTGAACTGACTCTGAACTTCTGAAATCTCAAGGTGGTGAAGGCAGTTAATTAGACGGCGTATCTGGCACTGGCAGAAGGGCAGGGAAATCATCAGTACCGATGGAGGATTTGTGGTTGCAGCTGAAGTCTGAAGCTACAATTCAGATATTGCAGCCACTGCTGGAGAAAGTTTTGTCAGTTCCAGCAACATCTGCACCAGTGGAGCAAGTATTCAGCCAGAGTGGTCTGATCATGCACCCGAACAGGGCTCGAAAAACACTCCTCAGCCAGCTTGTGTTTCTCAAATGTAATAGCCACCTGTGACTGTAGCTTGTTGGTGGGTGTGAGAAGTGAAGACTGAGGCTCAATTTTGTGGACAACTTGTGCTTTGATAAACGTTTTGTTGTCAGTTTAACAATTGGATTTTGATGAGAAATGTCATTTTTTCAACAATCATGATCACTGGCCTTGGCTTTGGCCTCGAAGATACTGGCCTTGGCCTTGGCCTCGAAGAGAACTGGCCTTGGCCTCGAAGACTACTGGCCTTGGCCTCAAAAATGCTGTCCTCGAACCCATACCTGGATCATACCACATGTTCCATACTTAATCATCATCATCATCATGTGGCTTGTCCTATGGTGGACGTTGCCGTTCCTACGAGCTTGCTCCATGCTTGCCGATTCTGAGCTCGGTGATAGGCAGTTGCCAGACCAA
>Ga0209339_1001100_pt1 | contig 11080 bp, 12 predicted proteins | sample OlaalgELextract3_FD_187376 | JGI IMG/M metagenome (GOLD analysis project Ga0209339, IMG submission 187376) | Olavius algarvensis symbiont microbial communities from Tuscany, Italy - Type A ELBA extract 3 (SPAdes) (version 2) | ecosystem: Host-associated > Annelida > Digestive system >...
TAAGTGTGGTAAAAATAGATATGACGTAAGCTAGCTTAATGGTGACGTAAGCATGCTGACGTAATGGAGCGAGCGACTCGCGTATACGATGAGTAATGAAAATGCTGATGTGAGTGGATGTTACGTAATGCTGACGCAGTAGCTATAAATAGAAAATGACTAACCCTAGCTTATTCAATGGTGACGTCATGGAACGGACGGGTCGCGCACGCTGACACATTGGGTTTGGGCGAGCTGGCGTGTAACCCTAGGGTAAACCTAGGCTTAGCTGTAACCCTAGCTCCAACCCTAGTCCCTCTAAGGTCTATGATGACGTAAGGGTAGGAGGCTGAGTAATGGGGATTTCCGATGACGTCATAGGTGACGTCATAGGGCGAGTAATAGGGGTCATTAAGTGCAAAGTGGATCAGGTCCCGCTTATTACCTTTACTTCAAATGAACCGAGTGAACTCTCGCAATGGCTCTGCCATGATGACAGCACCATAAACATTGTCGTGCTTATTATTATTATTATTATTACGTTAGCGCATTAGAGGTTTCACGACGATGCGCTATATAAATGGGACTTTTTTACTTACTTACTGACGTGGTCCACATAATTTTTGAGTTGCTCCCGTAGCCCAGCCAGCCACTACTACCAAGTTTGGTACTAAAGTTGTTACTACGACTTACTACCATTCAGACTGTGACAACAGCTTGTACTACCGTACAAGCCGTGATCACGGTTGTTGTATACGTCGATGTCCAGTGCATTATCCCGCAAAATTTGATGTAGATATCTTTATCCAGTCCGGAGTTATTGACATTTTTCTTTTCACATAACCCCGAAATTCTAAAAATCCAAGATGGCGGTGGCCGCCATCTTGGATTTTCTGGTTTTGTGAATTTGCCCACTCCGGCATGTTGATAGTGTGGTATTTGTGTTCTGTACCAAATTTGGTACAAATATCTGTTATAGTCACTGAGATCGACACACTTATCCTTCAGATATTCATTTGATGACGTCATGCGAATTAACTTCCGGTGTCGACATTTGGTCACGTAGTCATCTCCGCATGGCCGTGGTGCATCTTCCCATAAAATTTGGTGCAGATATCTTTATTCAGTCCCGAGTTATTGAAATTTTTTAGAAAATCAAGATGGCGGCTGCCGCCATCTTGGATTTTCAGGTTATGTGAATTTGACCATTCTGGCGGGTTGATAGTGTGGTATTTGTGTTATCTGCCAAATTTGGTTTAAAAATCTATTATAGTCACTGAGATCGATGCACTTATTTTTCATAAATTCATTTGATGACGTCACGCGAATTAACTTCCGGTTTCGACGTTTGGTCACGAAGTCATCTCCGCATGGCCGTGATGCATTTTCTCATAAAATTTGGAGCAGATATCTTTATCCATTTCGGCGTTATTGACATTTTTTCCGAAATTAAAGATGGCGGCTGCCGCCATCTTGGATTTAGTTGGAGCCATGGGACCACCAACGCAGGCGCATTCGTGGTGCGTACTCCCTATAAAAGTTTCGTCAGGATCGGCTAAGTAGTTTTCAAGTTATAAGGATTTGAATGTATTGTCGTTCAGGCTTGAAAGTCCTATTCATGTCCCCAAAATTTCAGTTTTTTAGATTTATACCTCCAAAATTTTTGGGCACATTGTTTAAACTCACAAAAGGCACATCCTTGCGTGATTTCACGTCTTTTGAGCTATCGTGCGTAAAAATCCATCCACGGGTCTTTCTTTGATCAGCCTACACTACAGGTCAGACCCCGGGTCTGACCTGTAGGCTGATCAAAGAATAAAAGGTATAAATAAAAATAATTTTTTTTATATTTCACCCATTTGGCCAGAAGCCCCCAATTTGGTATAGCAGGTCCCCTCGCGGACGTAATCAATTGTGCCGATTTTTTGTCGATCGGTTCAGGGGTATTGATTTTGTAAGGGGTTGAAATTTGCCTATCCCCATAGGAATTGAAGGTCGCCGTTAACACTGTCTGAACTACCATTCAGATTGATAACTGCAAAGTTTTGGCTTCGTAGCTCCATTAACGTGTGACGTACGGAGAGCTCTGTGTATAATAGGTTTTGCATTATAAAAGAGTGATTTTGGGGGTAAGGGCGAAGATATTTGGTGGGAAAGTACATCCGTCCTCAGAATTGTGCGTTTTCAGACATCTTTAGTCCAGATCTGACACGCCGTATGGGTATAGCCATTTGCCATAGGGGAAAATTTTGGCAAGTTTGGGGGTCCCCACCTCGTCTATCAGAAGTCGCAGGAAAACTCCACTGCCGGAAGGCACCCCTTTTGACCTTTGTCTACCACATGGAAAAATCGGAAGCATTCTGCGATGTAACCCATGGGCTGTAGGCCGGTCACCGAAAAATACGTTTTAGGGGTTTTGTATGGGGAAAATAGGCCTAAATCCGAAAATTGGGCAAATTTGACGACCCGTAGCTCCGCAGCCGTACGTCGTACAGAAAAGTTGACCCGACCTCGGAAACTCCCTGGCACTTGGTCTACAACGTGGAGTAAACAGTAGGCCTATATCTCTGCAGTGAATCGTGTGACCTGTAGCCTGCTCTGAGTGAGGTGCCTGTTTAACCATTTTCGATTTCAGATTTTTGGGGCAAATGACCCCTAAGGTGAAAATTTTCGAAAATATCTTTCCGGAGTCCGCGACGAGACATAGAAATATGTTTCGTGACCAAATTTGGTGAAAATCGGCCGTTGCAAAGTTGCCGAAAGGTCGCGTGGTTTGCCAAACAACAAAAATACAACGTAGGCTTCCAGCCTACAATAAGAGTCATACCCTTTTATGGCGCACAGCTTAGTTATGCGAAAAAAAACTGCGACGATTTTAGTTATTTTGGTCCACTGTGTATATGAGCTTGACCATGTAGCCCAACGGCAGTTTCGCTTCGGCGACGCCATTCCTCGCTGGGAGCTGTCATTACATGACGATAAAAGCAAACGGGCCTCAGTGGGATGTTACACTGGGGCTTTTCTCGCGCAACTCCGTAATACAATCTGGGTCTGCGACCAAACCCGAGTCTCTGCGATCTGTAAGATTCTGAAGATAATATCGCATTATGCAACTCATGAACAGTATTGATAACTACAGCAAAAGGAACACATTTCATAGATAACTACAGAGCTGAAGATCGCCGGCGGTCATTTGATGCCCCAAGCAGCACCTGTATAATGAACTTGCCCGCCCCAGGACTAGCCGATGTTAGCACGAGACGGAGAACGCGACGGACAAAGCATTAAAGCATAGCCTGCATCGGGAGCATAAAACAAATAGCTACCACATCAATCATTTATTGCTTTCTATTTTTTATAGTCAGAACCATAATTCGATCATACGGGGAATACACATAATATTTTATGTCACCGGCTAGATGGACAAGCGACAAAAACTAAAACACATGTAGGCGACGAGAACAGGATTGACATGAGTGACTGATGTGTAGAATGACGCATTAGATAAGCTGGGTCAGCTTCAGCAACAAACAGAACGGCGAGTGCGTGAGAGTCATCAGTCAATTATCGTTGTATCACATTGTTTCTATGCTATCTCTCAGTGTCAGCTGCCACGCGTCGTCACACAGCGCTGCTCAAGAGTGTGAGGATGTTGTGGTTCCTGTAGTCTCTTGCTAGTAATGAGTTGGTATTTAAGCGGCACGTTGAGAGCTGTTGACGAAGTCGTACATAAATGGTGAGTACCGTACCAAATGATGCATTTAACATTAGTTATAATAATAATAATATGTTTATGGTGCTGTCATCATGGCAGAGCCATTGCGAGAGTTCACCCGGTTCATTTGATGAATGTAGAATGGCGCCAAGCGGCCGCCGACCAAAGACCAAGCCAGACGAATTAGGCTGTGAGTCCGCCCGTACAGGCTGCCAGAAACTACACCCACCATCGTTATTTATTATTATTACTCAGCCCGAAAGCTGATACTCATTTTACCGTCCCACAGAGGGCAGAAGGCTGAGTCAACGTAGCTGGCTGGTTACATACCGAGATGGTTTACCCGTCCACAGACGGTCACTCATCCTGGTACTAACCGGGTCTGACGTAGCGCAACTAGTTGATCGAAGCCAACGCGTTACTACTAAGCCAAACTGCCAACCGCATTTTGTCTCCGCAATTAAGAAGAGGCAGAGATGAGATATATAGATGAGGTGAGCTTGTGACCTTGACCTGTGACCTTGAAACTGGTGCGTAATGTAGCACGTGTCGTGGAGTACTGTCCTGTCAATGTTGGTGATACTACGACTATTCGTTGTCGATTTATGGGCGTCGGCGCGCCTGCCTTCAGTGGGCGGAGCGAGACGTCATCGCTATCGATCGATCGGCTACAGCAGCAAGTGTTGCTGCTTACACGGCGGAAATTTATAAATAACTGTTTTCGGCGACAAAGTTTTAGATTTATAAAGCGATTTTCTAAAATTGGGCTCCGTTACAATGTTGCGATCTCTCATTAGAATACTGCTTGCAAGTTTGGTGCAAATTGATACGAAAATGGCCGAGAAATACGCCAAACAACAACAACCAGCGGTATGCGATAAGTTCGTATTCGGAAGATATGCCGCAGGATGTGTATCAGCATTAATGAGCCTGGTGATTTTGACCTTTGACCTTTTGACCTTGGAACTGGTATGCGAGTCGCATCTATAGTGCACTGGGGAACCTTTATTCCGAATTGGGCACGCTAAGCCTTTGGGTTTTCGAGTTATTCGCTATGTACGCGACGGACAGACGGACAAACGGACGGACAAAAACAATGCTTACTGCCCTCTTCCTACGGGTGGGGGCATACTAATCGCCAGTCGCCAACTTCTTTGCCAGTGACTTCAGGTGTCCCACCCAGGTTCCAGGTAACACTACGTCCAAACCTTTGTGGTCCGTCTAAAGTTCGACTGTGACTGATGAACGTCTGTCGTGTCTGTGTGCAGTGAAACATGGCGGGTGCTAGTGAGGTTACGTGGCTACCTGTGACGTCATCCCTAGCAACCAACGACTCCAACCAAACCATGACCGAAAGCGACAACGACGCCATGTTTAGGATGGTACTGCACAGCATTGTGGTCCCGGTACTGTTTGGCCTCATCACTGTTGTAGGGCTGACCGGAAATGGACTAGTCACCTACGTCATCGTGACGAAACGACGCATGCGCACTGTCATTAATTTGTTGCTGCTGAATCTGGCGATCGCGGACGTCTGCTTTGTCATCGTTATTCCTCCATTCACTGCATACATGCTGGCGACAGCCAGCTGGCCATTCGGTGAAGTTCCATGCCACCTACTGCACTACCTCGTCAACGTGACGGCCTATGTCACCGTCTATACACTGGTGTTAATAGCCGCTGTCCGCTACGCTACGATCGTCCATTCAACAGCTACAGTTCGCTACAGAACGCGTCGCAATGTCGTGCTGGCCGTCGCTGCTATCTGGGTCCTGATGCTGCTTGTTAACTCTCCAATACTATCATCGTATGGCGTTGTGCGTGAGGATGGATTGGTCCACTGCGACATCAAAGCCAACAACCAGAGACAGGTAAAGACAATAACGCTGTTCCACATCTACACTGCTTCTCAAACCACTGGCTGGCTCCGAGATTAAGCCATCAAACAAACTTACTTTGAAGGTCACGGAATTCACGATACCTGATATGTACATAGACACCATCTTGCACCTTCATTACACAGATCAGGTACCGGGTATCGTCTTGTTTTTTCGGGGCGCTACTCTAATCATAAAACGCTCAGTATCATTTACAAAAAGCTCAGCTATCGCTGACAAACCGGCGCTGACAAACCGAGCGATGCCGGTTTGTAAAGTTGTTGAGGTATCGCAGGACTTTTTGAAAAAAATACGTAGACAAGAAGTTTACCAGAGACTACAATGTAGCATATGTTGCATAATATACTGCTACGCATGCGCTAGATGAAAATTTGTATAGAGGTGTTGCAGTTAGCTTCACCGTTAAACTTGAAGTCTGCTCAGGTTTATATTCTTGAGAAGACTGCAAGCTTGCCGGTTGCTGACAACCGTAGCCTCGAGAAGGCCTGCAACATTAATACGGTCAAAAATTTAGTCTGTAGTCAAGATCCTGTCAGCATGTCCTGTAGGTGTTTGCTGGTGTCACGGTGCTGTTCTTGCTGTCTCTGGTCATCGTCTTGCCGGCGAACCTTCATTCTACTGGTATCAAGTAACTGCTCTGACTGACGTAACTCTGCATTTTGTCTGCTGGCACGTTTACACTCTGCTGGCGTTTTAGGTTCTGATGTATTTGGTACATACAAACACTGTGCAACCAAACAACAGTTTGCATTACCTGCTGATAGTGCTGTAAAACTATTAACTGAACGGTTCAGATGGCAAAATGCGGGAAGTTTAGATTTCAGCTGTAGTGAAGGAGCACTGCTGCTGCTAGCGCTATGTGTGTGAATTTTAGATATACTGTAACTGCATGGACAATAGCTGATAAATCCGTTGGTAAACTACCTGATGATGATTTCAAAGACTGCTGTTTGGCTTTTGCCCATGTTAAAAGTTTAGACAGGCAGCCAAATGTTATAACTTGCTGAAATGTAACGTCTGATGAATCTGCCATGATGCTGTTGAAATGCTGCATATTGCGGTAGGTAAGTTCACACGAATTACAAAGCCTCCAATCCATCGCTATTTGCAACACGAAAATAAAAAAAAATATTTAACGTTGTCTACGGAAATATAACGTAACGCAGTCATTGTCGTAAGCACTTGCACCATGGTTGCGCTACGGCGCCGGTAAATCTTTATACTCGAAAATCTTATTTAGTTACGGTTACGGCAGATCGTTACAAATGCCACCATTTGATAAATTATATACGAGTTTCTATTGCTCGGCCATTGTAAATATAGCTCTATGTTGTACTGTTTTCGAGTTATTGACGTTGAATAATCGTGACCTTGAAATCTGGGTTATGGGTAGTGACCCATAACCCAGATTTCAAGGTCGTTCAAACTGGTACTATTCGAAAGTTTTGGTGCGGTTTCCTATTCACCTTCTGTAGTAACTATGGCCGTATTTTAACCGTTTATGAGATATTCAGCGTCAAAGTATAGCGTGACCTTGAACACTGGCTTAGGATTTGTTCAAGGTCACCGAAAATGCCGCAGTTCGATAGACCATATACGACTTTCTGTTGGTCCGCTATTGTACATATAGCTCTATCTTGTGCCTTTTTTGACTTATATGACGTTAAATGATATCGTGACCCTGAAATCTAGGTGAGAGGTCACTGAAGGTCGGTGAAACTGGTACCATTCGAAAGCGTGCGTGCGGTTTTCTATTCGCCTTCCATAGCAACTATGCCTCTCTGTTGCAGCATTTCGGAGATAAAGCAAGATATTGGTCGAAAATCGTCATTTTTTCATACCCCCTTGCATTCGACTCCCCCGTTAGGGGGGTTCCCGTCGGAATATCGCATAGCATCGTGCGGTAAAAATCGCCATTTTTACGTACTTACGTACTATTTTTACGTACTTCGGCCTTTATTTTTTGTTTGCCCTGGGGACGCAGGGCGGCCACCTCTGTCGGGTAGCAGATAACACTGTGTGATCCCATTTGACAAGTGGCGTCTCGTAGTTCTGAGGTGAATTTCACGAAGAACTATACGCTCCTTTACCTTTTTTTTACCTATCTATCTTCAACAGTTTCCGAGTTATACGATGCTTACGTCAATGCGTAAGTCCAAAAATCTCAATTTTTACCACATTTTTCCCCTGGGGACGCCCCTGTGGCAATCACTCAAAACGTTGCATGAATGAAAAGACAATTTAGTGCTTGCTAAACCCATTGCAGCATGTACCCATCTATCTTCAACAGCTTCCCAGTTATTCGAACCGCAAGTGCAAAAAATCGCCGTTTTCACGTACCGCAGCCCACATTTTTGTTTCCCCTGGAGACGCCCCTGCGATTATCACGCAATATTTGCAAGGATGGAAAGACAATTTAATGCTTACCAAAACCCTCGCAGCATGTACCTACCTATCTTCAATAGTTTGCGAGTTATACGATGCTTAAGTCAATGCATAAGTCCAAAAATCCCTATATTTACTACCACATTTTTGTTTTCCCTGGGGACGCCCCTGGGGCAATCACGCTATGTGTTGTATGGATGGAAACAGAATTCGATGCTTACAAATTGACTCGCTGCATGTGCCCATCTAACTATAACCGTTTTTGAGATAGAGCGAGATATTGGTCGAAAATCGTCATTTTTTCATACTCCCTTGCATTCGACGCCCCAGTTAGAGGGGTTCCCGTCGGAATAGCGCCACTCCGTTTAGTACGGAAAACTGGAATGGCTTGGATATGCGATGGTGAAAAAATTTTGAAGATATGTTTATTCGTTTTGACAGAACTCACGAACGTGACAGACGGACGGACGGACGGACAGACATACACCGCATGCCGACAATAGGCCGCGCTTATGCATCGCATCCCGGCAAAAATTGCTCACTTCCGTGGTTGCCGCACGATGCAATGCATAAGCGCGGCCTATGCCGTCATGTGGTGTGTGTGTGTGTGTGTGTCTCCGTCACGTTCGTGAGTTGCGTCAAAACAAGTAAAGATATCTTAGAATTTTTTTTCACCATCGGGTAGCCAAGCCATTCTAGTTTTTTTGTGCCAAACAGGATGGCGATATTCCGACGCGAACCCCCTTAACGGGACCGTCGAATGCAGGTGGGGTCGGCCAAAAACGCGATTCTGGACGAATATATATATGGCTTCGCTGCATACAGGTCTACAGTGTTGTCAACCGTACGAGTCGCGAAGTGTGAAAAATATAGCCGCGACGAACCGCGGCAAGCGTCGAGCCCAGCACTCACCGCGGCGTCCGTCGTTCGTTGTTCGCACAAGAGACGACGACGAAGTGTTTGTGACGGGTTCGACGTTATACGCCGAAGACGGAGGTCAACCCCCTCCCCCCGGACACAACCCCCTTGGCCATAACCCCGTTTTCTGCTGCCGTAGGACATCGTGGGACAGAACCCGGCGGGTATTTTTGTTGAAAACTGATACTAACCAGTACTACTGACCCTATCCGACCCACGATGCGGGGTCCTGACCCCAACCGACCCACGAACTGCAGCAAACAAGGGGGGTGCGGTTTTATACGTTTTATACTGTACACTAGCAATTCGCTAAGGGCGTGAGCTGCTAGCCTGCAGGGACCTATACACATCTACCCGTGTATTAAATTTCAACTTCATACCTCGATTAGTTTCGGAGATAAGGCGGGGGTCTTAAAATAAAAACGTGGGGTTGCTGATCCTGCAGATGCTTCTACTGTAAAAACTTTATATGGAGTCCTGGCTACTACCTGTAAGTACCTACCACCATACCAAAATCGAACGTTCTGTCTCAATTAATTTCCGAGATACAAAGGGGGCCATAAGTGTAATGTCGGGGCTGCTGACCCCCCAGACGCCCCTTAGCGGACAAATTTTCACTCGGGGCCCTAGTACCTACAGGGTGGCTCAAATTAAAATACCTCACCGGACAGAATGCAATTTCTCGACAACCGTGTTAGATTTTTATACCCAAATTTCTTGATTTACCGGGTATATGGGAGAGATCCTGCTACAATTCTGAAATTTGTTTTTAAAAATTATTTTAGTTTTCTCCAAAGTTATGGTTATATAAATATTCTATGCCATATTTTCGATTTTGCACGGAATAACCAACAGCAACTTGTAATTTTCAATGTCAAGAAATATTGACTGTTATTGACGCATCTCAAGTCACTGGCTACGATGGTGACTCGGCAGATGTTGCGGCCGTAGCTGTCAACGTCACAAGTGATAATGCAGTGATCGCTGATTGCAACATGGACTCAATGGATTCAATGGACAATGCTGCTACAGCCGCTGTTGGTAACCATGGCTAATCGTAACAGCAATTTGAGTTCTATCAGTGATTAATTACAGATCGTGTCATATAATATGCATGGTTTTAACAATGGTTATCATGTTGTTGAAGAGTTGAGTATATCTGTTAACCCGGACGTTTTCATTGTACAAGAACATTGGTTAACACCTGCTAATCTATCAAAATTTGACGAGAATATCCCACAGTATTTATGCGTAGGGACATCTGCTATGAGGACCTGTGTCGAATCTGGTGTATTGCGTGGACGTCATGGCTTTAGTTAATAGGAAGTTCCAGAAGGACGTAGAGATCGTTTGTGTAGAGGAACGTTTTGTTGTCGTCGCTGTTGGTATGTTGCTAATTATAAACGTTTATTTACCGTGTTCAGGTACTGCTGATCGAATTATTGTATATGAACATGTGCTTAATAGTCTACTGGCGTGCGTAATAGAATATCCTAATCACAAGATTGTCATAGGAGGCGACTTCAACACCAATCTGGACAAAAACAATCCTGCCACCGACCTGTTAATTAAATTTGCTTCTGATAATGGCTTTCATAGAAGCGATGTCTTGGTAAACTCTTGTATTAAGCTGTGTACTTATTTTAATGAAGCCCTAAATAATGAGAGTACTATTGATTATTTTCTTGTAAATGATAAAGATTGTGTCCTATCATTTGAAACATTGGATCCAGATATAAACTTTTCTGACCACCGACCTATAGCTATAGCAGTCATTTACAAGCACAAGCGATGTTATGATAATGATAATTGGGCGACACATGGTAGTAAACCCCGGACAGCTGACTGCACAACACAGTTACGCTGGGATCATGCAAATCTCGACTTATATCGGGGTGGTCACCTCTGTCGGGTGGCAGATAACACTGTGTGATCCCATTGACAAGTGGCGTCCCGTAGTTCTGAGGTGAATTTCACGAAGAACTATACGCTCCTTTTTATATCACTGGTCAGTATTTGCGACCGGTATATGAAGAATTAATCGAGCTTGAAAAACGTTCTGAAGTTAATTCAGATGTGTTAGACTGTATTTACAATCGAATAATTGTAATTCTACGATTTGGCTCCGATGTGGCTGTTCCGTCATGTAAGAAAAGTTTCTTTAAGTTTTGGTGGGATAATGAAA
>Ga0209339_1001103_pt1 | contig 11076 bp, 7 predicted proteins | sample OlaalgELextract3_FD_187376 | JGI IMG/M metagenome (GOLD analysis project Ga0209339, IMG submission 187376) | Olavius algarvensis symbiont microbial communities from Tuscany, Italy - Type A ELBA extract 3 (SPAdes) (version 2) | ecosystem: Host-associated > Annelida > Digestive system >...
GTGCTGTCATCATGGCAGAGCCATTCTACATTCATCAAATCAACCGGGTGAACTCTTGCAATGGCTCTGCCATGATGACAGCACCATAAACATTGTCGTGGTTATTATTATTATTATTATCAGGATGCAAATGGAACAGCTGGAGAATCCTCAGAATACAACAATCACAGCATGTAATTGTGGTAAAAAATTCAAAGCATTAAAAATAAAAACAATGCAAAGAATATTTTAAAACCCTCACTGGTAACTGTTGCAGAACCAGCAGGTCCTCGGCAACTTTACGTAGCTGACCCAGAAATGATTCTTCACGACATACTGGACGCTAAACAGAATCAACATGTATTACACATGAATGCACACCATGTCCATAGAAGTAGACAGCAGTACTAATACATAACTTCAACAGGTTTAGATCTCCACTGCAACCTCGTGATAACACAGTGGTTGGGCATCGTCATCCATTCCAAAGTCAGGTCTGCATTGTACTGAAATGAGGTGTTTTTTATGCTTCCGCCAGTAACCGTCTCATGTACCAAAAAAGTACAAAATGTAGCACCACTAATAGCACAGCCTGACAGCACCTAGTGATGACGTTATGATGGCATCCTTCAAAATTCCTTGTTAAAAGACGAAACACTTAAAGCTCTGCAAAAGAAATGACATTACAGTGTATGACTGATACGAATATCCAAACAAAAATTATACTCATGGTGGAATTTAATCCAGTCTAACAATGAAGTTCCAAGAGTGCAATGCAGTAAAAACTTAGGATCTCTAACAACATAAAAGCAAGCTAAAGTTCTATTTAAATGCAAGTACAGCAATCACATAAATATACTGCAGTAAATTAAGCATCCAGTTACATATATTCCATAAGCTTAATGTATAATTTCTGTGCCTCGAGAACGATTAATGGGTCCATAAGCAGTGTTTATGTGGTTGTAGTTCTGAAGATGACAGACATTTGGATGAGAGACAACTGTAGAAACATCAACAGACATTGTGTATTACCAGTATGATATAACAAACTACCACAATGTCACTTACATCAGATGTATGTCTGACATCCCCAAAAGACATCATTCGTGCTGAGACAACCACATCCGAATGCGACATTGGACGAAAGTATCCCACGCAGCAAGGACTTTCTTGTAATGAACAGGCAGAACATGGAGGCAACGAAGAGCTACTGGAAATGACTGGAAGTAGCAGCAATGGTTCCCGACGACGTTTGCATGGTACCACTACAGAAGAACAACTCAGTGTTGAGGAGCGTCTTGTTATAGCTGCAGATCTCACGGGTCTCACTGACAACGACATCAATGGACGCAATGTGCTCGACACAGCCGACATCTTGGTTGACTGTGCCCGACTGTACGCCGTGTTCAGTGCACAGGTAGAAACTGACGAGTTGGCTAAACACGTCAATGGTCTCTGCTTCACTAATGACACTGACACAAGGCTGCATGTGGCTGAAGTAATCAGAGGTTTACTACACCATTCTGACGTTTTCCCCAAAGCTATGCTAAGCACAGGTTGGCAGCAAACAGCTGATGCTGTACTAAGTGTTATCTTTACTGCGCTGGTGATATTGACAGAGACAGAACCACCACTCGCGCCACTAGTTAAACCAACGGTGGACTTCAGTAAGCTGCAACGTGATGATGACCTTGTTACAGCTGTACTCATCACAGCTTGTGCACTCACAGCAGAAGTCGATACTGTATTGTTGGTATACGCAGTTACTCTACTACCGACAATGGCTGAACTTAGAACAGTCACTAGTGAACCACTACTAAATACTGATGACTGTGTGATAGCTGCACAGCATACTGCTGACCTAACTGTTGGCTTCACTGCACTGTCACTGAACTCAGTTATTCTACCCGCAACAGTAACTGAACTCGTGGCAGTTTTTAATATACCAGCACATGCTGCTGATGACCCGAAAACAGCCGTACTGGACATAGATTGACTGCTGACAGATGTCAGGGATCTAACCGCTGCTACTCTGCTGTTGCTAGAGTACGACAACGTCTTTACAGACGTCAAATTACTGGCAACAGGTGCTGTGGTCATCATTGCGGCTGAACACGATGTACTCTTCTGTGCAGTTGTGAAACAAGCTGATGACACTGACTCAGTTACAGACGATATGTTGCTTATCACTGGCAACACAGTTGCTGATGTTACTGTACTACTAGATGTTCCAGACAGTGACTGTGACAACGCAGTCACACATGACATGGCCATCACTGACGCCACACTGTGTGCAGTATTTATGTTACCAGAAGATAACGAAAATGAACTGGTCAAACACGCCGACACACTCTGCTGTCCAACTACTAGTGACGACGACCCAATAGCAGGTGTGCAGGGCACTGCAGACACTGAGCTAATGGTAGTAGCGGCATGCAGTAACGAGCTGGAATACATTGGTGCAACAGACTTAGTGTTCACAGACGAACACATCAACAGAATGGCTGACAATGGATCTGTTGTACTGCCAGATGGTACACATGACACTGAGACATTCGGTATGTGTGTTGCCGCTGGCAATGGTTTCAGTTCTGTTTCGAACATCGCAGTTAAAATGTCACAATCTGCACATGCTGTAGCTGGTTTGATAAGATGTGGCAGTGACAGACATTCACTGGTACCTTCTGTCACTAACTGGCTGCACCTGGTCTGGCCAGTGACTGTTGGAACATGTGAGAAGTCATCAACTGACATCATCGACGACTGCCGAGTAGCTGAAGGATAGCTACAATGCTTCAGTGTCGCCACTTGAGGACACATTAAAACTGGAATTGACGTAGGAATTGTATCAGTTTCTACATCACTGCACAGCTTAGTATCAGACATTCCGTCATCAGGAAACTCTGTACACAATTCTGCAGCAGGTGAAATGACCCTGCTTTGGATGACTGGAAAAGACCAACTGGTTTGTTCCAGAGAAACAGCAGCAACTAATGACGACTTCTCTACACCTGCAGGGTGACTGTTGTTGATGATGTCGTCATCGTCGACTAGTCCACACATCCACTTCTGCAAATATACATTCAATGACACATCGTTAATCGGCAAAAAAATCGTCAGGTTGAACCAATAACTGTTTACAAGAAGCTTAGCTGTCACAGACAGGCTATGCAACACCTCACTTCATTCAAAATTTTGCAGATTCACCCGAGGTCATTTGTACTTACAACTATGAGTAAAGCAAGTGTAAGTTCGTAGTAGTAACCATGTCTCTACCTTGTACCATTTATGAGATATTCAACATTGAATAATGGCGTGCCCGCGACATCTGGGTTAAGGTTAATTGAAAATGGCACCATTTGATAGCTTATATAATGACTTACTAGTGGTATGCCATTGTAAGTATAGCTGTATCACGTACTATTTTCGAGTTATTAAACGTTGAAAAATGTTGTGACCCTAACTCAAGGTCATTGGAAATGGCACCATTTGATAGATCACATATGAGTTATTACTGGCATTCCACAGTAACAAAGGCCCTGTGTTGCATTATTTCAGAGATAAGGCAAGATATTGGTGGAAAATTGTGATTTTTCTTACACACCTGCATTCGACACCCCGTTAAGTCGGCAAAAAAATGGTATACATTGCAGAGACATGGTGGTAAATGTGCATCACCTATTCACCATATAAGAAAGGATCTAAATTCATGCCAACGCTCCGTAGTAAAAGTATTTAAATAACATGCAAGGTTAACAATCACAAGATGGAATGCGTTAACTGACTTACAAACAATACACACAAGAAATGCAGCTGAGCAATATCAGTGAGGCACTCGGTTAAAAACCAAGCTGCTGCGTTATACCACTTTATTAGAGCTCTACAGTTCACAGAGAGAAAACAGAATCTATATACAATAAAATCACACATGCCATGTAAATGTCGAGGAGCAAGGCCACATTATTTTAGCACACCAGACTCAGACACTGGAGCACTACACTGTACCACGTCGGATGAGGTTACCGCTGTCACAGCGCTCGATGACACCTGTCAAATTAAAAATACCTCCACAGCTGTCAGACAGCTACGTGCAACGACTGTATAGAGCCAATTAATCGAATAAACACACGAAGCATGCAGTTATTTGTAACATTAAAACAAGTCCATGATAATGACTTGAATGCATATCTACTAAGTTCCTGTTATGTAACACAGTAGATTTACTGCATTACTTTGTTGGTTAGGTGAATATAGAGCGCACCATTTTGCAGAACTGTACAATGATTAGGTAGTTACTCTTCTGTTACATACCTTGACTTTCTAATGAAGCAATTTACATAAAAGCCGTTCTTATAGTGTTTCTCAACTTGTAAAAATATCCAAGTAGCAGACTATACTATTTCACTGTAAAGTCAGAAACTGAAAAATAATTTTTAACATAATAACTAAAAAATTATCCAGCTGGATTTAACGGTTTATGCATAAGTATATATCTAAGCAAGTCAGTATTTCACACTTGATCACTTCTGTGATTTAATTTGCACAGATCAGAATACAGAGCTAGACATTTGTTACCTGCATACAGCAATCTGGCTTGTGCAAAACATTAAAATCTACATGGTGTTTCAAAAAATAGCATCCCTAAAACTTTTTGGAATTTTCCCATTTCTAGTAAAAAGTCCGACAGTTATCGATTGTTTACAATTATCAGATACTAAGACACGTGAAGACAAAAAAATGACGTCATTTCCAAAAAGCTGTATTTTCATTTTCTGGCTGAATAGGCCTACTCAAAACTTGACAGTGAAAACGCTGGGTACTCGTGGAAAAATGAACGCCATTTGATAAAATATTAAGATAAATCTACAAAAATTGGTAGATATATGTGAATATAAATTGCCAAAAAATTAGCAAAATTTTATGCAAAAAGATTTAATCGAAGTGAAAATATTCCAAAAAGTTGAAGCGACTTTGAAACACCCTGTACATCAAAGACCGAATCCACAAAATTTGATGCAACCACAGATGTAAAATATCAATGAATCAATCACTTTATTTGTCAACAAATCAATGAAACACAACAAAAAAATACACAAGGTGGGCCAAATAATGGACCACATTTTTTGACTGCTAATATCTTTAAAATGAGTATGTTGATTTACATGATTGTTGGCTTATAACAGAAGCATTTTAGTTGAAGTACATGTCAACTTCATTTTCATCATTCGTAGAGAAATTTAAAAAAAAACAAGAAGCTCAGCTGTCACAGAGAGACCACACGACGCTTCGTGTCATTGAATATTTTGCTAATTCACTCAAGGTCATTCAAAATGACACTGCTGAGTAGGGCACGTGTAAGTCCCTATTAGTATTCCATTGAAACTATGTCTGTATCTCGGTACTGTTTCTGAGATATTCAGCATCAAAAAACGTCGCAACCTTGAGATTGGGGGTAGGTGGCATTCAAGATCATTGAAAATGGCGCCGTTCGATAGATCACATGCGACTTTCTATTGGTCGGGCATTGTAAGTATAGCTCTCTGTTGTACCATTTTTTTAGTTATTTGACGTTGAATAATCTAGGTTACTCGAGGTCATTCAAGCTGGTAACATTCGAAAGCTTGGGTGCAGTTTCCTATTCGCCTTCCATAGTAACTATGGCCGTATCTTTAACCGTTTACGAGATATTCAGCATCAAAGATTAGCGCGATTGTAAAAACTGGGTTATGGGTTGTTCAAGGTCATTAAAATTGGCGCCGTTCGATAGACCATGCACGGCTCTCTATTGGTCCACCACCGTAAATATAGCTCTATCTTGTACATTTTTTGAGTTATTTGACGTTGAATAATATCGTGACCTTGAAATCTGGGTTAGAGGTCACTCGAGGTAATTGAAACTGGTACCATTGGAAAGCTTGGCTGTGGTTTCCTTCCATAGCCTTCCGTGGTAATTATGGCTCTATCTTGCATCATTTGCGAAATAAAGTGAGATATTGGTGGAAAATCGCGATTTTTTCATACCGCCTTGCATTCGGTGCTCCCATTAGGGGGGTCCCCGTCGGAATATTGCCATCCAGTTTGGTATGGAAAAACTAGGATGGTGGGCTACCCGACGGTGAAAAAATTGTGAGGATATGTGTAACCGTTTAGTCAGAATACCAGCGTGTGACAGACGGACAGGCAGACATCTTGTCACTGCATAGTCCGCGTTATGTATACGCATCACACGGTAAAAACTAAAGCCGCTTTGTGACTGGTCAATCTGTACAACACCCAAATTTCCTTATTTATTAACCGACTTACTTATTTAATTTACGTGTCAGTTTCCGATTTAGCGAAAATCAATGTGACGTTGTTTTTTTGCCAGTGGTGATGTTATCGATGATAATGACTGAACTGCATATCCAGTACATCACCATACTGTTATCTAACATAGTAGAAATGATTGATATTTACGAATGCACAGTTCACCGCATGATGACAAACACATACACTTTATTTTGCATCACTGGTAAAAATGAAGTTGACAGATGTGTTCGGATCAAAGCACTCCTAAGTGTGCTAAAAATCATACAAATCAATGGAGTTATGAGCAAAATAAGATGGCCTCCTTTTTTGTTCCACCCAGTATACAAGTAAAAAAAAATTTCACTGTCAACTGGACACAAGGTGCCCCAAAAATGTTGACAACACATAAAATATTAAACTATTAACCCATTAATCGCCACATTGAAACCGCATAGCAACGGACTATGATATAGCAATCAGTAATTATTACACTGGGCCCCTCCTCGCTGTACCAAATGTAACAGCCCACCCATCAACGGCCAGTGTACCAACTTTGTATTATTAGATGTTGCACTATAATTGCCTTTGCAGTCTAAATGGTTAAGTGTACATGTCGACAAACGTCTTTTAAAGCAAGAAATACCACTCACCGACACAATGCCGTGGTGCTTGTTCTTAAAGTTTACAATACAATTATAAAATATATTTGCATTACAGATATTCACTGTGTGCGTTTTCATTAACTTTCGACTATTGCCGCTCGTTTGCGTAACAACAGAATCGATAAGGAAATTTATATAGTCAGTATCGATTTTGTCGAGTTTCCAAAATCTCTAGACCTAATCTAGCAAATCCTTCACAGTTTGTGTGATTCTTGAGCCTCATCTGCAATATGTAATTTAGGAAATGTTTTAGCAATTATCTAGCATTATTTTTACTGCCAGTTAAGGAAATATGACTAAACTGTCTCAAAAAAACCAGACCACTACGATTAATGTGACATAAGTTCACCAATTCCCAACATGTACTAATTGACCATATTCAATTCTTAATTGATATGATGAAAAATTTAAAACTGGCTTAGAACCAGCTGCACAGTTTCCATAACAACAGCAGCGACTTGATGGTCTGTGTCGCAAAAAAACGGACCGCTAAAAACGATATTTAGGCATAACTTGATAAAACGTTCTTCAATTTAAATAAAATTTCACAGATAATCTGTTTTCAACTATTAAACCTCAATATTAGATCTCAGTTGTTTGTACAGCAGTCCAAAAGCTGAAGCGGTTACCATAGCAATCTTCAAGTACACGTCATTCCACAGCTGATGCTGCCTTATGAACAGAAAAGTTAAATCTTTTAAACAAACAGTGTTTCTGACAGAACAATGTGCAGTGTCTAAAGTTACAACAAGTCAAGTGTTCAAAGTGCAGACTTTTGGCCTTGATATAGGCCACAATTTTTTTGCTACTCGTTTATTGCCCTGTCAGTTTTTTTGAGACACACTGTAGACTGCTTAACTATTCACAATGTGCTTCTGAACATATCACGTGTCACTATATAAGAAAACTATGTGTTGAACTGTTTTGCTTGAAGGTTGTATACATACTGTATGCAAGATACAAATACAAATGATATGCTTGTCAGGCATGCAAAAAACTATCATATTAGCATTAACCACAAATCGATCAGACAACACAATTATTCTTAATTACCAGGGCTGTACCAAACAGATAATTTTAACTGCACAAAACTGCTGAAAATCCTATCATTTTAGCCTTGCTTTTAATGTTCATGTTTTTATTCTCTAGTTTTTGTTTTCGATTGACTCGTGGAGTACACCTATGTTGATAGTGTAATAGGTGTACAACAGATTTCTATGATGACGATGATAGTATGAGGCCAAATATAAATAACTAGAGTATTCTTCTCACAATATTGGTAGAAAATAGTTCACACAGAACATTTGTACATATGTCTGGTACAGCCCAATTAATTACACAAATTTAATGCGGCCCTCCCACTAAAGAGCCACCTTATGCATTGTGCTGTCTCTCTGGTCATCCTGTTTGCACTTGCAACTCAAACGAGCAGCACTGTTATCACAGAGAGGTCGCACGATGATTCGTCGTCGACTGTCAGTAGTTAGCTTCTATAGTACAATACATCGAGTTCATTATTATTGTTGCTTCGGCTTCAGATTTACCGCTGCGTACAGTTAAATTCTGTTCTCTTCTCTTCATTGCTGTCGTCCATGCTGCAGGCTGCGATAAACAAGATTCGTTGATGTGTCGCTGTCTGTGCGGCAAACTGCACGGTGGACCACGGCAATCATTGATCGCACTGCAGCAGACATCTTTCCGTTAGATACTGGCAGAGAATCGCCATTTTTACCTACCCCACCTGCATTCGATGCCCCCGTTATGGGGGTCCTCGTCGAAATATTGCCATAACATTTGGTATGGAAAAACTGGAATGGTGAGGCTACCCGATGGTGAAAAAATGTTGAAGATATGTTTATTCTTTTCGACAGAATACACAAACGTAACGAACAGACAGACAGACAGACAAACACCACATGACGGCATAGGCAGTGCTTATGCATAGCGTCACGTGGCAAAAAGGAAGTTGCAGAAAGTTCAAGTTTGTTACACACAGTCGCTATGACAAGTTGACAACTGTAACCAGCAACTTGGCTCTAGGGAAAAAGGTCAAGTTTACTAGAGTTCACAATGCTGAGGAACAAAATTTACAATGATTGATACACGGACAGCCAGACAATTTTAGAACTTAGTGGAAGTATAGCCCCCACAAAATGCCACATACTGAAGAATTACACCTCTGAAAAGTAAAAAGTGAATGTCACACAGTCAATGTTTCAGGGGAATTATTTCTGTGATGCATGGAACATTTGCGCATTTCTTCCTTTTTCTCCATCTTCTTCTTTTCTTCTTCACCTGGGGGACAGAATTTCTGTTTTAAAACAGTATTCCACGCATAGAGACTACCACAAGACATTTGTTACAGTATGTATCGTATCGTATCAATGAGGAGCAGGATTAGATCAGCCCCGTAGACCATAAGGCCATCCCCAGAGAGACTCCAGTGTATGCTGGGAGCTTGGACAAGGGCGGGGCAGTATTATGAGCCCCATAGTACCTGGGCTCTGTAGGCCTATCAGCCATTTCCCTTGTTAACAGTGCCGGATTAACCCATAAGCACACTACGCGCACGCGTAGGGCACCAAGCAAAAGTGGGTAAAGAAATAATGAAGTAATTATACATTTAAAAGGCAAATTTAAGCTATCTGTCCTCATGTCTGGCTGCCAGTTTCATAGCACAGGAAAGAAAACTCACAAGAAGATAAATTTTGTACAGTTATTCCATGGCATATATAGTGCACACTTTGAGGCCACGAGGTCAAGTGTCAGGCTTAAAAAGTCTAACAAAACCCAGACTAAAAGCGTGCAGGGAGAGCCGCATACTGTGCCTACCATCGTGAGCCATCATATTCTTCTTAGTCATCAAAAATGAGCTGATAATTTTTGTCACCATGCACAATTATCCAAAATGACCAAGACCAAGGTAAGATGAGAAATAACTAACTGCAAAGCTGTTGTCAAAACGCTCTTGCAAACTGGCAACAGAATGTAAGTCAGCATCAGACGTTGATACAGCAGTCACAGGAAATGGATGCGACAGGCTCTCCACAGGCGGAGTAAATGGAACCGAAGCAGAAGTCACAGAAGTGTCACCACTTTGTTTCCATAATCCAACTACATTACAAACAATACACAATATCTACACACATCAATAATTACCCTATCGAGTGTGAAGTAAGGTTTTCAGTGTTGTCTGATAGTGAGTAATGCCAATGACACACGCACCAGAAACTGGTACCGAAAACCCGTACCAGTTTTCTGCACGTGTGTCATGCGAATTGGTGTCGATTTTTCTGGTACCAAAATCTGGTACGGAGTAGGACAGTGTTCTACTCCGTGCAGAAAACCAGTTATCACGTGACAAAAATGATGAGTACTGATTGGTCAGACGATCGCCAGCTGTGTTGTTTATTGTTGTGTTGTTTTTACTTTTTATTGCTTTAAAATGAATTGGGGGACAGTAGCATACAAACATTATTTCAAGCGCATTCTGATAATTCGTTTCTATTTGACATTGCCGATGCCGATTATCACAATTGTGTTAAAAGACGTTGCGTCTTAGAGACCTTGGCAGCGGAGTTGGAAACAACAGGTATTGTCACTGACCGTATACTAATCAAGTTTACATTTGCGCGTGCGGATGATTACCAGTATTAGTCAGCGAAATGTTTCTCAGTAGTGTGTTATTTTGGGCATCTGCCTCAACATATTCATCCGCCATGTTTGTTTCTGGTACCAGAAATTTTGCTTTCAGTTTCATCTGGTACGAAAAACTGGTACCAGAAAACTGGTACATGTTTTCTGGTACCGGTTTTCAGTATCGGTTTCTGGTGCGTGTGCCATTGGCATTAGTACGTGCATATGTCTGTTCACGTTTACAGACAAAATGAAGACATTTTGATCAAATTTGGTATGGTAGTTACAGTGCAGTTACTACTAGGTGATCATTAATTTTACAGGTCAAAGGTCAAAATAACAGGGTCAAAAATAGGCAGGGGTAATCATCTCTAAATACAGTACCATGTAGTTTATACAACATGTACACTCACTCACTCACTCACTGCTGCGCTAGACCAGCTGAGGGTCGTAGCGTCCTCCACATCGAACGATCCTGGCCCGCGATCCAGGCAGCACCAACAGATAGGCC
>Ga0209339_1001105_pt1 | contig 11074 bp, 7 predicted proteins | sample OlaalgELextract3_FD_187376 | JGI IMG/M metagenome (GOLD analysis project Ga0209339, IMG submission 187376) | Olavius algarvensis symbiont microbial communities from Tuscany, Italy - Type A ELBA extract 3 (SPAdes) (version 2) | ecosystem: Host-associated > Annelida > Digestive system >...
AGCTAGCCCCGTTTATTTACCGTAATTTAATTGGCCCGCCCTGTAGAGTTGCAGTGTTGCGGAGAGCCTAGGGAACGCCGCATCAGGACAATAGTTTCTGACAGCAACAACAGCTAGCGGCGCATGTCCGATCGACAGGGGCACCGTTCGGTCTGTCGTTCGGTCTGGTTTAGTGCGGCAATACGATTGGCGAACTGCATGCCGGGAATCGACTGCTCCGGCCTGCCATTCGACAGTTAATGTGATTTTTAAAAAACCGTCTTTTCGCAAGTGTCGACAGCCGTCGTCAGCCCGTACATCATGTCGATACTTGCACGTATTTCACCGTGCACAAGTCCTGTGAGAATTGCGGCCAAGAATGAGACTTCGAGTGACGCAGAAATTGAGCCGGCCGGCATGCCGGCTGTGAGGAAAAGCGTCACCAGTATATAGCTGCGGCTAGACGGGATTTTGCACGCAAACCATAAATGTAAAAACTAGGAGTTCAGTCGTCGCAGAGAGGCCGCGCGACGCTTGATGTCGTTTGAAATTTTGCTGTAACTCAAGGTCACTCAAACTCATTTGAATTTACGTCGTACGATGTGTATAAGTTCCTATTAATATTCTATTGCAACACTGCTATTGATCTCAACGCCGAATAATGGCGTGCCTTGGATTCTGGGTTACGGGTCATTCAAGGTCATTGAATGTGGCACCAGTCGACAGACCATAACACGACTTTCTATCAGTCTGCCATTGTAACTAGGCCTGTGGCTCTGTATCATTTTTAGTTATTTGACGTTTAATAATATCGTGACCTTGAAATCTAAGTTAGGGGTAGCTCAGGGTCGTTGGCAACATTCAATAGATCGTATACGAGTTCCGTTTGATGTTCCACAGTAACTATGGCCCTATTTTGTATCGTTTCTGCATTCGACACCCTCATCAGGAGGGTCCCATCAGAATATTGCCATGAAGATTGGTAAGGAAAACTACCATGGTGGGGGTATCATATGTGAAAAAAAATTGTGACGTTTATTCCTTTCAATGAAATATACGAACATGACGGACGGACGGACACCGCACAACGGCATAGGCCGCGTTATGCATAGCGTCGCGCGAAAAAAAGTAAGTTTTCGTTTTTATCGCGCGTCCGTCAGTCTGTCCGTCCGTGATGTTCCGGTATTAGATGAAAACGGCTTAACATATCGTAATAGTTTTTCATCATACGGTAGCCCAATCATTCTAGTTTTATCAGCATCAAACATCTTCACAAAATTCCGGCGGGGTCACCCCCTGCGGCCGCGGGGCGATAAATACAGGTGGGGTATAAAAATTCCGCGATTTTCAACCAATAACTTGCTATATCTCGCAGACGATACAAGACAGCGCCATACTCACTATGGAAGGCGAATAGGAAAAGGCACCCAGGCTTTTGAATGGCACCAGTTTCAATGACCTTGAGTGACCTGTAACCCAGATTTCAAGGTCATAATATTATTCAACGTCAAATAACTCGAAAACGGTACAAGATAGAGCTATGGTTACAACGGCGAACCAATAGAAAGTCATGCATGATCTATCGAACCGCATCATTTTCAATGACCTTGAACGACCCCGAACCCAGATTTCAAGGTCAGATCATCCTTTGACGCTAAATATCTCCGAAATGGCTAAGGATACGGCCATAGTTACTATGGAAGGCGAATAGGAAACTGTACCCGCTTTCAAATGATACCATTTTCAATGATCTTGAGTGACCTCTGACCCACATTTCAAGGTCACGATAATATTTAACGTCAAAATCGTGTATGATCTACCCAATGGTTCCGTTTCCAGTGACTTTAGTGACCCTTAACCTAGATTTCAAGGTCACGGGGTTATATCACAGATGCTCTCGACGTATTGTGCGCAGCTAACGCGTTCTTGTTTTATTTGCGATACGTTTTTACGTTTTAAGTGTTTTATGCCTCTGCCATGGCAGGCTGGCCGGACACATATCGGCTCGTTACTCCCGCTCATCTGTTAGGCTTACCAAACTTGCAAACGCGATATTTTAAAAATGAATTAACCGATTTTGTTATGTTCCGCGAGACCAGAACATAAGTCTGGTTGGCGGTTTGCTTAGTGGTAACGCGCTGGCCTCGATCAACGTAGTTACGCTACGTCAGACCCGGTTAGTACCAGGATGTCTGTGGTCTGTGGTCAGGTAAACCATCTCGGTATGTAACCAGCCAGCTAGGTCGACTCAGCCTTCTACCCTCTGTGGGACGGTAAAATGAGTACCAGCTTTCGGACGGAGTAATAAAAATAAATGGCGATAGTGGGTGTAGTTTCTGGCAGCCTGTACAGGCGGACTCACAGCCTAAGTCGTCTGGCTTGGTCTTGGGTCGGCGGCCGCTTGGCGCCGTTTCACATTCATCACATGAACCGGGTGAACTCTCGCAATGGCTCTGCCATGATGACAGCACCATAAATATTGTCTTGGATATTATTATATTATTTATTATAAGTCGGTCCAGTTTGATGGCCACGAGGTCAAGGGTCAAACTCGAACGAGGGCCTACGAGGCTGAAATAGGTCAAAAATCCCTGTCGCAGATACAGCTCAAGAACAGTCCGATGAATTTTAACCACAGCTGGCAGGCACGTATTACTGTAAATGCCACTGTGCCACTACAACCTAGATGCAAAGGTCAAAGGTCAAGGTCACTCGAATCCGACGTTAGATCTTGAGACCTGGCGAAGGCATCATTCTCGACCCATTTGCGACCATTCGATAGAAACTTATATTTGTATCTTGTAGCTTATGTCTCCGACGTGATTTGTATGTTGTCAACGTTTTTATCAACGTTTTTAACGATTTTTTTTTGTTTTTTTTCTCCGTAAGTGTTCTTAACGTTCTTATTTTTTAAAAATTCCCAGAAACATTTTCAGCGAGCGGAGCGTTACATAGTAAACGTTTCACTACTGAGATCGCTCTTCCGTCTGTCTGTCCATCTGTCTGTCTGTCTGTGACACGCTTTCGCTGTGAGTCAACAGAGTACTTTTTGCAGAATCGTTTTACACAGGGATTTGGCTCACTTGTGAAAAAAAATAACCGCGCGAAAATATTCGCAACAGTTTTCTCACAGTGGGTTGTTGCGTAGAAGGCTGTAGGAACAATCACGATTTTTTTATCTCGCTTTATCTCGGAAAAGACACACGATATCGCCGTTGTTATGTGTATGCGATTGCGATTTTGCGATCTATCAAATGGTGCCATTTCCAGTGAATTTTGAGTGACTCCTGAAGGTCATGATATTCTTCTACATGAAATACAAGATATAGCGATACTTACAATGGCGGACTAATAGGAAGTCGTATGTATCACATTCTGCCTTTTCAATTATTTTAAATGACCCCTGACCCAGCTTTAAAAGACACGGCCATTATTCGAAGTTGCATATCTCAGAAACGGTGCAAGATCGAGACATAGTTGCAATGCAACGCCAATAGTATGCGGTGTATCGAAAGGTGACATCGCCGATATGACCCTTCGGTTACCTTGATCTAGATTTCAAGGTCTCGATATTGTTCAACGTAAAATAACTGGAAAATGGTACAGTTTAGAGCTATACGTACATTGACAGACCAACGGGAAGGGTTACGGTTAGAGTTAGCCGATCTACCGCTGTCATTTATCATAACGCGAGCTGACTCGGCAATAGTTGAGCTTCTTGTTACATCTATGATATGCCAACTACAGACTGTGCTGGTGCTGGAACCTAACTCAATTTATCTGCATGTGCGAATTATGGAAATGCTCTGCGCGCAATTAGCATCGCACGGAAATAAATCGAGCGAAAAAAAACACTGCGTGTATTCGCTGCCTGTCGGGAATTATGAATTTATGACACGATCTAATGGACTATAGTCTCGCGCCCTATAGCAGAATCAACTATAGGCACATCTACGGTAGCATTACGTGTACACTGTCACTTTCGTCATCATTATTTAGTTCATATATAATATTTACTGTGTTTTACCTTGTGCGGCCTCACTGGGTTTGATCGGTAATTAACATTTGTTGAATATCTATAGAAACAGTCTTTATTGCTATGTCAGTATTTCTGGGGATATGTAAATCGATCACAATGAAATAATGCAAATACGAGCGGCCTTGCCTGCATCTGACGTTGGCTTTTCTTGTTTTAACGAGTTTTCATGTGTTGTGATGTATTTGCCGCGCGGCCTTTGCCGTCATGCGGTGTCCGGCTGTGTGTCCATCTGTCCGTCCATCACATTCGTGGATTGTGTCAAAACGAATAAATATATCTTCAAAATTTTTTCACCATCGGGTAGCTAAGCCAGTTTTTCGTACCAAACGACATGGCACTATTTCGACGGGAACACACCCCCTAACGGGGGCGTCGAATGCAGGTGGGGTACGCAGAACTCGCGATTCTGAGCCAATATCTGGCTTTACTGCGTGCTGTGAACTGTGCCAGCGGCAATTGCAATACCGGGTATACATAGTAGCTGCGATGGACAATGGCGAGTTTATAACACTAGTCGCTGCGTGGCAAGCGGCCGAGTTTGTTGATGGCGGGAAACAACGACGAAGTGTATGACAAGAAGCATCAACGTTACGCCGAAGACATCGTTACGCAGTGGTAAATCTGAAGCCTAAGTAACAATAATAAAAGACTCCGCACAAGTAATTATTTTTTTGAGGATAACTACTGACGGACACAAAGCATCGCGCGGCCTCTCTGCAACAGCATAACTACTTGTTTACATCTACTACGCTATCTTTTACTGCTCTCTGGCTTGCTTGTCCCTTTGTGTGGCGCTGTGACTGTGGCATTTAAACTGCGGAATTTGGTTACTGTCTATTAGCCTATGCATTATTCATCGTCGGTTACGCGGCTGAACAGCCGGCCTTTCGTGAGAGCATCCGGCCAGCCGGTGAGCTTAGATAATGGCCGAAAATCGTTCGTTCGATCAGCACAAACGCGCGTAATCTTATCGGCCCGCCTCGTCGGTCGACTGACAAACTAGCTGGCCGCCGTCTGCATCGCATTGCATTGATTGATTGATTGATCCTTTACGACATTCTATGTCGCCATGCCGTTGGCGTCGCAATCTGAAGGGTCTAGGGGCCCAGGCTCCCTCACTTTTTCGGAGGGAGGCCCAGTATCTCTGGTGCCCCCACTTGTTGTCAGGCGTTTGAAGTGGCACATTTTAACTGAACATGTACATAATAGCTAAATGATCAGTGAAGTGCAAGTAAAAGCTGACTGCTCACATTCACAGAAGCAATACGTCGGTATCATTGTGATCTATTTTAATTTCTCTACAGTGATTTACTTACTTACCAACCTGTTTCGTGCTGGTGGGTAGTATTGCCCCTGCTCGACCGATTTCAGTTTACAGTGTTGCGTACAGACGTCTGGGATCCCCCTCCTCAAACCAGCGTAATATCTGGGTCATGTTTTGTAAAATATGACCAAAAATCATTATAATAAAATCATTAATAATAATTGCGTGGATTCGACAACTGTTAGTATTTCCATTGCTGCGCGGCAGACTTCAACCTGGCACCGCTGTCCGTCTCGTGGTCATATATCGTAAACTGAGCAAGATAGACCCACAGTTACTATTGGTACTTCACGCATTCACGCGTGGTCCAGGCAACCGCGCCCCATCTCGGGAAAGTAGGCTCGACAGGTCACGGTCACAGCTGTATATCGACTCGCCGTCAGCGTCAGTACAGCAAACGACTGGTTTGGGACTCTGGGTTGACTCGGCGGGTGGGTTAGCTTTTTATTATAGTGACGATATTCTTGTTGCTGACGCACCTTAATGGGCAGATTATGCGTTGACTGTTGACGTCGGTCTGCCAGTCGACCATCCGTTGTCCGTCTCATGGTTATATCTCAAAAACTAAGCAACATAAACCAATAGTTACTGAGGAACAGTAAGTATACAGTGTGTCCGAGAGGAAACTGAACCGTGCTCGTTTCATGATAAAATAGCTAAATTTCAACCGATTTTAACGAAATATGCAGTAAATAATGCTGAATTTGCTAAATTTTATTAGAAAATTTTGGAAATTGACTGAGTTATTGTCAAATTTTTGGTACTGAAAACCGCAATTTACAGCATTGCAGTACTTGCGTAATTCTTCCAGTCAACACTTAACGTCATAATGACGTCATCGTAAACAACAAGAACTCAGCTATCGCAAACAGATCGCGCGTCAGCTGCGCACACAATACGTTGAAAGCATCTCTAGGCCTTAATATTACATCGTGACCTTGAAATCTAGGTTAAGGATTACTCAAGGTCACTGCAAACGAAATCATTGGACAGATCATACATACACAACTTAGTAGTAGTCGAGTTATTTGACGTTGAATATTATCGTGACCTTGAAATGTTGGTCAGAGGTCACTCAAGTTCATTGAAAATGGTAGCATTTGAAAGCTTGAATACGGTTTCTATTCGCCCTCCATAGTAATTTTGGCCGTATCTTTAGCCATTTCCGAAATATTCAGCGTCAAAGAATGTCCTGACCTTGAAATCTGGGTTTGGAGTCGTTCAAGGTCATTTAAAGTGGCGCGGTTCGACAGACCATGTGTTCTATTAATCCGCCATTGTAACTATAGCTCTATCTTGTACCGTTTTCGAGTTATTTGACGTTGAATAATGTCGTGACCTTGAAATCTGGCTTAGAGGTCACTGAAGGTCATTGAAACTGGTGCCATTCGACAGCTTGGACGCCTTCTATAGTAACTATGGCGCTATCATGTATCGTCTGCGAGATATAGCGACTTATTGGTAGAAAATCGCGAAATTTTTATACCCCACTTGTACCCGCAGGGGTGACTCCGTAGGAATTTCGTGAAGATGTCTGATGCTGATAAAACTAGAATTATTTGGCTACCGTATGGTGAAAAAAACTATGACAATATGTTAAGCCGTTTTTATCTGATACCGGAACGTCATGGACAGACGGATGGACGGACGGACAGACAGACAGACAGAATTGCTATATCAATATCGCGCGCAGTGTGCTGACGCGCGATAAAAATCATGGTATTTTCGACTGAAGGCAAAATTTTAATTAAAACACTAAGGCATAATAAAGGCTATGCCTATTGGGCAAGGAAACCCATTGCTGAATTTCCTAACAAAACCTGGACTTTGTCTGGCTTGAGTTACGCGTTGCGGAAAATCGAGGCCACAGGCTCAGTGGAGGCTAGGTAGCGGGACAAAGCGTACCGTGAGCATAAAAGAAAACATTGAATCAGTTCAGGAACTGGTTCTGAGCCAAGGAAGTCCGGTACACATCGATCAGTGTGTGAAATCGCAAGAGAAACCGACCAATATAATCATAGTCATAGTCATACAGTTTTTTTCGGACAAACATTGGAAATAGTGATTTTAGTACCAAAAATTGGACAATTAATAACTCCGTGAATTTCCAAAATTTTCTGACAAAATTTTGCGTGATTACTGCTAAATTGTTCAGCATTACTTCCTGCAAATTTTGTATAAATTTGTTAAGATTTAGCTGTTTTATCATGAAACGCGTAGGGTTTCAGTTTTTCTCGGACACACTGTATATAGAAGACGGTATCGCTGATTCTTTTGGCAATATTCTTGTTTTGATTACAATATTTACATTTTTAGCAAATAGGTTTATATGAGAATCGAGACAACTTGCAAGCATGTATATGATTACGCTTTGTGGTTTTCTCGCTTTTGCTTCTTGGATCGGACTTACGCATTTTAAAATATTCTCAAAATATTCCTTATTACTCATTCTTGAGTTATAAGCCCGGAAGACATAGGACAAGTTGATCTTTATATGTGGTACTTGTCTTTTTAACTGTTAAGTTCTTGGCAACAGTTCACCAGTTTTGAACACAAGATTCATTCATAATTTATGGATGGTGTATTTCAGGTCTGCCCTTGTGAGTTATGGTGATCGTGAACTTATGACCTCAAAATGTCAATGCGAGTTACACTTGCTAAGAGAAACTTTACACTAAATATGAACTTTCTGCGTTTTTCCAGTTTACAGTTTGACGGCGTTCAGTGCGCAATGGGGATGCGAAATGTAGGACGAAATAGAGATCCATTCTGTCGTGGTAGTTAAGAATGAGTATCATCGACGTGGAAGGATGGCAAGCACCACAGCGACATACGACGGTTGTAGATTGTTGGAAACAGCAGACAAACGAGACGTAATGACCGCGTGTCGTCGTAAACCGACGTCTCGATCTAATTAACTACGACAACAACACATAGGCGTCCGAACCGGGGGCGGGGGCCAGCCTCCCCTCACTGTTTTGGAAGGGGCCCATTATTGTTGGTGCCTCCCCTCTTTTCAGTCGTTTTAAATAGCATATTTTAAACTGAACATGTAAATTATAGGTAAATGATCAGTAGGCCTATGACTCAACCAGCCGACTTCTCACAGTAACAGAAGCAAGATATCGGTATCGTTATGATCGATTTTAATTTCCCTACAATGATCTGTACAGCGTTGATTGCTAGTTGTTGATAGCTGCTTTTAACTATCATCGGTATGCACTTTTTACAGGTAAAATTTTCGAATTTTTTACTACCCATCTCCCGACGAATCCACCACCAAGTGGGCCACCCCTTCCAGTTGTTTTACCCCCCCCCCGATCCTAGAGGGAGTATACGCAATCCTATTTCAATTTAGCAGAAATATCACAAATACGGAGTTTACAGATAGAGTCTGAAGGCTATGGCAAATTTTGCCGCTTCCGTTGGAGGTCCAAAAGCTATAAGGCTATACCCCTCTGATCCCCTGACAAGGGATTCTGTCTGGGCTACGCGGGGGGGGGGCTCTGCCACACGTTACAGGCTTGAGTAGTAGGCTGCAATTAGATGTCCGCAACCTCAGTCTGGGATGCGCCATGTGGTGAATGCTTACAAGGTAGAGGCAGGTACGGTGTAATTTGCAGGTAACACTGTGTGATCCGTATACCTGAGCGCCTTGAGTATAAAGGCGCTATATAAATCCACTTCCTTTACCTTTTTACCTTTTTATGCTTCCGCGCTTGCCATCATCAGCCCAAACTCTCATATCGCTTCCGACGCCCCTGTTCGAATGAGACTGTACCGCTTCACATCGATTTCTTGATAGACGTGTTTTAATTAGTTTTGACTGCTAGAGAAACGGACGTCGGCTGAGCGACAGTGTAAGGACAGATATACGCTGACCCGTGGTGATGGTGTATATTAATGACGCAAGACTGCGGTCTGGTCGCTGCTGCCGCTGCGTCTGATAACAGTTTCATCAGCCGTGATCGTCATGGTAACGCAGACTGCGCTGTCTGCCGTTGGTGATGAGCCTGCTCGGTACAGTACAGCTCCATTAAACCAAATGTGATCACGTTAAAAACTAGACGAACTGACATCACTGATTATATTATTCCGCCTTGTATGATCTGCTGTAATGAACCTGACGGATGACTGCAGGCGAAATTAAATGAGTGTGGCGCGTTCGTGGGCGCCACGAGTAAGCCCCCGCCGCTGGCATAAATTCCAAAGGGGGGGGGAGTGAAGTTTTTCACGGAGAAGGAAACATGGGACACCAATGGTCCGCGTGGCCCAACAGCGCCGTGCAGCTCACGCCAGTCAGCCGCCAATGGCGGACAAGTACGCGTTGGTGACAGACAAACGGACGACCTAATTTGCATACTTTGCATAATTAGCATATTAGTTAGCATATGGAAGGACAACGCCATCACGTAAACCCTTCGCTTTGCGGCGAGGGCTTAATACCCGTCCTATAAGACTGTTACTCATCCCGATACTAACCGGGCTCGGCGTAGCGCAGTTTCGTTGATCGAGACCAATGCGTTACCACCACTAAGCCAAACCGCCACATTATCATACTTATTTCATGTACCGTCATTCTAGTATCAGCGACTTAGACCATTACTGTGTTGCACACGTGTTTTGTTTTCGTGTATTTTATTACTTCATTATACACTACAAGTTATATAGCCTGCAGCTCTCGTTAGCTTGTGACAAATTGCCTGGAACTCCACACTGTTAACACTTCTTCTTCTTCTCGTATGCGTGTCATTAACCATAATTGGTCACTGGTCAGCCACGAAACAGCGTCCTCATCCGCAGAGTGTAGCCGAGATAAGCCGCCATTCAGTTTTGTCATCTGGACCACAGTGACCACAAATCGAGCATGGCGGCAAAACGAATGTCCTTATCTAAACAGAAAGATGTCTGATTTTGGCTAGATAATTTCAGTTCCAAACGCTGAAAATTGCGGGAAAATCCGTTAACGAACGGCCGAGATCCGTTGGTGCATTTGTTCCAATTTCCGACTCCGGGACAATGCTCAACGGAGAAATGTTGAGTACATTTCTTCCGCTAGGTGGCGCTACTTTATAACACATCTTTGACAAAAACAAACTTAACAGCTGTGAACTAGACAAAAGGCAGTTAAAGTATGCAAACCCCTCGACCGGACACAAGCCCACTGGCATAAGTCCTCCCTCGGACCGAATACCTTTTGGGCAAAAGCCCTCAGACATAAGCCCCCATTTGATTGAAGCTCCTGGGGCAAAAGTCCCCATTTAGTTTGAGTTTACAGACTGCAAGGAATTGTCGTCAAACAGCATAAAAGACCGAAAATCTGTCAATGGATGGCTGATAGTTTTGGTGCATTTAATGGGAATAGCAAGGAGGCGATGTTTTGCTATTTTAAACATAAAATTAATGATTAAATCCACACTTACGAAAAACAAAAACTTGTAAGTTAGTAAACAGCCTACAAGGATATTTTTCCACGTAGGCTACACTGTGCCGCTCGATGATTTTGTATTATTACAACTAATGTTTTGTTGTGAGTGACTAGGCATAGTGTATTTGCGTTGAAAAACTGTCGAAATCGCGATTTATAGTTTTGCGCGAATCTTCGTTCAATTATTAAGCGCCTCACTTTACGTTAGTAAAAGAGGCGCTTATTGAGATAGGCTGTGTCGTGACGTCGTTGGTCGTTGGTTGGTTGGTTGGTTGTCACGCGCGTGCACTGTGGCCAAACGGTG
>Ga0209339_1001106_pt1 | contig 11070 bp, 5 predicted proteins | sample OlaalgELextract3_FD_187376 | JGI IMG/M metagenome (GOLD analysis project Ga0209339, IMG submission 187376) | Olavius algarvensis symbiont microbial communities from Tuscany, Italy - Type A ELBA extract 3 (SPAdes) (version 2) | ecosystem: Host-associated > Annelida > Digestive system >...
TTTTGTTAATGATTTTATAAAATACTATAATATATTGAGAGTCTATTGTCCGTAGCTATGTACGTAATCAGAATAGATTCTTAAAAAATTACGTCTATCGTTCACTGTAGAACTTTGGACTCTCAAGATCTATATGTTACCCTGGTTTTTTTTCACGAAAAATTGAATTTTATCCAAGGTGTGATCAGCGTCTTCAAAAGTAATGCGTTATTAACAATGAACCTCTATTTTGTCGCAGAAAACCTGGTCCTCCGGGCCAGGTCAGAGCCCCTCGGCTATGCCGTGAATCTGCTGCAAGCGGGAGCGGAATGATGGAATACTGGAATGCTGGAATGCTGGGTCTAGAGGACTGGGATCTATTTTTATAAGGATGGCACGGATCAGTTTGTAAAATCAGACCGTCATCCGCTTTGTATTCCCAATATTCCATTATTCCACCATTCCATTATTCCATTGGGAGTCTAAGGTAAACTCCACCCCCGGGGTGAAATCAAAGCCGGGTCTTCTGGGCCCGGATCTTTGCTCCGGTCAAGCCCGGGGAAGTTCAATTTTTTTTAAGTTCAAGACCCGCCGCTAGTCCAGAAACTCAATTACCAGCCGCCGGCCGGTATCTGCAGTGGGATCGGGATCTCGCGGGCGCTGGCCGGGGGGCAAAGAGGTTCCGCCGCTGCTGGCGCTGGGGTTAATGCTGTAGGGATAGGGTATGCCGCTTTCCTCAATCGGTCTCACCGAACGACCGCTATGCCGGCGGATGGCCTCCAGAAGATCATCCCCGGTGATGTGCCCCCGCGGCTTTGACACGCCCCGGGTGACCTCCGGCGACACGTCCCACTGGATTTCAACCCGACCGCCGCGGCCCACGGATTCGCCCAATCCCCTGGCCAGGGTCTCATAGCTTGAATCTCCCGGCGTGTAGTTGGCGGGGACGTTGTTGATGAGCAAGCGCCGGACGCCGCGGCCTTCACCGGGCCGGCCGAAAATCAACGGCAGATTCTGCAGTGTATCGCCATAGATCAGCATGGCCCGCTCATCATAGCGCGGGGCCGAGCCGCCATGGGCGACCCGGGGGTCAATGGCGTCAATGGAATGGCTGCGCCGGGTCTGGGACAGCAATACAAATCTATCGACGTCGGTCTGCACCAGGGGGGCCAGCGCCCGGTCGCTGCGGGGGGTCATGTCGATGCCGTAGCCGCTGGTTCCCACGCCCACATCGACGGCGTAGATCCCCTCCGTATTCGGCGGAAGATCGGCCAGCTGCCCGGGTACGCCGGCGGGGGTCGAACCGAGCCTGGGCGTCCGCCGGGGCAATACGTGAACCGGCGCCGGGGCCCCCGGTCTAGGCGGCGGCAAAATCGCCACCACATACTCCAACTCGATGCCATGGGCCGCATTGGTGTTGTTGGCCCTGACGACTTGTTCCATCAGGTCATTCATGTTGCCGGCCGGCTGGCCGCTGCGCATGAGCTGACCGTTGCCGGTGACGCTCAGCAAAGAGCCCGTGCTGTCTTCCAAAGCGGCAATCCTGGCCCGGGTCTGTTCGAAGGGGATCGCCCGGCCGGCCTCGGGATGGCTGGCCAGGGTCCGCTCCAAATCATCCAGCTCATTGCGCAGCGCCGTGCGTCGGGCGCTGATGTCCATGGTCGGATCGTTCATGATGTCGGCGAACCTGCGTTGATGGCGCCGGACGGCGTCTTTGACTGTCCGATCCGTAATTCGCCTCAGTTCAGGGCTGACGCCTTCGAATATGGGATCCAGCACCCGCAGTGATTGTTCATGGTGCCAGGCCCCGCCCATGGCCAGATCATCCACATGGGCCAATGTCTGACCCGCTTCACCGGGTAGATTCTGCCGGACGCGATCCAGGTGAGCGGAGGTCTGCTCCCGGAAGCGCGTGGCGGTGGTGCTGGGGCTGATGTCGGGCCTGGCCTCGTGGATCTGCCGGCCGGCATGGGAAAAGCCTGAAGCCCTGGCCACGGGCACGCCGTGCACGTAGTCCAGGTGGATGCTGCGGCCGGGCGTGAACCCTTCCACGGTGCCTTTGACGGAAAGGGCCACCATGCCCCCCGATACGGCCAGATTGGACAACAGGATCAACCAGGCCCGGGCCTTGTCGGAAGCACTGCCGGGACCGCTGTGGACGGCCTGCAGCTGCGTCAGGGTGTTGCCGGCCACGACCGCAAAGTTGACGACATCGGCGCCCCCGGCAACTACCGAGGCCGGGATCACGACCGGATCGGCCATGGCTGCAACCCGCGCCCGCCAGCCCCGTAGTGGAGCGCTTTCGGCCTGGGCCAGCCGGGCAGTCGTGACGACCCGGCCCGAAACGATGGATGCCGCACCGGCGAAGCCCCCCACGATCTGGGCCAGGTCCAAGGTAATCCGGCCGGCCGTTAAACTGCCCTGTTGGGAATGATGATACAGGTCGATGCCGGCTGCGATTCCGCCGGCCACCCCGCTGCCTGCCAGGAAGTACCCGCCGGCAACGGCCACCGCGCCGCCGGCGGTGCCGACGGCAGCCAGGGTTATTCCGATGGCAGCCAATCCCACACCCAGCCAGGTGAAGAATTCTTCCCAGGTCAGTCCTTCGTTGACGACGATCCGGCCGTTGGTGCCGCTGGGCAACTGGTAGTAGATAATGGAGTTTTCAGGAAGATGGTCTTCATCATTCAGACGCTGAAACATCGAGCGGGGCGGTTCGGTCTGATCAGCTGTGGCCGGCACGGTCGGCTCAAAAGGCTCCGACGGTTTGGTCAGGTCGGCCAGATGCCATTCATCGTCCGCTTTCCAGTAGTAAAGATACAAGGGGACACCGGTGGCGCGTCCGGATTGGGCAAAAGGCCCCCGGGGATGCAGAACGGCCCAGACCCGCGTGGGGTTGTGCCGTTCGATGCGGTCCATGGCCCGGCTTTGTGCCATCAGGGCTTCCATGATTTTTGCATCCTGGGAGGATCGGCCCTGTCTTTGCCGCAGCTGATGGATGATCCAACGGTCCAGCCCGTTGGCAAACTGGCTGTAGCTGCTCACCACCCCGCGGTAATTATGCTGCTCGAGGGACCTGAGCATGGAATTCAGACGTGTGGGCACACCCTCTCCCTGCACCTGTACCGCGCCCTGGTCGTAGGTCAGCTGGTAGTCGGCCCCGGTGTATGGATTCACCTCCTCGGAATATCCCTGACCATAATCGATGGTTTCTCTCTGGCCCTGGGTCTCGGCGGCAAAAGCGGTGTAAAAGGCCCGGGCGCGGCTCTCGACACTGCTGCGCCGTTCCCGGGAGACCTCTCCCCGGCCCTGCTCCAGTTGCAGGTTTGCAACGGCTTCCGACAAGGAGCGCCAGGTGCCGAAGGTTTCATTGCCGATAATACCTTCAGTCGCTGCTTCCTGACGAATCGCCATGCGGCGGGATTCAATGGCCGAAACCTGGTCATAGAATCCGCCGGATCGCACCGCTTCGGCCAGGGATTCAACGGCCTGGGCCTGGGAAGCGGCGGGGAAATCCCGGGCCGTGTTGGCGCCGCCGCTGCGCAGGACGCCATCCCGGACCTCGTATCGGAGCATCCGGCGCCGGCCCCCCGTGGCCGAGCCGCTAAAGCTGATCTGATGGTTGCGGAAGCGGGCCGGCTGAAGATGCTGAGAATAAGCGCTATAATCGGGCTGGGCCCGCAGATGGTCCCAGACCTCGAGATCGGATTGACGATCACCGTTCAGGTCGACGCTGAGATTGGCGGCGCCGGCCCTGAGGACATGAACCGAGAGATCCCCGCTGACGCTCAGGTCGATGGTACTGCCCGACAGAGGGCCTCCCGGTCCCAGGGGGGACAGGCCGAGAATTACCCGGTCATTACCGGGGCGCTCCTTGGTGAAGGTCAGCCGGAACCGGTCGCGATAGGCGCCGATGCTCATGTCGATGGTATGGATGGGGCCGACCTGTCTGGGATTGTCCGTCTGAAACACATTGAAGAGGGCGCTTTGTTCCGCGGGAAAACGGTAGTCGGCGGTCTGTTCTTCGACTTCGGCCCGATAGGTGACGCTGTCCGTGCGTCGCCGGGGGGGGGATGGATCCGGGCCATGGTTTCCGGGCCGGCCCCGACACTCGTTAAGCGGATGCGGGTGGGATCCCGGCCATTGGTCATGGAGATCAGGCCGGGGTTGAACGATACACCGGCCCCCAGGACCCGGGGCGGGACGGAAAACTCGTGCTTCTGCGTGGCTTGCGAGCTGATCTGCTCAATCTCCATTTCTACCCGGGTGGGATTGCCATACTCGTTCTCTGCCAGTTCTTTTAAACGCACGATCAGTTCCCGCTGCTGATCCCCGTCCCCGTCAAAGCGAACATTATAGGATCTTGTCTCGGTGTCGTAGTGGATGTATTCATGGAGGCCGGCTTCTTCTTCGGCAAACCCTTCGGCGATCTCCGATGGCGCCGGCATGGAGCGCGATGGTGAAAAATCCGGTTCACCGGCAGCACAGCGCTGCAGACGAAGTCCGGAACGCAGACGGCCGAAGCGGCTGCCGCCGGTGTTGACGGGAACTGCATTTTCTCCCCAGAGGTCAACCACGGCATGGACTGCCGCGCGGTCCGCGTCTTCTTCGAGGCCGGCGGACCCGGTCTCATTTTTCTCCTGAACTGCGGATGTTTTGCCGCCACCCTGCTGCAGCACATGGGCCAGCTCGTGGGCAATCAGGGCGTCACCCTCCAGCGTGCCCGGCCGATACTCACCGGTGCCGAATGCAATGTCATTGCCGATGGTAAACGCCCTGGCGTTCATTTCATCGGAAAGCCTTGCACTTGCGTCATCGGCGTGAACCCGGACCTGGGAAAAATCCACGCCCATGGCGGCTTGCATGCGGGATTTCAGGCTGCTGTCCAGGGGGCTGCCGGAATCAAGCCGTGATTGAACCGCCCGGGGGCCGGCCGGCACCTTGGGACCGCCCGCCCTTGATTTGAAAAAAAGCCGTCTCAACCCGGAGGTCAGACGCCGGATGCCGCCGGTGATACCGCGGCCGAGGCGTCCGGCTCCGGCCATCATCCGGCTGCCCAGGGAGTTCGGCGAGGGGATCGCAACACCGGCCGGCAGCCCGGGAATTTCACCGGTGTTGGACCAGGTGGCCACGGCCTGCCGCACCCGGGTGCAAATCAGGGGCATATAATCCCGGGCCGCGGTTAACTCCGCCGACACCGGCACATAGCGCCGGATGGCCCGTTCGATCTGCTCCGCGCTGCGATGTTGATAATAAGAAAACCAGTGCTCGATCCAGGGACACCCCACCGCCGACCAGATGGTCCCGGCCAGGGCGGATTCGACGGTCGCGCAGACCTCGGTGCGCAGCTGCGCCAAAAATTGGCTTTTCGTCATCTGCTCGGCGCTGATTTGTGACGCCGAGTCTTCGACAATCAAGGCGGGTACCGGCGACTCCGATGAGGCCGGCGCTGCATCGTCCGCGCGCGCATTCGTAGGGACTGCCTCGGGAGCGGCCCCCTGAGATTCGCTGCTGCCGCCGGCCGGAAAGCGCTGCACCTGCGGCCGGCTGGCAGAAAGATGGGGCCGCCCGGCCCGGGAGCGAAAGGCAAAGTCTACCCATTGATCCGCCTCCCGTTCGTATGTATCCGATGGAGAACCGGATCGCAGGCGGGGCCCAAGGCCGGCACGCTGGTGATAAAGTCTCAGGGAGGCGATATTGCCGTAGGCATGCTGCAGATAGCCGGGCGAACCGGGGGTATGCGGCTGATCGTCCCCGGGTGGCGCAGCAGCCAATCCGATTCTTACCGGCGCACCCTGACGGCCGCTGTCGTCGATAACGATTTCAGAGGTTTCATCCGGGCTTTCCGGGACATCATCCGGCTGAAGTTCGACCGGCTCCTCCGTTTCAAGTATCTCGCGTTCTTTGGTGTAGGACCTGTCCAAGGGAGTTGGCTTTTAGTTATTGGTTATTGGTTATTAGTTATTGGTTATCGGTTATTGGTTATTGGTTATTAGTTAATCGTTATTGGCTATTGGTCTGATAGGAATCAGATCGATTTAAATATTTCTTCGGCGGTAGTAATATAGGATCGGATTCTCAGCCGTTTCTAATAACGCATAACGAATAACCTATAACTCCTAATGTAGTGGCGGGGTTTATCCCCGCCTAAACGGCGGGTACCGCCGTTGTCCACAAACGAATCGGTCAGGTGAGTTTATCCGTGATATTCGCCAAGCTCTTGGCGGGGATAAACCCCGCCACTACATTGGTAGCCCTGAAAAACAGGTTAAGATAAATTGGGTTTTGGGGCATCTATCAAATAAATCGCGGTGAAAACCGCTCCCACAATCTATAGTAGTGTCTAGATCTATATAGCTTTTTATCGATTTGACTGGACGCTCGCGGCCGGCGGCTGGGCTGACACCCGACACCCGACACCTGAACACTGTTGATAATAGCTGTTCCATTCATCACCCCTCAGATCTGAGCCAAAGCCGGGTCTTCTGGGCTCGGATCCTTTACGTTGGTCAACGCAGCCGAAAATCCGGCAGGTAGTGCTTCCGCCCCATGTAATAGTAAAAATAAACCCCGGCTTCTTCCCAGAGATCCAATATGACGCCGCGCTGGCGGCGGTGGGAATCGAGCAGCTCCACATCGGTCGGCCGGTTGACCGGGTCGGCCACCACCACCCAGCGGCCCAGGTTGAAGGGACGCCGCACGCCGCTGACCCGCGGCATGACCCGGGTGGTGATCGGATTGAATTCGGTGTAAGATATAAACATGTCGAACTGGGGGTCGGGAATGCCCAGGCTTTCCAGGTAGTGGGACACCAGCCATTGCAGCTCGAAGGGCTGGGTCACGTATTGGCGGGCCCCGCTGGGATGGGTCGCCGGATCGGGGATATTGTTGGCGCGCACCCGGGAGGCCAGTTCACGCAGATAGCGGCGCAGGGTGAGCAGGTGAAAATTACGCCGCGCCACCGGAAAGCGCATGCCCAGCAGACCGATTTCGATAATGCCGTTGCGGTAGGTCTCGGCTGACCAGGCGTAGCCGTTCATCAAGGCGCGGTTGATTTGCCCGATCTTGGTCCGGATGTCGCGCAGCATTTGAACCCTGTCGGCGGCGGAAACCCCGGCCGGATTCGGCGAGCGATAGACCGCCTCCGAATTATCCCGGCGGGTCAGGTGCACCAGCTCGTGCGCCAGCAGGTGCCGTCCGGCGTCGGTGTCGGGCGCATAGCGTCCCGTGCCGAACATTATATCATTGCCGACCGTCAAGGCCCGGGCCCCGGTGCGCCGGGCCAACTCGGCGGCCGGCTCATCGGCATGGACCCGCACCCGGCTTAAATCACGGCCCAAACGACTTTCGAAAAAACTCCGCAGGGATTCCGGCAGCGGCCGGCCTCCGCCGCGGCGGGACTGAAGGCGTGACTGTAGATCAGGCGTCACCTGGATACCCTGGGCGGTGGACTGGCTGGACGGGATATTTGCGGACTCCGGCCAGGATCGATGATCGGCTGGATCGCTCAGGCCGCCGCGGCGCGGCCGGCTGCGGGACGACCCCGGTTGGCGCAATAGGGCGTCTGCCGCCCGGTCGATTTCATGTTCGGCGCTGTCACGGGATGAAGCCCTTTTAGAATGGGTCGGCGGCGTCCCGGCATTGTACAGCCGGTGGACCGCCCGATTGCCGATGCTTTTTTGTAGCCGGGAAATGGCGTCAACGCCGGCCGGCGCGTTTCCGGCGGGCTTGGATTGCAGCGGGGAAGATATCTTTGCGGGATCCGATTTGGCGGTGGATTTCCTGGTACGATCCATTTTGCCTGTCTACTTTAAACCGGGGACTCGTGCAACTAGGTCTTCGTCAATGTAATGACCGACACGTCATGCCCGGCGATGCTCTGTCTGCGGTAATTGCGCCGGATGGTGAACGTCCGGCTCCCGATCCGGGTCCCGCCGCAATCGAAATATTGATCGCAGGATTCTTCGCAAGACTGCAGCTCCTCCCGGTGAAGATAGCTGTGGGTCAGCCCGGTCATGTGCCAGTCATAAAAGGTGTTCTGCTTGCCGGGCAAAGAGGCACCAAAGCCTGAACTCGGATCTCCGACCGACCAGGTCGAGCCGGCACTGCCGCCGCCACCGGATATATTGGAGCAGTTGGGCATGTTCGTGCAGGTGCTGGCCCCGGCGCTGAGGTTTTCATGCACCGGAGTCCCATCAAAATCATAGTCTGACGGATGGGATACCTGCATTTCCGCCACGGCCCCGAATCCCGTGCGCCAGCCCTGCCTGACATTGGCTTCGTTGAATTCCATGGGGATCACCCGTCCAATGGCTACATTGGTTGGACATGTGCCCGGAGGGGGCTTTGATTTGGAACATCTTTGAAGTTTGAGCCTGGAGCGCAACCGCGGCCAGGCACCCTGCGCCGCCTTGGTCTCTCGCCCGATGGCCTTTCCCCAAAGCTGCAGGACCGCACTGACAGCAGACCGGTCGGCATCATCTTCCAGCGCGGTGCCGTCCGGTGTTTCCGCCTTCGGAGCGACACCGTCCGCCGGGCTGTCGCCTTGCTGGACCACATGCGCCAGCTCGTGGGCAATGAGGGCATCACCGATCAGGGTGCCGGGCCGGTATTCGCCGCCTGCGAAAGCCACGTGTTCGCCGATGGTAAATGCCCGGGCGTCAAATTGATCGGAAAACTTGGCAGCCCCGGCATCCGTGTGAACCCGAACCCTGGAGAAATCCTGGCCGAAAGCCCCTTCAAAGCGCGATTTCACCCCGCTGTCTAAAGGTTGGCCGGAACCGAGTCGCGCCTGCACATTGTCTGGATCCCGGGGTTGCCGGTTTTCGCTGCTGCGGCTTTTCAATAAAACGCCGCTGCCGCCGGCGACCCGGCTGTCGGCGCCCATGGAAGGCGTTGAACCTGTTTTGGCGGCCGCTGACTCGGGCCTTCCGGCTCCCGCCCGGGAGGCGATCTGCGCCAGGTCATCCGGCACGTCGCTGACCTTGCCCGTGGCGGACCAGGCCGTGATGGCCCGGTGCACCCGGGCCGAGATCAGGGGAATGTAATCTGCGGCGGCCGTGGCCCCTTTCGCTTCCGGAGTATAGCGGCGGATGGCGCGCTCGATGGAAAGGCTGTCACGGTTGCTGTAATAACCGAACCAGTGGTCAATCCAGGGGCATCCCGCGGCCGACCAGAGGGTGCCGGCCAGGGCCGCTTCGGCTGAGCTGCACACCGCCTGGCGCAGTTGGGCCAAAAAATCGCTTCTTCTCATTTGCCCGGCCGCCGGTTCAGGGCCCCGGTCATCGACAATCAATCCGGGCACCGGGGCGGTGGCCGCGGTGGTTGACTCGGCCGGCGCGGCCGGCGTGGGCTGAGATATCTCGGTCGGCGCGATAGTCGGTGAGGCTGTATCCGAGGCCGATCGACGCTGGATTCCCGGCTGAACTGCGCTGAGCGGCGGTCTGGCGCCGCGACCGGTTACCGCATGCTGCGCCATGCGATCGGCTTCCTGTTCATAAGGATCGCCGGACGGAGCCTGCCGCAGTTTTGGCTGAACGACTCCGGTATAATCGGATAAGCGCAGGGTGGCGATATTGCCCAGTGATCGTTGAGAAAACGATATGGTATGCGGAGCAGGGGATTCCTCGGCGGTTTGGCCCGACCCGGCCCGGTGGGATTGACTGGCAGGGTCTCCCCGGGTCTCCTCGGATTGATGATGCTTTATCATTTGTGGCCCTGAAAAAGAAGATGGTAGATTCCCGGCTTGCCCGGCATGATTTCAAGGGTATCCAGGGGGTGTCTGAGCTGCTGGATCATGGCCGCCAGGCGGGCAGCGGTCTTTTCCGTCATCTGATCGTCTTTTTGAGAGAGGGCATAGTGACAAATGCCCGAGGCCGAATCAACGAGACGGCCCGATGAAATCCTGAGCCCGTTCGAGGTGCACCCAACGGGTATGGAAAAGGTCTCTTCCTGCGTTTCGTTGACCCTATGGTCGGACAGCAGGTCGATAATTTCAGCCAGCTCAATGACATGTCCGGGGTGACGGAGGGCCGGCATTGTGTGACCCCTGGCTCGCCTGAACCCGGCGACGGCGATCATGATGGCGAGTGTCGCCGCGGCGAGCGCCGCGTGCCAGGCATGCCATGTCAGCAGACCACCCACTTCGGCTGCCAGGGTCAGCATCATCAGTATGACCGTCGTCCACTGGGCTTCAGAGAAACCGAGCCAGTGGGGTCGCTTGGAATCACCGCGCACAAATTCGAAGCAAAAGCGGCCGATGCCATAGACCATGGTATACAGGGCCAGGGCTTCCCCCGGCGGATAATTCTTAACTACCAGGACACTTCCCCCCAGAACCACGGCGCCAACCCACAGCGCCTCCAGGGCCTGGACGGGAAACAGCCGCACCCCCACCAGGCAGGATTCGAAGCCCTCGGCGGCATGTTCCCGGTGGTAGCGGACGCCCCAGGGGTGGGGCCGGCCGTGGCAGCAGCCCACCATGAGGCAGCCGATGCGGCCGCAGACCAGAAACATTCCCACGGCCAACACGACCTGATCCAGATAAACCAGAACGGGCCGGTCCAACAGCCACAAGAGCAGGGCGGAAGTCAGCAGGATGGCAATTTCATGGTGATAGTAGATCAGGGTCTCCTCCCCGACAACTACCTTGGTGGCCAGGGCCAGGACATAAAAGGTCAGCAGCATATTGGCGGCCAGGGCCGCCAATATATAAAATGAAAGGCTCTGGTGGGCAAAGAGAACGATGTTCAGCAGCAGGGCCAGGCCGATGCCGGCATAACCGCAGATTTTGTAGGCCGAAACTCGAAGATTGGAAAACGCGAGTCGCGGCCGAGCCAGGTGGTCGAATATTTTGTTTACGGTTAAGTGATATTTAGTAAACATAAGGTAACGGTATTCGGCGTTCGGCGAACGGCAGAGGTATAAGGTTTAGGGTATAAGGTATAAGGTATAGGGTTTAAGGTCAGTACTTTCAAGGTAGTACTACATATTCATCGTAACCAAAAGAAATAATTTAACATATTAGGGCTGGACATTCCTCGCTCTAAAAGTTATATTATGTCAGATTGATATAACTTTTGGAGGTAGAAA
>Ga0209339_1001107_pt1 | contig 11069 bp, 6 predicted proteins | sample OlaalgELextract3_FD_187376 | JGI IMG/M metagenome (GOLD analysis project Ga0209339, IMG submission 187376) | Olavius algarvensis symbiont microbial communities from Tuscany, Italy - Type A ELBA extract 3 (SPAdes) (version 2) | ecosystem: Host-associated > Annelida > Digestive system >...
GTTTCTGAGATACAGCGAGATATTTGTGAAAAAATCGTCATTTTATCATACACCCTTGCATTCGACGCCCCCGTTAGGGGGGTTCCCGTCGGAATATCGGCACCCCCTTTGGTATGGGAAAACTAGAATGGTGTCGCTACCCGATGGTGAAAAAATTTCGAAGATATCTCTATTCGTTTTGGCGCAAAAAAACTCCGGAACGTGACAGACAGACAGACGGACACCGGGTGACAGCAAAGACCACGCTTATGCATATGCATCGCGCGGTAAAATGTCGCCAGCAGCTTGACAGATGTCTGGCAGCAACTCTTTTAGCAGCAAGACATCACAGTAATGCAGCCAGGGGTGAAAGTGACTGGTGCATAATTATTATGCACCAGTCACTTTCACCCCTGGCTGCATGAAAACCACATCAGTACAGCAGAGCCTGGAGACACCGACTAAAAAAACTGAAGTGCATGAACATGTTTATGACGTCGATGAGCTGAAGCAGCATCTGACTGAAACGTGGTCAGCAACCAGCAGAGCTTCATTGATCAAGCGATTGATCAATGGCGAGATTGTTTTACTGCGTGTCTCAAAGCCAAAACAAACACTTTGAACATTTGCTATGATGTGTTTCTCCGTAACTGTCATGACTTGTAAAGCTTACATTACTGCTGTTATGAACAAATTGACTTACGTATTGTTCACAAGGTAGGGTAAGTAAGTAAGTAAGTAAGTAAGGAAGGAAATTTCTATGCGGCGCGCTTTAAAGCTATAGTGTCACAAGGCGCCGTGGTCTCACAACCCAAACAGAAATGTCTTTAGCGACCGCTTGAATTGTCCAAGGCTATCACACAGTCTTAAGTTGAGTGGTAGCGTGTTCCACAGACGTGGTCTGGCTGCTGCAAAGCATAGTGCCTTAGTTAGTGAAACTACCAATATCATGTTGTGATGCTCCGACTCCCCAAGCTGTGGTTTTTTGTTACTTACTTTCGCTACTTACTTAGGTCAGATGGAATTTGAAACCGGATCCGGGTACCTCGGTAATTGCAACCGAGTACCTGGTTCCTGAACGGGTAATGCTGCAGATCACTAGCAGCAATGGTCTACATGGAGATGCCATGTGGTTTGCAAACATTTACAGTTCTTTGGTTCTTTGGTAGACTACCAGCAATGCACAAAGCCCATTATTGCCAGAGTTAGATGTTTGTGGTGAGTAGGAATGGTAGAAACAACTGAAAGAGTACCAACAAAGGATTGATTGATGGCACGGAATGTAGTGATGTAAGATGATTTTACATTGTGTGTATAAAAAACCGAACCCCTACGATTAATAATAATGTAGCAACCAGTCAACCCATAAACAGATTAGTTTAAAAAAACTCTAGTTTATACACAAGTCAATGCTGAGTGACACATCTAACACTGCAAAATATCTCAAAAAGTTGATGTCCACCACCACATCACCTAAGTGTCACTATGCTGCTGAGTAATATCACTTTTTGTGATTTTTGCAGTTTCATATGTGTCACTCGCTGTTAACTTGTTTATAAACTGCAGTTTTTTATATTCACATTTTCCGTTTTATACTTCATTTCTGTGGCTATTGCATAACCATCACTAGAGCATTTAGACAAATGTGTTGTGTTTTCAACTATCGGAACAATGCTATTGGAGCGTCTGTTGTCTCTGTTGTCATCAAACAGTCTAATTTGGCAGAAGCTAACATGTAACATAAATAAGCACATCGTGTGACACATTAGCCCATTGTCCATATATTGCAGGCTACGCAAACGGAGATCATGAGCCTTTGTTGCACAGAAATTCTCAGAAACTAAGTTAGCCTCCAGTTAGTCAACTGGTTAACTCAACGTTAACTGGAGGTTAACTGTCCGATATCTTGGATATTTTAAACCTAAGATTTGCACTTAGTGTAGAATTTGTCAGTGAAATTTCTTGTGGCCAGTGTTTTTGGTCAAAAACCTGTCAAGTTCGAATTTTCTTCGATTTTGAGAATTGCTCATGTCCATGGCCTTGGCCTTGGCCTCATGGCTTACTGCCTTGGCCTCGGGCTTACTTAGCCTTCCATTTTAGTGCCTTGGTCACATCAGTGGTTACAGCTGATGGCACAGTATGAAGCTTACTCACCTATTCACTGATTTTCGTCATTTAATCTAATCTAATCTAAACATACAATACAGCTTACATGACTAGATGACCAGCTGTTTACAGATATATATGCAATGTGTAGTAAAAAGGGGGTGATAAAATACAGTAAAATCAGCATAGATGTTTAGAGAAAAGAAAGGTCTTGAGTTTTTTTTTAAATGTTAGTAGAGTGGCAGCTCGCTTGATGTCTGTAGGTAGAGTATTCCATAGGCAATGGGCTGCTGAACTGAAAGCTCGCTCACCAACTCGTAGACGATTACGCGGCACAAAGAGTTCAGAATTTGTTGCAGAGCGCAGATTAGTTTGACGTTGAAGTGAAGAGACTGAATGTCGGATACTATGATTATGAGTTACAGTTGATGCGATAGTGCAGCATACGACTGATATTGCAAGTCACGCGACTGCTATGATGTAGAAAGATATATTTTTGAGTACATGACTAGTGCATCTACACTACACCTATGGGCCACGACTGTAAAGACAAACGTATCTAGGCCAAGACTTCAAAGACAGATAATAGAGAGGTACTTCAATTTATGACAGATGCCTACTTCGACATCATACGTTGTATGGTGTGTGTCGGTGCCACCACAGTTGATGTCTGTCAGTAACTAATTTGATGAAGCCAAACTACATTTATCGTATTTCAAAGCATGCCATCATTTCAGTGGCAGTTGATGATGCATCTGGTTCAGCTGTGCTTGCTGACATTGTGCATCTTTTTCCTGTAAACGTCTGCCATTGAAGTTGGCGAGGTTATGTTTTTGGTTCTGTTTGTGTGTGTGTGTGTCAGATATAGATTCCAAGTCACTTTTCCACTTCCCTCATTTGCAGAATAGACCATTTTAGGAGATTTATTAGCGTTTCTCTAACACACAACACTGGCCGCTTCTCATGGAACTCTACAAAATGACTGACATAGACTTGGCAATGAAGCCACTACATTTTTGTATGCGATCCAGTGGACAGCTGGATCCGGATCAGTCTGGATTTGAATCTTGGATCACTTGTGGTTGAGGCAGCCAAAGTTGAACGGGTCAGTTGCACTAGGTGCTGGCAGAGATGCAGGCTGTCGAGTGCTGTGTAGTTCTGTTTTGCTGCATCCACGGAAAATCGTAGGCCGTGACGGTGTGACTTGCATTGTAATTGTTCGTTTAATGTATATTATTATTAGTAAATTGTAAATTTGGTTTGTTTTGGACTGCTGTGTACTGCAGTATATTCTTCGTGTTTGTCTCAGATGTAGAGAATGACTTGTCAGTTGTTGTGGATTATACCTTAGTGTCGCTATGATCTTAGTGTCGCTATGATTTTCTCGTTACTCTCTCTGCACGAGTTTGATGTGCTTATTTGCTGTTCACAGTAAACAGTTATCATTTGTCATTATCAGCTGCTTTGTATTATCTCTGCTAGTAGCCGATAATGTGCAGGAAACTACTGAGTACACAGTGGTGTAGATATAAATGCTGTGATGTTGCTTTACAGCAGTGAAATGTCAGCTGTAGATGTTGTTGCCCGTGTTTTTTGATTTTGTTTTGGTGTTCATGAGGATGTTTCTTTTCGTTGAGCCTCACTGTATTCGTATTCGTAGAAAAAAAGAAAAGTGTCGTCTTTGGCACATTCATTTGCATGACAGTGTTGCACGAGATGACTCTTTGGTAGATAACATTGTGCAACAGTTCTGTCATTATTTTATCGTAATATGTGGTCGTCCAGCAGCTGGTGATTGTCGTCATCCAGGGCATGTTGATGTAATAGATGCTATGATGTGCTGCTATGACGACTAGTTTTGTTTGCATCTCTGTGCCAACACCAGACCAAGATTGACAGGCTGCCGGCCATTCTCCAGATGTCATTCATGTCTGTTTCAGAAGTTGGTGTCTATGTTGCTGCTTGATAAGATCAGCAGTGCTTGCTAGAAACATGGTCATCTCAGGTCATGGGATGTGACAGCATGACGAATGAGACCAAGATATTGAAGACGTCTGCCAAGGACAGTTTCTGCTCTTAATGGTTCCGAGTTTGTGAGCAGACTTCGATGGTTCCTTACTTACTGGACTTATACTGTTGTCACTCTTGTAGTGGCCACCAGTCAGTTTCTTCCATTGGGTATGATCTTGTGCTTCTCTCTCCATCTTGCCGCATGTGAGATCTGCCACATTCATCTGCTGCTCCACTTCTGTTGTTCACAGATGTCTCGGCCTGCCTCTCATCCATTGTCTTTGTGTATTTCCCTGTAGAATTTGTCGTGTGATACAGTTTCATGCTCTTCTTAATGTGTATCCTATCCAAATCTATCTCATTTTCATTGGTAATACTTCAGCTGGTTCCTGTTTGCTGCTTTCCACAGGTCTTCGTTTCTTCATTCTGTCTGATCACTTTGATCTGAAGATTCTCGCGAGACTTCGGTTTGTGAAAACTTGAATGTGATCAAGTGATGTCGTTGTTTTCCAGGCTCCAGAGTCATACAGCAGTATTTATTTCATATTTGAGTTGAAAATCTGTATTTTGGTGCCTCACTTGTATATAGTCGACGTCCATAGTTTGTCAAGCATTCTGAAAGCTGTTCTTGCTTGGTGTAGCTTTAGTTTACTGTCCTCTTCAGTTTGCTGTCCTCTTTCGGAGTTACAGTTCTACTGAATACCAAACCTGCGGCATACACTAGTATCTTGCATTGTTTCACGGGTGATTACGACACAAAAGTATTATGTATGTGAATGGTGGATTAGATGGTGAACAACGTTAGCCTAAAATGCACTACCCACCTCCATCTGATTTCAAATTATATTGATATTTGTGTGTGGAATATCGTCAATGTATTGGCTGTGTACTGTTAATTGTTAATGAAATGTTGGATTATGTTGTGATTGTTTTCACTCTGTGATACACCATTGTCATTAGTAAGGCGTGTGAAATGGTCAGTTTTACCAGAAGCCAGTGTTCCTGTACTTCGTTATAGTGCCGACTTTTACCAATAGACTGGCTTTGTGTTGCAGAATAACTGATGGCAATGAATGCTGCTAATAAACCATTGTTGACTGCCATGCGAATGTGACAAACTTGTAGCAAGGTTTGTGTGGAATATGATAATAATAACGAGCCGAGTTTATCTCAGAACAGTTTACCATCATCAGTGTCCGCTACTGTCATCAGTTCTTGGTTAACAAGCACTCTGTGCTTGCTAAAGGTCTCTGTGGGTAGACCTCGGCAGGCTCTAATTCGTTGACAGATCTATTTGTTGTAAGCTCTCGTGAACATGAGTGAAGTATCATGCAGTAATCAACTGGTTTTAATGTTATGCAACTGTACATACAATGCCTTATTATTTATGTCATTTATAGCAGTGCTAGCCGTGTGTATAATCAGTCTACAGTGTGTCAAGAAAACACGGCAAACTACATAGGGTTGCAGTTTTTTGCTCGGACACACTGTCTAACATTGTATATTACAGTTCGGGTGTAGAGTAATTGTACATAGTGAGAGTTGGGCAAATATTTAACGTTTTCTAGCACTGTGTAGTGTAGGTACAGCCATATTGATTTGTTAGCAAGTCCAACATAAATTGACGTCTAACTCATTTTTTAGAGACGAAAACAGATTGTGTGAGAGTAAAAACTACATGTATTCATAACGAGCTAACAGATGCATTGTGTCCCAAGGAGTTGATAAACTGTATTTAGTGACTGGATTTTAAAAAAAAATCACTGATTCGAAATTGCAAGACCCTGAATCACTTTGTCAGTGCTGTACACGGTCCTCATTGGACCAGATGTGAAAGTTTTGCAGTTAGCTTACTGTATTTCATTTCAGGTTAAATATTTGTGTGCCGAATGCCGCACTTTTCCTCAGTTTATTTCCTGCCATCGTCGCGTAGCGTTCCCGTCATGTACGAGATTTTATTCATTCGTCCGTCGTTATTGTTACATTTAACCGCTGTGTATTACACGAGTGAGTTTGTGCGTGCGGTGTTGATCAGTTACATATTACATAGTAGTTGCAAGGTTGTGAGTTTGTTTCTTTGGTAGAAGTGGTCAGTGTGTTGAGTAGCAGAGCACATATCAGCAGAAAGCTACATACTGCTGAGTCCGGCTTGTGTGTTACTGGATGCTCCGTTGATTAGTCACTTCAGCTGAAAACTCTATAATCTTCCGTCAAACGAATCCTCAGATTTATCACATCACAGTTCGCTGCTTTTTACTCCGTGACGACTAGTGATAGATATCACGAGACTGGTCAGTTTTATGGCGTGATGTCGTAGAGGCAGAAGGGTTTCAAGGCAGACAAAAACCTGCCTCAAGCCAAGCTAGCACCTCGACAACTAATCCGTTGTTTTACTGTGTTGTACTATTATCACTAATCTGATTGTTTTAAGATTTAAAAGCAATGTCGTGTGTACAGTTTCTCTCACTTCTTCTGAACTTTAATGTATGTATATCTTTCTCAGCCAAGGATTCCAAACAACAGATGCATCTTCTAGAATCGACCTTACTGTACTTGTATATACATGCATAATTTATCCCGTCATTCGACTAAAACGTCATTTTATTAGATGCAGCCATTGTGTTGCTTTGTTATATATTGAATAAGATCATCTGGATCGAGTATATTGTTAATGATAGTCCCCAATCTTCTGACTCTCAAATACTGTTCCTGCCGCGAGTAAAAAAAATTCATGTACAGACTCAGTTTGAAGACAACAGATTCATCTTTATTAAATTTCATTAACCGCCGATTGTTTGACGAATCGTCGAGTCTAAGACGTTGTTTGGAGTAATTGTGCTGATGGCGTCATATATGTTACCGAGCGACATTTACCACGTTGCCTTGTGAAGACACTGTTGTTTGTTGTGTGTTGAATCAAAACACTGAAGGTGGTCAATGTGTTATTTGTTTACCTCTAGAGGCAAAGGCACGTTCATCGACCCTGTAGCAGTGTGCACATCACACAGTTGCACTGGTCTAGTGGTAAACTGGTAGTACACCTGTGGGTACTGTGTGATTACTGCGACGACACTGAACCATATAGGCTAAGTCTACTCAAAACCTTCCAGGGGGCAGTAAAATGACTATCGGCTTTAAGGAATTGGACCAAGTATTAATGAATGATGATGTTAGGTGAAGAAGATAGCAGCCTGCAGGCAGACTTCTGGCCCAAGTCGGTGGGCTTGATCTGTTTGTTGGTACAGTTCCACGTCCATCGAATGAACTTGGTTGAACAACTTGCCGTGAAGATTGTACCATAAACATTCTTCCAATATTGTAATCATTATTTCTTCCAAGAGAACAATTTTGAAATGTATTATGAGCAGCTGCAATGTTTACTGTCATAAAAAGGAACAGTTATTAAAACTGCTACATGCTGCACAAATACATGTAACGTGATGGAATGCACTAGTGATTGTAGACAAAGTCATACCTGTATTCCAGAGATGGGATTACATATTCACAGCTGGCTTGTGATTCTCTCCAGATGGCTAGCTGGCTTAACTCAGCAAGCAGTGGCTGGCTACGGCTTAGAAAAGTACTGAGGTCACAGGTGGCTAAGTTAAATTTAGGCTTGCAGAGTGCAGATGTGACGTCACGGTCACGTGACGGTGTCGCACATTGTACACATTTGACTGATGAAACGTGGCAAGTTACTTCGCTTGCAAGCAACGATATAACATATGATCCTATTTAGTATTCATTAAGGTCTCAGAGGGGCCCCAAAACTGGGGTGCCTAGGCCCCTCTCTAAGTCATCAATTTTCAATGGTGACAAATGTGGTGGTGTACCTCTCCTAGTGAACAAAGTTCTATACAGAAAACTGCAGTAGGTTGTTAGCTAGAAATCACAGTCTGATACCTCGACGTATTACGTGCATTCACTACGAATGACTGCATTAATCATAATGACGAGGAAAAACGCCAAAATGAACTGGCAAAGAAGTCCTGGCAACATAGTAATGATGGGCTTCTTTGGCCCCCGTTGATCTATGGGACCCTAGGCACATGCCTGCATTGCCTATTGGTATTCAAGCCCAGGGGCGGATTTAAGGCAGAAAGCCTCCTCGGCCACATTACCAGAAAGGCCTCCTCTCCCCTCCCTTCTCCTCCCTCCCCTCTTCCCTCCACCGACCCTCCCTTCTCCCTCCCCTCTCATCCTCTTCCCTCCCCTCCCTTAGAAGTAGGCCCCTCAAATCCAGCTAGGGGGTCTAGGGGAGTGCTGTAAGCTCTCCCAGCAGCGTCTGGGGCAAAGCCCCAGCCCGAAATCGAATTTGGCACATTTTAGCCTTAAAATCTGACATCTGGTGGCACCAATTTTAATGATTTTTCTGAGAATCAACTAAACAAATTTCATGCAGTTTGAACACTAAAGGCAAATTGGCACCAAATTGTTTTACGGCCCGGGGGCCTCCAAGGCCCAGCCTCCCAGGGGCCTCGCCGTTAAATCTGCCCCTGTTCAAGCCCTGACTAACAGTAAACTGTAATTCCACTATTGGCAAAAAATGTAACTACATGTATATTATTACTATTAACAAACAGTCGCAGCTGTTCACAATATTATGACACACATAGCCTATAGTATATAGAAATATTCTTGTTTCAGTACCAACCAAACATGTAATTCAACAGTGAGCAGATACTGAAACCGCAACCAAAGCTTTTCACCGCAAGAAAACTTCGTTCTAGGATATGTTTTGCTGACATGCTAATCAGACGTGATTACTGTACCTTGAATATTCATATTGAGTGAAGTTCAGTGACACATCACAGACAAATGTTATCACGTCACGTGATGCCAAAGCTAAAATATCTTCTGTCCATGCAATGGCAGCTGCAGTACATGTTGGTAAAAATGGTACGATGACTTCATGTTCACGACATCCTATGCAGTGGCTAGTGCCACTTCTGAGAGATACTACTATTCATGACGGGCAATTGACTGCACCATTACTGACAACAAAATCACAATGGCCATGACGAAATACACAAAACATACAAAAAACTAACGTTAAGAGACACTAGAGGACACTCTATAGAGATGCTTACTCATGCCGACTTTTTTGACCTGTGACCTGTGAATGCAGATGTAACTATCAATCAAGTTTGATCTAAATATCTCTAGCCAATTTGTCTGTAAACTGTGAATAGAGACAGACATACATACTAACTAACAGACAACACTGAAAACACTACTCCACGCTTGAATACCGTCGGCGTAACCAGCCATAGTTAACAAGAACATGCAAAAACACAAAACCTACTGCCAAGACGCAATGTCAATCAACACGCACACAGTCCTCGTGTAAAAACGACCCACACGTGTGTGCATATTATGCATTATTGCACAGCACAGAATTGCTCTAATAATGCTCTGTGATCTTGCAGACAACCATCATTGCTCTGACGCAGTCTGCCACAGGCAATGAAACCAGGCTGGCTAAGCACAACCTAACGTAAACACGGCCTCGACAGACAACTCAGCCTACAGAAAAACACGCTGAGATGATAAGCACTTGCCGTCATTCAAACATGTTCACAGCGCTTACTGCTTGTGTACTATATGCAAACATGACTGTGTTGTCAGTTCACCAAACCAGTCAACACTGTGTGATAATCTTCCCCAATACGCTGGCATGATAAGGCACGTACTTCAGTTTGGCTGTGAGGGCGAGGCAGGCATGTGTGTAATGCTGTCATTCTCTTGCACATACAGCCGCGGACACGTAGACTAAAATAAACATACCTATATAGTCTCCAACATCTCAGTCACATATACACACATTACATATACACAGAGACACAGAATTATTCATTTATTTACATAGCAACTGACCGCACTGAAGTTACGGAAACTTGATTATCACTGGCACATAATGGGACATCCACTGAATCACATTAGTTTTTAACACACCGCATACAACATCATAAATGTCTGCAACACGTGAAAAGACGCATGAAGCCAGGATCATATACCCCATCGTGGTGCATGTAGCCATCCCAAAAATTGCCAAAATCCCACATTTTGAGTCTCAACTGGCTGCAGACAGCATTATTCCAGTTTGGAGGAGACCAGACCTGTGCAACAGAAATTTGACCAACATTTAACCTTGCCTGTCTCAGAACGAGGTTGGATCCACTCCTATCTACAGTGCCAGAAGACCATAACTTCAAAAATGTTGCCGGTAGGTGGTCTGTGATGCTTATTGGCCTAAAGGCTAGATCACACAGAATTTTCTTGAGCCGAGAGACAAAGACTATCAGTTACAAAACACTGGTGTTAATGACGGTACTGATGAGAGTCGCGACAACGCCAGTTCGATCACATAAGATGAACTGACGTCACGTAGTTTTGCCGAGTTGAATCTTGCGCTGTATCGCACGTGAGGAATGATAGAGGAATGCATCTACCAGACCTGCAACTACACACACACAGACCAGTAAGCACGATACAGAGGCACCTACAACAGACATCTTGTTTCATAGCAAATATGTAACTACTGCGTTGCACTGTAATTGGCCGAGATAGCATGGTTATCTGTAGAAAAGACGCACGTCTTACAAATTAAGAGGAGTTAAATCTTGAGGCAGGTAAAGAATAAAGTGGAATGAAGGCGGGCGAAAAAGACTCGAGAAGTCCAGAATTAAATAACAAACATGCAGTGATTTGTAGTACATGTGGAAGATGAATTAACAACAAGAGGTCAAAATAATTTGACAAAAAGTGCCTCACGGGGGGCCCATTCCCTGGTTAGGGGTCACCCCAGGGGGTCGAAAGTTGTACCATTGAATTCCTGGGGTAGGGTTTCCTCTTAGTGTTCCATAGTAACTATAGGCCTAGGATGCACCGTTTGGCCACAGTGCACGCGCGTGACAACCAACGACGTCACGACACAGCCTATCTCAATAAGCGCCTCTTTTACTAACGTAAAG
>Ga0209339_1001108_pt1 | contig 11067 bp, 6 predicted proteins | sample OlaalgELextract3_FD_187376 | JGI IMG/M metagenome (GOLD analysis project Ga0209339, IMG submission 187376) | Olavius algarvensis symbiont microbial communities from Tuscany, Italy - Type A ELBA extract 3 (SPAdes) (version 2) | ecosystem: Host-associated > Annelida > Digestive system >...
TTGGATCCCTAAATGTGATTAGTCATCATCGAGACCCCCCAAAAGGCACATCCTTGCGTAAATCTGCGTCTTTTAAGCTATCAACTGTAAAAATCCTTTGAGAGGTCTGACCTGTAGGCGAGTTGACAAAAAGTGTGACAGACACACGCAGGTAAATTTATATTCTGTCCATGCATAGCATTGGACAGACAATAACCAATTTATCGATTTCAAATGACACAAATTCATCAGGAGTAGCTGTGTCAAATATGAAGCAGACAGTATAGTTAATAGTCTAGCTGAATAAACACTTGCCTGCAAATAGAGCAGATATTCCCTTGTGGTGGTACAGCTGTATTATCAGCTTCCATGTCGACGTAATTTGCTTATCGTGAAAGAAGCTGTCACCAAGTTCAATCTGCCTGTGTGTCTTGATGACGTCAAACGGCAGCGTTATGACAGCAGCGGTCTACGATGGCGAGTACAACGTGCCAAACATGACATCACAAACAACAAACATGCAATCAGCTGCACCACTATATACTGTAACGTGAAAGTTCTCATTCTTCATTAGGTTCATCAGGGCAGCGTCTACTGCCACATGGCATCTAAATCTTTAAAATCAATTCTCTCCAATGTCAGTATTCATACACCAATATCGCAATAATACAAGCATGTTCTATTCGTTACCAGAAACTGATAGCAGAAAAATTTGGTACTGAACTGCACGTCAGATAGACCGACCAAAATTCGGTTGTGGTTTTGGCACCGCAACTGACTTAGAATGCAGTTTCGGTTCCAACACCCCATTTCACATTCGGTTTCGACTGCAACTATACGGCAGCCGACCGAAACTGGAGTGAGTGAGCTTATGGAAGACCTATGACATTTAATGGGATTACATACATTGCATAGTGAAAAGAATTTTGAGTTAAAACCATAATGTTACTGGGATGGACTTTGGGACACAACCATAAGGTTATGCATGCTGAATAGGGTGATGGCAGATGTGCACGGGACAATAGTAAAGTGTTGGCCAGAAGTTGCGTGAATGTTGGGCAGCCGGAGACAGACATCAGAACTGTGATGCATTAACGGCTTCACCTCCCTCGCCCAGTTTCCTGCGTTCTCCTCCAGATCTGTCTGTAGCTGGTCCAGTAGTTCCACGTCACACAGAGACAGCATCACTGTACAGTGGCCCTCTGTCACTGGACGCTCGTTTAATTGAAGCGTTTCTGTTGGATCATTGCAAGTCGGATGCAGTCGTGGACGAATAATTGTAACATCACAATTAGAAATATGTCGACAATCCCGATTTGGAGTTTTTTAAACTAAATTAGAGACAGACGTAAGTAAGGCACAGTATGTTTTCACTGAATATGTGTTGTGTGTCTATGTATGGTGGTTTGATTAATGGATACGAACTGAGCGTATGTTCACTTCCGGTTTCAGTTACAGCCGTAAGCGAGCTAGGAGTTTCAGCTTAAACTCATTGCTCACTTACGGTGCCACTTTCGGTTACGGCCATAAGTGGAAAAACGACTTTCGGTCAGTCTCTAATGTCCGACGTGTCAGAAACCAGTACTGGTATTCTGGTACCAGTTTTTGGCATGATTTCTGGTAAGTGTGTCATGGGCATAACATGCGACTCATAGCCAAGCAATCTGTATCAAGTTAACCACCAACTGACCGAGCCTGCAAGAGCTCCAGAGCTGAATGCCTGCAAGAAATGTAGTGTGTCATTTCCCGTATGTTGTAGCCAATGCGACTTGCTCATTTCATATATGAACCAGTATATACCTGCAACAACAACGTGCTTCTTTTCGTACGTTGTTTCGTCTCTGAAGTGAACTATGCTGTGTCCAAGTGGGATGTTAGATCCTAGTGTACTATACTATACTCTTATCTGACATGTACAACTAATTCAGTATGCAGCAAATAACAGTGACGACTACAATAATTGTACTGCAACATCTTAAACTATACTGTACACTGTCTCTCAAATGTCACTTCATCTTCGACGATAATTTGAACAATCAATTTACAATACTTTTTGGCAAACTTATTAACCCTTTTAGAGGTAAGCCGACATATATGTCGCCTAGGTTACAGGGTATACTGACATATATGTCATCCTAACCTATACGGGTACAGAGACACATGTGTCGTTTGGGTTATTTATACCAGAAATCCACTTTTTCGGGCAAGGGTTAAAAATTTTTTTTTTACCTCGAAAAGGGTTAATCATAGGCACAGCTGATCAATCAACACCTGCATAGCTTTGCAGACACTTAAGACAGTCTCTGCCGTCTACCCCTTGATGTTGTGACTGTAACATCAAACAGTGTCATTATACAAGTGTGTATCCTGAACATATGAAGTCAGCAATGGGTCACTATTGCAGTAATAGTGTACAGTCTGATTACAACAGACCCCGGTGTAGACAGCTCAGTGCACAGCATGACGGACGAAAAACAAATTTAGAGCGATTCATCATAAGTTTTCAACATCATCCTAGATTGTCAACAACTCTGACACAGCTGATGCAAATTCAGTCAGCTGCAGCATCAGTCGTCATACAACCACACAGCTAACTGACAACAGCAGGACTTGTGTGTTACTCAGATATGTGCATTAAATATCTGTTAATTTTATCGTTCTCACATAAATTAATGGCACCAGCTTCCGTACAGTACAGCAGACCATCATCAACAGAAGTTATGTTGTCACAGTGTGTGCGACAGTCGAGACATTATGTAGTGCTGATGATCCACTGTTGCTGCTAGTCGTAACAAAAATAGTAAAATAATAATAATAATAATTCCCAGACAATGTTTACGGTGCTGTCATCATGGCAGAGCCATTGCGAGAGTTCACCCAGTTCATTTGATGAATGTAGAATGGCGCCTAGCATCCACCGATCCAAGACCAAGCCAGACGACTTAGGCTGTGAGTCCGCCTGTACAGGCTGCCTGAAACTACACCCACCATCGCCATTTATTATTATTACTCAGCCTGAAAGCTGATACTCATTTTACCGCCCCACAGAGGGTAGAAGGCCGAGTCGACCTAGTTGGCTGGTTACATACCGAGATGGTTTACCCGCCCATCCTGGCACTACTAACCGGGTCTGACGTAGCACAACTACGTTGATCGAGGCCAACACGTTACCACTAGGCCAAACTGCCAATTGCATCTAAAAACAGTGGTATCTGGGACAGCAAGTCAACATCAATGCTGTGCTAATTTGACACGGTTCAGCGACAAAATCCGATGGCACCACAGTCTAGCCTAAACCTGAATGCATAAACCCGAATTCTAGTTTTGCAGTTTCAGAACCTGGATTTGAAAAAAGTCACATGGGTTTGGAAACCTTACTGTCCACCGTATAGGCCTACAAATTTCAGAAATGAAAAACGAACTAAGTACAACAAAAAACAAGTGTATACATTTCTCCAGGCAATACCAACCAGAAAAAGGTATGTCACGAAGTAACGATGGTCCCAGTCCTCGCATCATGGACAGTACTCCAGCATTACGAATACTGGACTTAATAGCATCACCAACCTCACGGTAACTGAGCTGAACCGACTGCATCTTGGTGCGAATCAGTTCCAATGGACAAATAAATGTTGCAGCAACGACTAAACAGACCACACTTCAGGCTTACAGAACGCATACAACCAGACAGATTCAGTACTCTGAACTCTAAAATTATAACATATGTAGAGAAGTTCATATGATGCCAGGTTGTTTGACGATGGCAATGCAGATGTGACAATGGACGAGATGCGCTACAACGACAGGTCTTGGAGACAGAAATCGAATGTCTGCCATGTTTACGTGCATGTTGGCTGACAGTCCACACAGACAGTGTAATGCACAATGACCAAATGTACAAGCTACTGCACACACTGACACTCTAAGGGTGTACTGTACTGACACTCTAAGGGTGTACTGCAAAATGCAGTGAAGATGAATAGAAAATTCTGGCCATCTATGTGAAGTAGTACTTCAGACAGGTATGTGCTAGAGGACTCGTAATTAATCAATGCATTCTGTGTGACGTAACCTGAACATGTGCTGCGTGACGTCCAGCAACTAGTGCCCCGCCCCTGCCCTACGACAGACATCGGCGTTATGACGATTGTTTGGAGAAGAGGGAAGATGATCAGAACTGTTCTGTGCTACACTGAGTATCACAACTGTACACGGTATTCACACACACCGACGACGCGGCAAGCTATTCTCAGTTTTTTGATTAGTTAATTAATTAACCACGCTTAGATTTTTAATCGCAGTTTAAAAAAATTTGAAACAAAATTTGCGACGTTGGAGTCCATTTGAAGTTCGGCATTTGCACAGTCTTCACTGATTGAACAGTTAATCAGTGGGATTGTTTTCAGTATTTAACAAGTGTATCGGAGACGATACGAAAGCCGCCGCTCATCAAAGCCTAAACTGCATTAAAAACAAAAAATTAAAATATGGCGAAAAACGATTTTCAATATGGCAGATGGAATACTTACTACACCCTGCAATATGACACGATCACGACATTGATTTCGTCAGGTGACTGCACCCTGTAATGTGGCTCTGGAATTGTGACACTGAATTCACCAAGTGGCAGCACCCTGCACTGTGATACGTGGCTCTGGGATGACATACCATTGAATTTGCCCAAACTTCTGCCATATTGGAATTCTACATCTGGTTTCCATAACCACACATTACCGCAGTCGAATGTCATTCTGTACCAGTCTGCAAAATTTTATCGAAATCGGACCACCCTCGGCAGAAAAAAAGTGACGTCATGTCGATTTTCAAGATGGTGTATCTCAGCCATCTTCGATTGTAGGGATCCAATAATGGGTTCTTTAAAAGCCCAGTTAAGCTTACATAACTTCCTATAGGTCATCAATAGACACCATAGCTCTAAATTGCTTAGTTTTTGAGAATATCGCGTTTTTTGCATTTTGGCGACAGACAGACAAACGGACAAACAGATGGACATCATCGATGCGTGAAGCCGCAGTCTCACCAGCAAAGTAGCAATAACAAGTCACAGTTGGAAGTAAATAATCTTATGTCCACATTGTCATTTTATAGTCCACAGTTAACTCAGCTGTCAACAGTCCCAGTGTACGCTCCATCTCACACACATCACATTTAATATATCATCACTTAAGATTAACTAGATTAAAAATTTTAATTCTGATGCAGCCTCAGTTCTTACAGATGACTGTTGGTTGAGGTTTAATTATGTTTGTTAGGGTTAATGTAGTTATTTTTAGTATTTTTCTTGGTTGTGTACCAGTGCATTGCATTCAGTTTCCTAGAAAGACTCGACTCCAAAATGACCTAAGAGGTGTCAAGCGTGACGTTAAACTTTACTCACTCCAGCAACTAGTGAAGGGCTAAGAATAAAACAAAATTATCACTGAACTCTCATTTAGCACAACATTAAACTGCAATGTATAGTAAATATCAGCAGTCTATACTAACCTCGTGCACTAGCTCCTGCAAAAATCGGAATGTACTTAGTGTTAGGATCAGCTTCATTATAGCCCAGAGTGTACTTTATGTTATCATAGATTGTGAAATAAATGACAGTCGCAGGCACCGACTGTATTCTAACAAACAAAAAACAAGTTTACAAATGACTTTCACCTGTTACAAATATACAGTTTAACTAATAGTTTTATCATTTAAACACTGAAGTACTGCATAAACTGACAATGTGCAAGACTGGCTGCTTTTTATCGCGTGTCAGTATGCCGACGCGCGATATTGATATAGCAAATCTGACCGTCTGTCCGTGACGTTCCGGTATCAGATGAAAATGGCTTAACATATCGTCACAGTTTTTTTTCACCGTAGCCCAATCATTCCAGTTTTAAGTATCAAACATCTTCAGGAAATTCCGACGGAGTCACCCCCTATGAAAGCACTAAATACAGGTGGGGTATATAAATTTCCGGATTTTCCACCAATAAGTCGCTATATCTCACAGACGATACAAGATAGTGACATAGTTACTATGGAAGGCAAATAGGAAACCGCACCCAATCTTTTGAATGGCACCAGTTTCAATGACCTTGAGTGACCCTAAGCCAGATTTCAAGGTCACGTTATTATTCAACGTCAAATAACTCGCAAATGGTACAAGACAGAGCTATAGCTACAATGGCGGACTAATAGAAAGTCATGGTCTATCGAACCATACCATTTTCAATGACCTTAAAGGACACCAAACCCAAATTTCAAGGTCAGGCCATTCTTTGATGCTGAATATCTCCAAAATGGCTATAGATACGGCCATAGTTACTATAGAAGGCGAATAGGAAACTGCACCCAAGCTTTTGAATGGCACAAGTTTCAATGACCTTGAGTGACCTCTAAGCCAGATGTAAAGGTCACGGTATTATTCAACATCAACTAACTCACAAATGGTACAAGATACAGCTATAGTTACAATTGCGGACTAATAGAAAGTCATGCATGGTCTATCGAACCGCGCCATTTTCGATGATCTTGAAGGACCCCAAACCCAGATTTCAAGGTCAGGCCATTCTTTGACGCTGAATATCTCCAAAATGGCTGCAAATACGGCCATAGTTACTATGGAAGGCGAATAGGAAACCGTACCCAAGCTTTCAAATGGTACCACTTTCAGTGACCTTGAGTAACCTCTAACCCACATTTCAAGGTCATGATAATATTTAGCATCAAATAACTCGACTAATAGTAAGTCAGTGTATGATCTGTCCAATGGTTCCATTTCCAGTGATCTCGAGTGACCCTTAACCTAGATTTCAAGGTCACGGTGTAATATTTAGGCCTACGAATGCCCTCAACGTATTGTGTGCGCAGCTGACGCGCAATCTGTTTGCGATAGCTTAGTAATTGTTATCTTTTACTTTACCTCTAACGTGCATATCAGCTTGCATGATACATACACTCTATATGCAATGTACTCATCACAATGCTATATACACCGTGAGTTATGTAGCTGCCTGTGACCTACAACACTCTTTCAATCCAGTTACAACAGCTCAAACAATGGTCCATATATGACTTCTTATTCATCATTAAGTGCATCCTAGCTGATATGTTATATTTTCCATGAGACTGGCTCTAGAAGGGGCTGCAACAGCGGAAATGATCTTCAAATTCACTCAAGGTGACCTACTGTGTAGCTGTGTGATTCGATAGATCACAATTTTCTACAGGTAAGTCAAAAACCGGAAAAATTGTACATATAGCTCTATTTTGTACCATATTCTAGTTATTTGACGTTGAATAATATTGTGACCTTGAAATCTAGGTCAGAGGCTACTCAAGTTCAGTGGATATGGCACCATTCGATAGATTGCATACCTTTTTTTATTTGTCTTCTATTGTAACTAGGTCCGTATTCCGTAACATTTTTCGAAATAAAGCGAGACATTTGTCGAAAAACGCCAATTTTTCATACCCCCTTCCATTTACCTTGCATATCACCTAGAACCCCTTTGAATTTTTTCCAAAATTTTAATACAAACTGTCCGAGTCCCTAAGCTATTAGACAGTGCAACAGTACTGCCGAAAACTTCAACTCTCTGAGTAGGGTGCATCAAGGTCACAGACGACAGACGGACGTATCATGCCATAAGGCAAACATAACATAATAACATGGAACGATGAGTTGACGGAATATTGGTTTCAAATAGGACAAGGCACAAGACAAGGGTCTAACAGATCTTCCTCTGAATTTAATCTGTATGCACAAAGCATTGTAAGACATGCTGAAAAAGGAAACATTGAGAGTATGGTAACTAGTGGACGGAGGATCATAAATCTCAGATATGCAGATGATCTCAACAAACAACAAAATACTTTACAGGATTTTCTACAGCAAAACTGAAGACTACAATATGACAATTAATGCAGAAAAACAAAATTATAGCAGTTGGCAAGGAATGCACACAGCAAATTAGTGTAATGATGGTAATGAGGTATTAGAGCAAGAAGACAACTTTTCTGGGATAATACAAAACAAGTTCTGGCAACTGCATCAAAAACATTAAAATATAAGCATCGTAAAACAAAAGGCTGTTGAACTCAGCAACATCTGGAAAGACAAGAACATTCATAGTAGATTGGCGATAAAAGTAAAGGTTATGGTCAGGGCAGTTTTCCTACATAGAGATGACAGTAGACAATAAAGAATGCTGCAAGGAACAGACATTTGAGATGAGATACTGGAGAAAAATCCTTGTCATATCATGGAGAGAATATCAGACCAGTGAATCATTACTAAATGAATTAAATACTGAAACACACATAATGGCTAAAGCTGCACTAGTAAAGCTACAGGTATACGTGGAACGTGGAAGTACAGGGCAACTTGCACCAACTGTATTGCAAGGCACCATAGACAGCAAACAGTACCAAAACATCCTGAAGGACAATGGATTCACGATATCAAGCAGTGGACGGGGCAAGAATATATACAATTTCAGAATGGTCATTAACTGGGTGTACACACTAAGCCACTTACCTTACGCTTTATCTCGCTACATTTCTTATGAACACATTTCAGGCATTTAGTACACTGTATTGAATTGCAACCAACACCCTTGTCACATACTGTACATTACTTCTTATCATCACAGTGGAAGACTGTGACAGATGCAGAGAATAGCTATATGCATAACTTGGTTATTAGTATGTACAATTACTATAAAATAATCTATATCATGCAAGAAAAAAATTCATAACTGTGACATTATGTCAGCAGACATGTAGCCTCAACAGGTAACTATACTGTGCCGAGACTGTTCAATCTGCTGTTTGATGTTGGAGGGTAGTATCTGTCGATGTGTACTGCTTATCACACATCACATTCCTGCCCTCCACTCAATACGCTCAACTTTACTGTTACATCACGACACAAGATGAAGAGAAATGACAATAAACATACAGAAATGTTTAACAAGAAACTCAGCCATTGAAAACAGGATGCACTCAGCATCTCATAAAACACAGGAATTCAATATCTTCAGCGAATATATTAAATCTAGAAATCTTTAAAATAGCTTAAATGACCTACAACGTTATTCAAGGGCATTGGTAACAGCCATATTCAACAGAGTGCACATGAAATCCTATTAGTCATCTGTTGCAACTATGCCTATCATGCACTGTTTCAGAGATATCACCATTTTTATGAAACAGGTCACACAAAGGTCACTAGCAATGTTATCCTTCGTTAGATCTAGAGTTCCTATCAGACACTGGAAAAGTAAACTACATTTTATACAAAAACAAGCAAAAATGCTTTCTAGTAGTGGTCTATAGTAACTGTGTCTATCTTGCACCATTTCTGAGATATTAACATTTATTTAGCGTGACTTTGTGTGACCTTGAACAGTCTTTCAGCTTGATTGGGACACTTGACATTAGAGCCACCATATGATTTTCTACTTGTTGGTAAGCGTATCATAGCCAAGGTATGATATTTTTATGAGATACTGCATCTACACTGTGTTTCAAAAAAAAGTTCACCCCTAGGACTTTCATGATAACAGTGTGAAATGAAAACCAATTTCAATAATATTTGGCAGAAATGTACCTGACAAAATTTGCAACAAAACTATACACAACAAATGTGAGATTTATTCGTTGTGCGTCGCTACTTCAAGTTTCAAAATGAGATTCAATTTTCTTCCAATTCAATAATGGAACAATTGAAACATCGTGATTCAGACAGCTTTTGTGATCGCAATGTGAGTTGCTTCTACCAGTAAGCTGCAACTTGATGTTGACTCACCAAGTCTTGCATCATATTACTTGCATGACAGGTCTTTGCTAATGTCACGGCGTAATATTATTTTACCTTTTTTCTCTTACTTGTTTAATTCGATGGGCACCTAACGCGCGTACACCGCGTTGCCTGGTAGCAGACGATGCTTCCACGTAAACATGGGTTACAGTGATGATGACCGAATTTTGATAGAAAATCTTTACATTTTTAAAGGTTATGGAGCGAAAAAACTTATTAAAGAATTTCCGGATAAAGGTTGGGGTTTGCGCAGACTGAATAAATTGCTGAGAAAACAGAGACACCGGCACGACAGCGAGAAGAAGCGGCAGCAGACGACCTCGAACTGCGCGGATAGATGACAACATCGACGCAGTTAATGACTTGGTCCTGAGTCACGAAGACACGCCAAAGACACATTGATCAACGTGCCAGATTGCCAGAGAGACTGGTATCCATCACTCCTCGTTGTACCGCATTGTTTGCAAAGATCTGCAACTTGAATGTCTCGAGAAACGTCACGCGCAGGAGCTAACTGCCGCCAATCGTGACGCACGTCTGACACACGCGAAGAAACTGCTGCGTCTGTACCCGCAATCGGCCGCCGACTTCATCTTCTTCTCTGACGAGAAGATTTTCACCGTTGCTCCGCCTGTCAATCTTCAGAACGACCATCTTTACATGCCACAGTCGTCAAAAAAGCGCGATGTTGCTGCTGACCGACTACTCCATACATGTCCAACATTCAGCAAGTCGCTGATGGTGTCGGTCGCCGTGTCCAAGCTCGGGTGCACGGAGCTGGTTTTTGTCCAGCCCGGGGCTAAGGTCAATGGCGCCTATTACCGAGATGAGCTGCTGGCGAAACACATGCTGCCAGCAATATGACAGATTGCTGGAGATCACTTTATCTTCCAGCAGGACAGCACGCCGGCGCAACGTGCCATCAATACGACAGATTGCTGGAGATCACTTTATCTTCCAGCAGGATAGTGCGCCGGCGCAACGTGCCATCAATACGACAGATTGCTGGAGATCACTTTATCTTCCAGCAGGACAGTGCGCCGGCGCAACGTGCCATCAATACGACAGATTGCTGGAGATCACTTTATCTTCCAGCAGGATAGCGCGCCGGCGCAACGTGCCATCAATACGACAGATTGCTGGAGATCACTTTATCTTCCAGCAGGATAGTGCGCCGGCGCAACGTGCCATCAATACGATAGATTGCTGGAGATCACTTTATCTTCCAGCATAGCGCGCCGGCGCATTGTGCTCGCGACACC
>Ga0209339_1001110_pt1 | contig 11062 bp, 6 predicted proteins | sample OlaalgELextract3_FD_187376 | JGI IMG/M metagenome (GOLD analysis project Ga0209339, IMG submission 187376) | Olavius algarvensis symbiont microbial communities from Tuscany, Italy - Type A ELBA extract 3 (SPAdes) (version 2) | ecosystem: Host-associated > Annelida > Digestive system >...
TAGCGGGGGTTTCTTTGATCCAGGAGTTCAGTTCTGCAGTTCCGGGGAGTTACAGGAACAGCGTGTGAGGAAGGCGTGCGCGGAGGTACCTGAAGATATTCTCTCCTAGTCGGATAAGTTCACGAGTACTGATTAATGCCAGTTTTCCAAAAAAATCCCCTGCCTCGTTGGTCGGTCAGGGTCAGGACCGCGCATCGTGGGTAGGTTAAGGTCAGGAGTACGGGCTAGTGCCAGTTTTAAAATTTTCTCTAAGAGGGTAAGCTCCGGGGGGGATATCTCCAGGGGACGTTATCTCGTGGAATCGGCGGAAGGTGCTTATAGTTCTGCAGTATATATGTATACAGTATATAGTCGCTATTTTATTTTTTAATCCAGTGTTTTGGCTGCAATTATCATTAATAAAGTTGAGCCGAGTTGAGTTGAGTTGAGACGTTGTCGTCAGACGCCACAAGTACCAATTGCAAGCGTTCCGATGCTTTAATAGCTGTGTTCACCATCCCCTAAGATGTCATGTAATTCCGGTATGGACCGACGCACGTCCTGGGCCGGCGGCATGTGTGGCCCCGATGATGCGGCCGATGAAATGTCAACAGAGCGACTGATGCGACTGAGTGAATTGTAGTGCGACGCGTCGACGTTCTTAACGCCTGCCGTTATTAGCATTGAGTAATGAGTAGATGACGCCACTTCCGAGATACGCGGCAGCTGTGGTCATTTGTGGCGATTGTTCTCGCGAATTTGAGCGCAAAACTAACATCGCGCCGGCATTGTTGGCATATGATTTACTCCAGTTGCAATCTTCAAAACTAGAGAACACACGTGCATGCGCTCCAAGAGGTGGGGGGGGGGGCAGGCAACCAACCAGCCTCGAGTTTCTCAGATTCCCAAAATAGCCAAGATGATTATATAGCTGGTCACATATATTTAAGATAAGCTCAGGCGCAAGACAGGGCTCCATTCCTATGTTCAGTTTATGTTGATGATATTGGTAAGTTACAAAATAATAGGATTGGTACATTCATTACATTGTATGCTGATGATGTTCTGTTATTGGCACGGTCGGTCACAGCACTCCAGAAACTGTTATGAGCTTGTGGCTATTAACGTTGAAAAGTCATGTTGTCGCGAGACGTGATAAAATGTGCTCCAGAATACATACGCTTGATGGTCGAGAATTTGACTGGGTTAATGAAGTTCGCTATCTTGGTGTATACATGTGCGTTCCCAGAAATTCAAGCGTTCTATCGACCTAGCCAAACGGTCTTTCTACCGAGCAGCAAATGGTATTTTTGCCAAAGTTGGTAGATTGGCTTCTCAGGAGGTCATAGTCCAGCGTCCAGCTGCTGAAACAAAAGTGCTTATCCATTTTGTTGTAATGCTTTAGATGTGTGCAACTTGGATAAAAGAACTGTGCAATCACTGGATTTCTAATAAAACACATTGGATGTGAGTTGCCGAGTACCTTATTGAAACAGCGCTTTCAGAAATTTAAATTGCTGCGTTGTAATGTTGTGCTTAACCTTTTTATATTTGCTGCATTTAGTTAATTAGTAAATTAAGTTCTAGCTATACCATACTTAATGGTGAATATAGATGAATATGATATGTTTAGTGAACTCCAGCCTCCGAGCTCCACAGCCCCAAAGCTGCGATTATTTTTATTTTACTATAATTTTTAATTTGAAATTTGACGTAACTTCAGAAAAATTTCTTGAATTTAAGAGCTTGTCTCTGGACCGCTGAAGTAAATAGACAGAGAAAACGTTTCGATGAAATTTACAAAAAAAACGGAAGTGTTCCGACAGAAATTGGGGATTCCAAACAAGTTTTCAAAACGCAGAAAACAGAAGAAATCTACTGAATCATTTTATTTCCTTCATTAACTTGCGTGATTGACATCATTTGATCTTCGTTATAACAGAAGGAAATCACGCTTTCAGTTATAGATAAAGTGATTTGCATTACTCAGTGCCTGTTTCCTGAAGAAGTTGCAGTGAACTGGAAGATTTTTTTGCGACTTCTATAGTTACTTGAATATTGCAGTGATGTTTCTCACACTTTTGTTTCATAACTGCGCTTACTTTCTTGTTTTCCATAACAACAATAGCGACTTGACATATCCGAACAGCGAATTTCTGGGCTGACGTCGAACAACGTATTATCGACAGGGCAATAAACGAATGGCAATACGATTATGGGCCTGTGTCAATGCTGAAAGACAGCATTCGAATACTTGTAACTTTTGACACTGCACATTGTTCCTACAGAAACACTTTGTTTAAAAGATTTAACTTTTCTGTTCATAAGTTTCGGAATAACGCGTGGTTAAAGATTGTTATACCGCTTCAGCTGGTACATTGCTGTAGAAACAACTGTCTTCTCACTTTGAGGTTTAATTTAGAATATTGAACACCGATTATCTCTGAAATTTTATTTATATTCAAGAAATTTTTCTGAAGTTACGTCATAATATCGTAGGTCCAGTGGTCTGATTTTTGAGACACAGACCGTCAAGTCGCTACTGCTGTTGTTAAAACCGTGCAGCTGGTTCTAAGCTAATTAAAAAATGAGAATTGAATAAGGTCTATCCCGACCAAAAATAATTAGTAAATATTGTGAATTGGTGAAGTTATGTCATTAATCATAGGAGTCCGGGTTTTTGAGCCACAATGTATATCGATATAGACCTATCAAAAATTCACTCACGTTCGCACAACTGCGGAAGCTGTTTATTTATTTAATCCGCTCTTTTCCCGCCATTAATGGCTCGACGACGAGGCGGTGACCTTTGCGGGTGAAGGTCAAAGATCGCTGCTCTGACAAGACGAATGTCGTCGCTATCGGCTCGCCCTTTTGTGGATATTCACTCGGCGACGCGTCGCAAATTCGATAAGAATTATTCGCGACGGACGCAAATTGACGTAATCCGTTTAAGAGATAGAGACGGCGGCGCATCCGGTGATATGTTCGGTCGTAATCGGATTTCGCTCAATTTGCCGTCGTTCGGACGTGGTATCGATCACTGGTAATTTGACGGCGCCGTCGGACACCTAATGGGCTGCCCGACTTACTTGCCGCCGTCGCCCGGTCTACTGCCCGGCTGTGCAGGTCCCGGCTCCCGATGAGATACGACGCGAGAAAGTTTCTGGACAGCCGGCGAGATCGGGATTGTGTGACGCTATGGGGCCAGAGACTGTGACAGGATGTTACGTCGTGGGAAGACAATCTTTTATGATGCGACAAGGACCACCTGGGGATAATAATAGCCAGACCGTGGTTTGCCAAACTTGTGGTATATTGTTGGTTGTCAACAGTGTCAGTTGTGGTCGAATTCACTCTGATGCAGAATTCTTATTTTTCGTCGTCTCCACAAAAAAACACTTAATATCTTCGTAACCGCTTATCAGATTTCGATCAAATTTTAGCTACGGCATCTGTGCGAAAAAAGTATTCTAAAACTTTAACGGTTTGATCGTAGGGGTCACAGGGGCCGTTTTAGGGGCTAATTAACATTTTTCGGTAGGAATTTCCTATCGAATTAAATTAGCAATAGATAACAAACAGAGGGGTGATGTTCTGTAAAAGCAATAGCGGAAACACGCTTCCCAGCCTGAAGCGTCTCAGTGCAATTGGGTGGCTGTACGCTTAGCTAATTTTTGATACACGTTGTTTATGTTTTTTTATTTTTTTCTGTTTATTTTTGTTATTGTCCTTTGTCTCTACCATTTTATGGCGAATAAAGATTATTATTCGGACCGTCACGCCACCGACTTCACCGTACTCAAACTTCACCGTACTCAAGCTGATCAGCCGACCCCAGGACTTGATATTCAAGGCGTCAGAGCCAGCCCCCAGTGTGTCACGTGGCCAAGATGAGACGGATGAATGAGGTGACGCGAACGGCTAATAGTGACCGATGAAGCGCTGTTGTCTGGTGTGGTCGGTCGTGATTCGCGATTGCCTCGTTCTCGTCTCGATGTGGGTGGCCGTCAGCGTCTCATAACTCTCCGTCCAAACGCGACCACCCCACCACAAACGTCGTCTCTTTTCCCACGCCATCGTCGTCGTCGTCGTCGTCGTCGTCGTCATCATCATCATGGAATTTTGCCTTTCTATTTAATTGTACTTTATTCGAGAGGAAAATATGTAAAACTTATATACTTAACTAAATTTATATAAAGTAGAATTATAAGAAAGCAGTTCTTTCGAATCGTTATCGGCGAAATTGCGTCACGATGTGTTGTTTGTTAAGCTATTTAGAAAATACGCTTTGATGATGGCAATGGCTTGTTCCGCATGTAGACAACGAAACATTTATAAACAAGTATCACGACATTCGCAAGCTAATATCAACTCGATAAACTCATACACAAATTAATAAATTAAGATTTAAAGCAAGCAAGAATTAGGTTGCGTCTTGCGTAGCAAACATGCGTGCAGACCGTAATAAACAATGTAGTTCTCTTGTCTCGTAAGTATATACGGACGAACGGCCAGGTAGAAAACAGTTAATATGCCTCCAGTTAGTCTACACTGCAGAGGCGAATAAACAGACAACAACGTCTTGTTTGTTCATTATACACCGTGAGCCATAAAAAACGTGCCACTCGATATTCGTTCATAACTTTGAGAAATGTTTGCTGATTTTAAAAATTCCTTCACTGTTGACTCAGCAGTAAATTTGCAACAAAACTCGTGATATATTTCCCACCGCACCTTAAATGTGTCACTACAATAGCAATGCTCTTGGTGTATTTTTAACACAATATCATATATTTGTTTCTAAACATTAGCATATGTGGGCTCTTGAATCATACTAAATGCTCAAAGTGCCCTCCTTTGGCATGAATACATGCCCAGAGACGTTTGTGTCATTCATCCATTGTATCATCGACTACACTTTGTCCCTACTTCCTAGCCATGCCAGGCTTTTGTTGGACGCTGCTTCAGTTCACTGACGTCATGAACATGATGAGTGTTGCAAATGTTTCCATGCATACGTGATACATCCATGCCAAAAGAAGACATTTTAGCATTTACTGCGACTCAAGAGTACACACACAATTAAATTTATTTGGTTAATTTTGTCAACAATAAGGCAACATGGTGATATTGTGTTAGATATATTAGAATTTTGCTATTTTTGATAATATTTTTCACAAGGTAGTGTAGCGACACGTTGTAGGTGGTGGGAAATATAACACAGATCTCGTGGCAAATTTACTGCTGAGTCTAACAGTGAAATGATTTTAAAATCGGTCATCATTTGTCAAAGTCGTGAATGAATATCGAGTGGCAAGTTATTTTATGGCTCACGATGTGTTTTTGTGCCTTGGCTTAGGCATAATGTTTCCTATCTGGCCATTCGTCCGTCCTTCTTACCAGCCTGTCGTCCGTCTGTGTGTTCGTTTGTTACTAATTTTGTGAACACGATGTTTTGGAAACGAATGAACTCATTTTGCTGCAAATTGGTACAAGTGGTCCACGGAGCAAGAGTACGAAACGATCAACTTTTGGGTCAGGAGGTCAAAGGTCAAGGTCACACCACGCCGAAGTTAGATTTGGAGGCCTGGCGGAGGCATAATCCATCTAGAACTCAACGCTCAACTAACTTCAGCTATCCTACAGCATCGACCAGCCACTATATCATTTGCAGCGAGAGCGTTTTGTGCAGCCGCTCCTACAGTCTGGAACTCTGTTGGTATCCACATCCGTTCAGCTGATACGTTTTTGACGAACCGGCTAAAACCGGCTGTTTAAATCTTGCTACTCATAACTGTTTTTGGCGCCATCGCAGCGCTCCAGATTCGCTTGCGAATTGACATGTAGGGCGCGTTAGAAATTTATTTGTATGTATGTATGTATGTAATTATCGACCCCTTCGGTCAAGTAGGTTTTCTAGTCCGCACAATGCAGCCTCAATACACAAAAGACATACTGCATAAATACTGTTCATTTACAGTCGGCTACACGAGTTTCGTGTTGATTTCGTTATATTGTTAGACTAAAGGTTGATTATTATTACTATGCTATACACAGGTTTGGTTTCAGAACAGGCGAGCGAAGTGTCGCAAGCAGGAAACTCTGATACAGCGAGGTGGGTGGTCCGTTACGTTTCAGTGCTCATTGAATAGTAATAATAACAAGTGCTGCGAGGCAGATCAAACCTCATCCCGCGCCCCACTGTAGGATACTACTACCTGGCGACTTTAATGCCGTGATTCCATACAACTTGCCTGTCTTTTCTGAAAGTTTGGTGACGACAGTTTTGGCCGTTTTCCCGTCTTTTTGCTAACAAAACTTTTACACACAAAACTGAAGACGTGGTTATACAACTGATGAAATCTAAGTGTTTGCCATCACTTTGAATTTGAATGGTATTGATGTTTGCCCAGTTAAGAAATATCAGTTACAGTCTTTTGGATTTGTAATCAGTAGCAGCTTTAGGAAAATATTCAACATTAAGACTCAGGACTTAGCGAATGAATGTATCAGATCTTTTAATTGTGCAGCAAGTGAGTCGGTAACCAAAAGAAAGAAGAAATTATTGTGCAAATATAATGCGTGTGACAGTGATATTTGTTCACTGTTGTTAACAAAAAAAGACTAAAACACCAAACACTACGCGGCGAATAATGAGGAATATAGGGCCTATAATGTTCTATGATGTTTGAATGACAACCACAGCTATAAGCGTCTATGTAATGACATAAGAAGCTCAGCAGCTGTCGCAGACAAACCGCGCGTCATCAGCAACTTGCGACGGTCGTAGTCAGTTGACAAGTTTGAGTTTGACAACAGTTGTGATGTGACGAAAACAAATCCGGAAACAAATGAGTGCATGGGGAGTTTTGGGTTTTAAATGAGGGAAGTAGTCTAATTTTTGAAGACCCAAACCCCCTTATAGGCCTAGCGCAATTTATTTCAACACCTACTTTCGTCTCCTATCTCTCTCAACACAGTGTCTGGAGTGAAATAACGTCCCATAACCCACTCCACTGAAGCGTGACCAAGCCTGACCAGTTGATCGGTTGTTCGTAGGCCCGTGTTGGCCGTTGCACGACGGTCATGAAATAAGTAGGTTATACCATAGTCTCTCGTGGTATACACTCGTTACACTCGTGTACACGATTCCAGACTATGGTATAGCCTACTCGTAGCAGTGGCCGAGGTAACCCCCGTTCCAAATATGTTCTCTCCTTTCATCTGTTTTGACAGAGCTCACGAATGTGACAGACATACGTGCATTGCGTCGAGCGGTGAAAACAAAAAAAAACCGGTCTGCGCACGCGCTGTGTTGTGTAGACCGCTAACGCACTGTGCCGGTGATTGTTTCTGTAGGTCTACATAGTTCGACGTCGACCTTGCCGAACATCGCCGTCGACGGCTGTCGGGTGGCGCCATACGTGGCATTGCCCACGATACGACTCAGTCTGGACTCAGCAGTTAACGGCAACGCAACGACGTCGACCGGCGGCAGTCCTTCTTCGTCGTCCCTCACCGCCGTCTCACACCAGCTTCCTGCCGCACTGGACCCTACCTTCGCCGCTGCCCTGACCGCTGCTGCCGGGCTCCAGTCGGCGGTCCCCTTCCTCGCCCCTGGATCGCCGCTGATGGCCGCCGCTGCCGCCGCAGCTGCTGCCAACTCGATGCTGCTCTACGGACCTCCTCCGACCGCGATGCAGTACGGACTTAGTCTCCAGGCGGCGCTGCGCTCGTCCAACTCGCAGGCGACCTCTGGCGAGTCAGTTTGTAACAAGAACAACAGTATTGCCGAGCTCCGAATAAAAGCCCAGAAATACGCCGCCGCCCTAGGACTCTGATGCGAGTGCGACTTCGTAAGTAAGTAAGAATATTTGTAAACGGCGCTTAAAACAAAAAAAGTCACTAATCATCGAAGTCGCGGTTGCCAGGTACAAACGTAAGATCTTTTTGGACCAGTTGTAAAATTTTGAGTGATCCGAATCTGTCCAGAAATACCGAGATCAAGTGGACTAGCGGAACGAAGGACGGGAAAATTTTGCTCGACTGATAAGTAAAAAAGAACAAGATCAGATCAGATGATTGGAGAGAGCATTCCAATGACGTTCCAGAACGGGACCATTATAGTTGTGACGCTGCGTGTTTGTTCATTGACGTGTCTTCTATGTCGATCCATGTTGTTTCAGTGCAGTGAACAGTACGTGGTTGTGGTTGTGCATTATACTAAAAAAGTAAATCTTGCGCCCAGCGAGTCGTAATACGTAGCGCCTTGTTTCTGTGCATTTTATTTTCCACTGTTACTCGTTTACTGAGCATAATTTTGGCGGGAAACACCGTTTTAGTACTGTAACCTACATTGAACAGGGAACCGCTGAGTTTGGAGTTAGAAAACACGCCCGACTGAATCACGCAATGATTTGCCTCGATGGTGGATCCAGAAATTGAGATTGGAGGACGGAAGCATAGATCAGGCCCCTCTCGATCCTTATCTTGCTCTTTCTGCCTGTACCCCCTCACATCAATGCAGGTATAGAGCTATGGTCTGGAAACGCTGTAAGTTCACCGATAGGTCCAATGTGTAGGCCTATTCTTGAATTTCAGACTTTTTTCACGATAGATTTTACGCATTGTTTGGTGGATTTTGCAGTCGTCAGTTTACAGTAAATGAATCACTGTGTAGTGCCTGATCGTAAATGTTATGATTCAGTTAACTGTGTAATTTCTGTGCTATGAGGCATCGAACTTGTACAATGTATTTCCAGGCGTGACATGCATGCGTTGCATAGAAAACAGAGTAAAAAAATTCCTGAACCCAGTAGATATAGAGCCGACATCCATGTAGCCCCATGTATAGGCCTATCCGCCAGTGTTTTGTGTTACATTTGGCTGCGTCAATTTTGTTCGCGAGTATCGAGTCGCTTGCGTCCGAGTTTCGTGCTAGTTGTGTTTGTACAAACATCACTAAATTTTGATGCGTTATTTCCACTACAAATTACATCATTTTTCTCGGCGATTAGGATTTTAAACTGATTAACCGTGTCCGTTTTTACCGCGCGATGCTATGCTTAAGCGCGGTATGCCGTCACGCGGTGTCCGTCTGTCTGTCCGTCTGTCTGTCACGTTCGTGAGTTGCGTCAAAACGAATAAAGATATCTTCGAAATTTGTTCACTATCGGGTAGCCACGCCATTCTAGTTTTTCCCTACCACACGGGGTGGCAATATTCCGACGGGAACACCTCTAACGGGGGCGTCGAATGCAAGGGGGTATGATAAAATGACGATTTTTTTCACAAATATCTTGCTGTATCTCAGAAACGGTTATAGTTAGATGGGCACACGCCGCGAGACAATTTGTAAGCATCGAATTCTCTTTCCATCCATACAACATTTAGCTTAATTGCCCCAGGGGCGTCTCCAGGGGAAACAAAAATGTGGTAAAAATAGCGATTTTTGGACTTACGCATTGACTTAAGCATCGTATAACTCGGAAACTATTGAAGATAGATAGATACATGCTGCGAGGAATTTGGCAAGCATTGAATTGCCTTTCCATCCATGTAACATATTGCGTGATAGTCGCAGGGGCGTCTCCAGGGGAAACAAAAATGTGGGCTGCGGTACGTGAAAACGGCGATTGTTTGCACTTGCGGTTCGAATAACTGGGAAACTATTGAAGATAGATGGGTACCTGCTGCGAGACAATTTGTAAGCATCGAATTCTCTTTCCATCCATACAACATTTAGCGTGATTGCCCCAGGGGTGTCCCATGGGAAACAGAAATGTAGTAAAAATAGCGACTTTTGGACTTACACATTGACTTAAGCATCGTATAACTCCGAAAGTATTGAAGATAGATAGGTACAGAATCATATTGTAGTCTGTGGTGAACTTCTTGTCTACGTATTCTGGCAAAAAGTTATACAATACCTCAACAACTTTACAACCGGTACCGCGCGGTTTGTCAGCGATAGCTGAGTTTCTTGTGTTCTACGCCAACTGAATTAATTGCACTCTGCGGCGTGGACGCAGTGTAAGAACCGTAACCACTGTATCTTAGTCACTATATCTCAATATTATAAGTATTTTCTTATCGTTGACCGTTGACATTCTGACTCCGAACGCTCGTCGCATAAGAGACACTCCAACATGTTTGACGATTTACGATCACTTAGTTCTGTAACCGCGGGGAAGTTTCACTATCTGTCTATCGCTACATATAGCTGCTAAACTTCAGTTTTATGAATAATTGATGCCAATGTGTAGTGAATTTATCTCCGGTTACAACTGTACCAATCTTATTAATACTGTTTACAAAACGGTAAAGTTGTCGAAGTTATTCTACAGTGGTATATGCGCACGTGCACGACAATTTTTGCGCGACTAAACACGATTCGATACGATACGGAATACGTTCGGTAGAAAAATGACGGTTATGACCAAGCTTAACCACATGGATCCGAAGAGAAAAGCGAAAAATAAACTATAAATAAAAAATAATAACCATAACTTAGCATTTGAGAGTAAAATAAGTCCTCTATAGAAAAAAAACAGTGAACAGTCTGATGAATACAGTTCACGATAATGGGATTTAGTGCAAGCAAATTAGATCAACGTCAATATACTGGTCACCAGTCTCCCGGGGGAGAATTCCAGCTTAACACAATATATTAGGTATACACAATATAAGAAATTGTAGTGCTAAGAAAGTGAAGACCGTGTCAGTGCATCGTGATATCTAAATAAACACACAGGGCTAGACTAAGCAGAACAATGCCTGAGCAAGATCTGCACTTTATTTTCATACACAAATTAACAAATTAAGATTTAAAGCGAGCGAAGATGTTCAAAGAATACAACGTGATACGAATGAGAACAACGACTGTTGTAGATGTTGATCGGCTAGTAACGAGTTACGTCGATTGCGACGAATAAACAGTTCAATAACGTCAAAGCATAAAACAAAAAGGCCAGATGTTGCACAGAAACCGCGCGACGCTCCATATTGTTCATAAATGTCGTTATGCATAAAAAGCAACAAACGGTTTGATGTTCCGCCGTTTTGCCACAATCAACGAGTG
>Ga0209339_1001111_pt1 | contig 11061 bp, 9 predicted proteins | sample OlaalgELextract3_FD_187376 | JGI IMG/M metagenome (GOLD analysis project Ga0209339, IMG submission 187376) | Olavius algarvensis symbiont microbial communities from Tuscany, Italy - Type A ELBA extract 3 (SPAdes) (version 2) | ecosystem: Host-associated > Annelida > Digestive system >...
CTGTTCTTATGTATAATTTTGTGTCATTGATAACGATGTTGCTGGGTGTTTTAGTGGGCAGCTGTTAGTGCTTTGAGCCTTGCTGTCCAGCTCGCTTTCTGTGTTTTTAACTGTTTTTCATTAATTCTATTTTTGAGCAAATTAAATGATGATGATGATGATGATAGCTGGCTACCCGTCTGCTTTTTTACTGCACGTTAAATACACACTATCGTATCATATTAGAGCATACTATTCACACTAGCACGCTCGTGACTGTCTTCACTGTAAGAGTGGGCGAACATAACTTTATCGTACTTACTTACTTACTTACTTACTAACTTACATTAGTAAGTTACATTAGTAAGTAACGTGCATTACTGCACATTAACTTACGCCGCGTGGACGCCACCTAGCGGAAAAATTATTCTACCCGAAGCGAGTACTTTACCACATTTAATTGTGTTTTTAAGTTTAACTTTCTAGCTCCAGTAGTTTCAAAGATAATATGGGGGTCCCAAATTTGCATTAAGGCCAAGAAGTCCTGCGCCCCCGGACGCCCCCGGACGCCCCCTAGCGGAAAAAATTGACACACCCCATTCCCCCAAGTACTTGCCTATACCTATATAACTAAAGTTTCAGCTCCGTAGCTCCATTAACGTGCGACTTACGGAGAGCTCCGTGTATAATAGGTTTTGCATTAAAAGGTCACCCAAAATGGGGTTTTGGGGCAGGGGGCAAAGATATTTGGTGCCATGGGAAAGTACATCCGTCCTCAGAACTGCGCGTTTCCAGACATCATTGGTCAAGATCTGACGCGCCGTGTAGTAGCATTCTGCATGGGTATAGCCATTTGCCATAGGCGAAAATTTGGGCAAGTTTTGGGGTCCCCTTACTGGCCGTTGACGGGTGAGCTGTTACATTTGGTACTGCGAGGGTCCCGCTCACTCGCTGTACTAAATGTAACAGCCCATCAATCAACGGCCAGTGTACCAACTTCATATTATTCGATGTGGTACTATATTTACCTTTGCACTCAAAGGGTTAACAGCTGCAGAGCGTGAGACTGACAATCATTACTTGGTGCGCGCGTCGCACGACTTAGATCAAAGACGATATTATAAGAAATTGCTAAATGACTTGCTGCGTCGACCGGCAGAGATACGGACCACACACAACAATCGCAAAGCTCGTGGTGTACGCAGAAAGTCAGCCCAACCACCTCCACCGTGTCTCAACATTGAGCGAGTATCCAGTCTCAATGTGCTCGCGGTTATCGTCAACGACAGACTAAGTGCGTCAGATCATTGCGTCCAACCCGTTGGAGTCGTGCAGTAGTCTGCTGTATGCCTTTTGTGTGCTACACACTCACGGCCTGGGCCTACCCTCCGTGTCACTGCAGGACGTTTTTGGTCGACGATCCTTGCAAAAATCCAGTAGGCCTACTGTTCGTCTGCGTGGTCCGACTGCTGCTCGGCAGCGGATCGGGCCCGGGTTAGACGGGTTCCTCAAGCAGTGTAAACGGCGTGGATTCTGTGAGACGTCAATCACTGAGATCTTCGATGACACTGACAATATTTTCTTCGTTGGCATACTTCAAAACAGTAAGCATGTTCTGCAGACATTCCTATCTGCTCGTAATCTTAGGCAACGCGCACATAATAAGATCATATCTAAAACAGTTGATTTGAATGACCATGACTTTATTGCCCGTATGTTGTACAAGGACAGTTATTATTTTTTACTGCATTGCGAATTTTTTTTTACATACAGCTTGTTTTTATTCATTTTTTATATTTTATTTTTTAAACTGCAATCTACTGTTTAGTTGCATATGACAACTGTTAATAAACGAATACGATGATGATGATGATGATGAAGTTTTGACAACAGACTCAGCAGCACAGACAGACGCAGTATATAAGGATGATCCACAGCTGTATCACGATGCCATTCACAAACAGCTGGCACGGCGCTTTCGGAGAACCAAACCAACAGCCTGCTAAATCATCTGCTCGCGGGAGCAAATCTGATGTGGAAGCAAGAGTTCATTCTACGTTTTGCTTTATCCAAGTTTGAGTTCACGCAACGAAAAGCCTAAGCCCGACAAAACGACGCTAAACGTCTTGCGATCGCAATTATCTGCTCTACCGTCTACGCGTAAAATTTCAACATAAACTTCTACAAAAACTCCGATTTCACGCTAGTGCTGTTGGTCCTACTCTAAATTATAACTAGAGATGAGCCTTTTTAAAAATATTAACTCTGTCGGCGGCCTAGTGTTGTTTTCCATCATCCATGTCGTACCTTTTCTTCGAATGACCGCGCTGCTGGTGGTCGTATCTTGTCCAGCCATCATCTCGTCACCGTCCGTCTTGCGACTGTTGGATGACCGTCGTAACTCGTAAGGTACACTATAGTGTACCGATCAAGGCTCAAGCCTGGTTCATTGACTCATTCAGCAACAACGAGTGACGGTCGGGTCGGCATCGCAAACCTGCAACCAAAGCACGTAGATGCCAGATACTATAGTGTAAAATACAGCGGAGAATTTGACTTAACCCTCTACACAACACAAAAGCGCACAGCAATGAAAATTCAAACTGCTACGTTATTACTGTTACACTGGCTGCTGATGGCTGGCTAGGCGTGTCGCACGACGGCACGAGTGAGACTATAGACTGACTGATAAGCAGACGATTGTGCTCCACACCCAACGCCTCCGTCGCAACCAGTTATACCACTGTTCACTTAAATATAATATCCGTTACTTTTAAAATTAAAAAATACAGATTTTATAGCGCCATGCGGTCTTGGCGGCATAAGTGATAGGCAAAGGTGTGTGAAATTTGCCCAAGGTTGTCACGTGGCATCGCGGCCAGGATTCCAACTCACAACCTGCCGATCGATCACCAGTCTCAACGGCTGCTTCATCGCACTGCACAACGACAGAAAAATAAATAAATTCAACAGTAATTTAAGGGTTAAATGCGGCATTGAACGGTCGACTCGACGGCTACAGTACGGTCGTATCAGGCTGCCGGCAGCAAGCTTCAAGACCTGAACGCAACCGCCTCGTCTCGTCGAGCTACGCTGACCTGCTTCCCTCGCCTCACCTCGGCTGCCGCGGCGAGACGAGGCCGCGTTCAGCAGGACTTCCGCTAACACTCACAGACGCGCATCTGGTCCGAGTTAAACGGACGAGCAGCTGGGTCGTGGTCGTCTGTTGATATTGCATCGACAAACAAGCGAGGTTTTAGACCAACTCAACTATATACTTAAGGCCCGTTTATAGCGACGCAACTCAACTCAACTCGACGTCGAGTTGAGTTGAGTTGCGTTGTGTTGCTATAAACGGGCCTTCAGTCTACGCGCTGCAGTACCGTTTTGAAGACTGGTCGCCGCGGTCGGTGATTGACGTACAAGCATTTAACCGTATCAGCCTCGTCTCTGCGTGTATATCGTTCTGCTTCTTACTCTCAACAAGCTCGACATTAACAAACAAGACGTCGTATAGGCCTATATATAGTAGCCCACGACAAAATGCGCCACATTCGGCTGCGGTAAACAAACTTTAAGGACCTCTCTCTGACTAATCACACACGAACTGCCATGTGAAATTTGCTATTTACTAAAAGCTCAGCTGTCGCAGAGAGTCCGCGCGCCGATCCTTGCGTGCCCTAATCGCTCCATGCTTGCAATATGCGTATGCGCACTTCGGTCTTTTGCTATGCCCACTTCGGTACTGGAATTTAGGACCGAAGTGGATAGGACCACTGCACTACAGCGATAATGTTATTAACGCGAAACGGTCGGATTCTGTTGACCACTCCTGACGGGGTGGTAGTATGTCTGCACGCTGCACCGTCAGCAATGGACGGCTGCATAATGCCGTGCGATACAATCAGTTCAGCTGTCGCAGACGCCGCGCGACGAACCACGTCATTCGATATATTGCATACGAGTTCCTATTGACGTTCCAGCAACTATGGCCCGTCGTGTATCATTTCCGAGATAAAGCGAGACGTTTGTGAAAGAAGTTTGAGAACGTGTTACTCGTTTCGATACAAAACACGAACGTGACGGACACCGCACTACGGCATAGGCCGCGCTATGCATAGCGTCGCGCCACGAAAACGTCTGGCTTCTTCTAAAAAAAACATTGGCTGTTGCAAAGTTGCCACTAATTTACCAAGTCACATTTTGATAATTTGCTCAAGTAGCGTAGAATAATGCGGCTCTATGCCAGTTACGACATGCGCTGTGAGAAGGCCTGACACAACTGAAGTCAATATATCAACGCACTAGAACGGACTGACGAAACACAGAGTAAGATGGTAGTGTTCTCGGTCACACCAAAACACATACACTGTTGGCCTATATGCGAGGGTAACACTTCGGCTCACGATTCCCTTGAGTGCTGCACATTGTGCAGTGCAGTAGAGTATCTAAGCTGACCTCTTTGTACTCGGCGCCAAAGTCATTGCGTTCGTGGCAACGCAACTCACGCCGCATCCAATCATAGACTTATCGGCTTTAGCGTTAGCAGTAGAGAAAATAACATCTAAGCGCTTTTGAGATAAAATATAAAGTTGTTATATCTAGCTAGCTGTACGGTACCTGAAAGTTAGCACGGCAACATGCTGAAGCTTCTACACTTCGCAGTCGACGTTACCGAAATGAGTAGCAACCGCAGCAGCAGCAGCGGCAGCGGCACTCGGTGCGTCATCACGACATCACAGACTGTCTCAACAGGTGTGCTTCTGAATAATACTCAGCTGTCTTCAAGGCACCGAGCCCAACAGACACGCCCACGTCGCGCAATAACGGTACCGAGGAGCGGACTCCAAGTCAGGTAGCCTGAGAGAGGTAAATGCGGCGTCGCTTCTTAGAGGGTGTGGTGTGGAGTGTGGACTACGCACTGTGGTCCTGGCGGAGTGAGATCCGCGCGTTTGAGCACAGCTGTCGACTCAACAGTCGCACCCTTCTGACCTTGTGACCTTGTGTACCCTTGTAGCATCAGTCAATGCATATTAACATCAGTACATCACTATTTCATATAAAACAAAACGAAAACTTAAACTATCTATAATGTGAGTCCAGAGCAGAGATTAAATGCAACGCGTCGAGAAAAAGGTGCAATGACTAAAAGAGAGATTACTTCTAAATAACTTGACAACATTTTCCGACCGAACTGTTTACGATTATACAGTATGTCTTAAAAAATCCGGACCGCTACGATTAATATGACATAACTTCACCAATTCACAACATTTACTAATTATTTTTGGTAGGTAGAGACATTATACGATTCTCAATTCACACGCTAAAAAGTTGTTAAATCGGCTTAGAACCAGCTGTGTAGTTTCCATAACAACAACAGCGACGTGATACACCTGAACAGCGGATTTCTGAGCTGACTTCGAACAACGTTATCTTCGGCAGGGCAATAAACGAGTGGCAAAATGATTGTGGGGCTATGTCAATGTTGACATACAGCATCAGAACACGTGCCGTACCATTTAATACCGCAAAACATTTTATTGTTCCGATAAAAAACACTGTTTGTTTAAAAGGTTTAATGTTTCTGTTCATAATGCAGCAAAACTGTGGAATGACGCAGTTGAGGATTGCTACAGTAACTCGCTTCAGATGGTACATTGCTGCAAACGCAGCTGTTTTCTGACGTTGTAGTTTAATTAAAATATTAAACACATGTTGTCGCTAAAATTTTATTTAAATTAAAGAACTTTTGATCGAGTTATGTCAAAATATCGTAGGGTCCGGTTTTTTTGAGACACAGACCGTCAAGTCGCTGCTGTTGCTATGGAAACTACACAGCTGGTCCTAAGTCGATTTATAAACTTTAACTTAGTGAATTGGGAATGGAATAAGGTCTCTCTGTGCCGAAAATAATTAGTGAATGTTCTGAATTAGTGAAGTTATGTCATAGTAATCGTAGTGGTCCGGTTTTTTTAAAGACACAGTGTAGAATAACGGGCTGGTTTTCATTTATTCAATTCGACTCGACTCACGAGTTGACTTGCGACTCCATTCTTGGCTGCTCGATACTGCTGAATTGACCTTTACGTGAATAGCACACTGGTGTGTTATTAGCACAACCACAGCCACAGATTATGAAGTACCTTGTAGTGCATTGAAAACCAAACATAATACCTGTGTAAATCAAGTTAATCAACGCGTTTAATCCTAATGGGCACATTAAAACCGCAGAGCAACGGATCATTATACAACAATACAGTAATTGGTACAATGGCCGTTGATTGGTTGGCTGTTACATTTGGTACAGAGAGGAGGGGCCTGGGGGCTGCGGTCCCGCCCAGTCCTTCCTCACTGTACCAAATGTAACAGCCCACCCATCAACGACCAGTGTACCAACTTTATTATTATTCGATGTGGCATCATAATTACCTGTGCCCATTAAAAGGTTAAAGCAGCCCGAGTTTATACAGGCCACAGCCAGTTCTAAGATCCCGGTATTTCATCGGCTGCGAAATGGCCGCCGTTCTTCGGAATGAATCACTTCTGCCGCGCAACGGAATTGCGGCACGGCGGCTAGCCGAAATTGGCACACCTCTGGTTCTTGAGCGGGCTGCTGCTGCTGCTAGGCCGCTGTGGCACGTCGAGTGCGAGGCCTAGCTGCATGTTTCACCTACCCGCATTCAGCTCCAATTAAGCGCATTCCTTCCAGCGTCCGTCGTGCCCATCATTGGAGAGGAGCGCTGCCGACTGGACTGGACTGGACTGGACTGGAGCAGAGCGGCCTGCCCCTGACTCCATCACGCCGGCTCCGGCCCGTGACGCACTGTTCGTACCGGCAACTGGCCGCCGTCTTCAAGGTCCGACATCGTTCAACACGTTACGTTCCCGGTCTGCTGGCTGGTTGGTCCACCCGTGCCTGCCGTCGACTGTAGGACACTCCCCTTGGACTTATTCCACCTGATCAGTGCCCCCTCCCGGACAACTTCCGTGCCCACCTAGGACATTACCCCGGCTGTAAAAGCGAAAATTTGAACAAGTGTGTCAGCAAGACCCATATCTCGCCATACGCGGTGCACGGGGCGGTTAAAACTATGTGAACAATGTCGTCGAGGGATGGCAACAATGCGGGTGGTGTAGTGTCGACGAATGTCTGGTCCATCACTGCTGGAGCCTGGTATGCGGCCGATTGTGTCGACCGACGACGCGCGATACACAAATGCCGCTCTACCACGCATGAGTGGTCTGGCGTTTGTCACAGGAGATATTGCAGAAATGCTCAAAAATGCAACGTATTTTGCTTATAATGGACTCCCCTTATCGTCATGCAAAATTTTACGCCGATCGGTTCCACCATCGCCGAGATATCTGTAACCAAAACCGGATACAGAAATAGGGGACGAACGTAAAACTGGTTTGTGAAGCGACGACCTTTGATGCCATAATTCCCTCCACTGAATAACATATTGTCAAATCGTACCATATCGTTTCAATTCAGGCATCAATGGCCGAAGAAGGATGGAAAGAACATAGAGTGAAAACAAAACAGACACTGTATAAACACAAACACATAGTTGACACAAAATCAAGCAAAGAAAGTGCACGAAGTCAAAAATCTTCAACATCATTGTTAACTACACAACTTTTTCAAAAAAGGTGTGGTGTGGGTGTAGTGTGGGTGTGGTGCGAGCTGGTTTGGCTGAAGGTTGTCACTTGTGAGCCACCATAACATGTACACTAAGCTGTCTATCAAACCGTCGCTTGACATAAACGTTACATAAATCATACAACATTTGTGTAACGCAGTCACGATTATGACAACCGAAGAAGTCAAGAGGTCAAGGGTGAAGGGTCACTGGTCGAGGGTGAAGGCCACTGGACATGAAAGGATAAACAATTAAGATTATTAATCACGGTAGAAATGTTGTCTAGACTTTCGTACGCTAAACACTTGCACAGATAAAAGTCAAAGGTAATGATCATTATGTTAGGAGGGATCTTTTTCGTTCGGGTTTATAACTCAAAAACAGAAGAAAGTCGAAGATAGACGAAATGTGGTACACATGGTGCAGCTAACACCTCCGGAGTCCCGCGACGCAAACTGCAATTTCTCAGGAACGGCTTAATATTTTATTACGACGTTTTATTAGCCGCACTCAATACAGTTTAATTAGTAATAGCACCGTGAATCACGTGTGATAAGGGAACCTGTACATCACGACATTTGATCTTTCTATAACTTGCCGTTCATAAGGTTATAGTTACAAGTTGAGATGAATCGCTCGACGGACACAAATTACGATACGATACGAAATGAATACTGAAACAAGCGTGGCGTGTTTATGGGTGCCACGAGTAAGCCCCCGCCACTAGCATAAAATTTCACGGGACGGGGGACTTTTTCATGGGGTTTGCTGTGGAGAACGGGACGAGGTTTTTCTTTGTGGATACGGGGCGTTTTTCGTGGGGTACGGTGCGAGGTTTGCCATGGCTCACGGGGCGACGTTTTTATGGGCACGTGCGAAAGTTTGCAGCCGCTAAAAGTCATTGTAGGGGTCCAAGAATAGTTTTTTTTTCTAAAAACCCACGTAGACTTTCTATTGAGCGTTAATACAGACCATAGGTCTAAATTGCTTTGTTTTTGAAAAAAATCACGTTTTCGTGTACGCGTTTTAGGCAACAGACGAACAGACAAACAGATGGACATCAACATTACGTTATGCCCCGTTTATAGACAGGGCTGATAAACTATTATAATATGTCGAGTGGGACGAAATACTCTGTTCACTCACTGCTAACAAATTAGTCGGCCGCACGGAAACAAATAGAAAATCAACGCGAAAGAACTGAAAAAGAAAACCCACTAGCATAAAAAAATTATATCATTCCTGGAGTAAATAAGTGAAAGATTTATAGGCCATGAGTGATGGATGGATGTTGCGAGCGGTGCGAATGATAACATACGGAAGGTAAATGAGATGAATGAGAAAGAGGCTGATTAAGCTGGGGCTGACGAAACGAATCACGATGTGTTGACCTCGTGACCAGGGAGGTCAAGGCCAACTCATGGTGATCTTGACCTTGACCTTTGACCTCGATCTGCATGACCTAACTCGACCCCTATAAACGCTTCAGCCATTTTCGTCGATGGACTTCGTTACTACGCGTGTTTTCATGAAATTGTTTTAGACTAACCATATCTACACAATCAAGCATTGTTTACACATTTTTTAACTTCCAACTGCCCAGTACGCCTTGATTCCTGAAAGTATCAACAAATTTCGCCATAAACAATAATTTATAACAATAATCTGTGCAAAACTCCCGGGTAACTGTTCACCTTATATTAGTCAATTTCAGCTAAGTTTTTTTTGTTTTGTTGTTTTATTGTCGCTACCAAGTTGTTTTTACCATGCGATAATGTACGACTATAGACTTTTTTAGTTACAAGCTCCAACACGAGCCTGTAACAGACAGACAGACAGACGGACATAATGCGGCCTTCTAGATGACGGGCCGCCTGATACTACATCCTACTTTGTTTCTAGTTTCTAACGTTGGCACTGTACAGGCAGTGTAACGAAAGGCTAGCTGTATGCGTGCATTTTGTGACTTCATTCACCAGAGAGCGCAACGATGCAGCTTTCTCGTAGGATTACGATGAAGATTTATGGTAAAATAACTGTCAGTGGTCGTACGTCGAAGGTCAACAAGTCAGTTGGCTTCACTGCACTACTGAAATACAGTGTCGTCGACAATCTTCGGTTGCTATAAATAAATAGCTCCAAATGAGTATTTCAAGCAAACAATTAAACCCTCAAATGGTAATGGGGACGATAAAATTACTCCGAGGTCACTTTCGTAGCTGTAACACATGAATCGCATAAGTTAAAGAGATGCGCATTGGTGACTTTTCATGACTATGATTGGGCTACAAATAACCGTGTTGAGCGAAGTGAAATGGTTTGGTCGTTTACGCGTTCTTTTATTGATCTCGAGATATTTCACGTATAAACAGAATTGCAAAGGACATGCACACCCGTGTTCTTGCAGTGGAGCTGTTAATTGGACTTAATGCCGGCATCATCTGACATTGCCTTAGGCCCCCCTATATAGCTGTAGTACACGCTGTCGTATAAACAGTCACTCGAAGTCACTGGAAATAACACAATTCGATAGATCACGTACATTCACTGGCACAAGCCCCGCGGTGCGGTGCCTGTGATATTTATTTTTATGCGTGATTTTCTAACCTAGTTAGTTACGGGGAATAAATCAGCAGACAGTAGTGATAAGTAAAATAAACAAACTTTAATCAATGGAAAAGCGATGATGATAATGATGATGATAACGCAAGTGTCAGTATAAAATAGAAGCAATATGGACGCGAACGTCGCAGTTAGCAACAAGCTAGCACACAGAACTAACACACTGAAACGTAGTACAATACTTACGATATCCAAACAGTTCGCTGACAAAAACTGTCACTCAAACCGTCAGCACAATAACTCGCTCAAATCATACAATCAAATATAAATTATAATGCACAAAGAGGAACAGCTAGCCATATATCACTCTCTGTTAGTGCTCTGTAGTAATTTTATAGCGTTTCTGAGATATTCAAATAAAGGCATACCTTTGAAATCTGGGTTAGTCACGACGTGCATATCGCTGAAATCAGTTGACTCGGGGCTATCTTATTGCTGCCGATAGTGTGGGTCTATCCAGGCATGTTAAGGCCTCGAGGCCCGTGTGGCCTCGAGGCCAAATTATTCGGCCTCGGCCTCGTAGTAGCCTATCTGGCCTCGGCCTCGACCTCATGGCATCTGGCCTCGGCCTCGTAGAAATTGGCCTCGTGGCTTCGAACATGGCATTAATTAATATTTACAATCTAGTCATCTACGTTTCTTTACTGAAGAAACTCGTGTTTCTGAAGTGCAACGACTGCTAGGACTTAAGTTAAGAGTTACTTAGTTAGGACATTGGCTGAGATTATAGATCACTTGTGACAATTTGTTCCTATATAATGATTTATATTTCTAGAGTACCGGGCCTCGGCCTCGGCCTCGGCCTCATACATTT
>Ga0209339_1001112_pt1 | contig 11056 bp, 5 predicted proteins | sample OlaalgELextract3_FD_187376 | JGI IMG/M metagenome (GOLD analysis project Ga0209339, IMG submission 187376) | Olavius algarvensis symbiont microbial communities from Tuscany, Italy - Type A ELBA extract 3 (SPAdes) (version 2) | ecosystem: Host-associated > Annelida > Digestive system >...
TTTCCGCGCGCTGCTGTCACCGAGTTGTGGTGCCAGCTCATTGCAGACGACCTTGTGCGGCCTATATACTGATCACGTGACTTATGCAAGCTCAACCATTGGACGCTAAAAATAACTCAGAGAAACTTAAGAAAAACTTAAGAAATAGTTAAGATTTCCTAAGAAGTGTTTCGAAAATTGACTTAAAATTTTCCTAAGAAAATCTTAGGAAATCTTAACTTGCTGACTTAAGAAAAACTTAGGACATATTTACGACAAACTTAGGAAAAACTTATCTTAAGATTTTTTGAAAATCGGGCCCCTGGACTGTAATGAAGGAGAGACGCGTTGTGACAGCTCGCAGTTCTGCTCAATAATGTCGTCATATTGACATATCTAAATGACTCTGATGACTGTTGATGACTGTCACTATCAGCTTGCTTTGAGTGTGACGGCAGCTCTTCATGAAATTTGGATAAGACAATACAGTGTGATATTCGAGCATGTGTATGTAATAATTAGCAATATGTTAATAAAATATGACCGACTAACCAGCTAAATCATTGATGACAGACATTTAGGGCTTACTGATGCGGTGTGGAGATCTTAGATATTCATCAGAGGCGTAGCTGGATTTTGGTGGCTGGGAGTCCAGGTTTCAGGGAGCCAGGGGGATGGAAGTCCCCAAGCGAGGTCTAGCCAGCCCTGGTGGGGGTTTGGAGGAGAAGCCCCCAGCAGCAAAATTTAAGCTTTGAATGTACGAAGCATAGAAAAAACTGTTTTTCGCATATATAGGCCTATGCAGTGCACATTCATGCGCTCATATTTCCTATTTGTGTGATGTGTTTTACAATAAAATAGTGTATTTTGGCGTCATGTGTCTGTCTTTCTGCAAATTGTTTGCTGCCTTATATGCAGAATGCATGAAGTGTATGCCCAATGACACAAACATCACTTCCACCGCGCACTCACGTAACCACCGACACACCCACCCCCTAGCATTTCTTACTGGATTTGCGCAAATCTCATGCACAGATCGCCTCTGGCGTGGGGGGTCCAGACCGCTGGACCCCCCTGGCCAGCTATGCCACTGATATTCATAGTCTTAGCACATACGCCTGTAGGCTGTCAGTGTCAGCAGATCGTCACTTTACACCCCCGACCTTTTGATCCCTGGCCATACCTTGTCCTGTCAAGTTTTAGGGAGACCGGTTGGTTGGTTGCGTGGCACAGTAGTAAAGAATAATTGGTTGATTTCTTTTGAAAATGGCACTAATCTGTACTCCATACGTTGTCCCGTCATGTTTTAGGGAGACCGGTTGGTTGGTTACGTGGCACAGTGGTAAAATGTTGGTCTTTGACTGGCAAACTTTCCCTGTTTTGCGCTCGACCTGCAGTGGACAGGTGACCACTTATGTGGGTAAACCGTCCACTGTAGGTCAGCCAACCAGGTTGACTGAGCCTTTCATCCTTTTGGGGTAGATAAATGAGTAGTAGGCTGCAGTTAGATGTCCGCAACCTCGGTCTGGGGAAGCGCCAACTGGTGAACGCTTGCGAGGTAAAGGCAGGCATTGGTGTAATTGCAGGTAACACTGTGTGATCCATGTCTGAGCGCCTTGAGTGTGAGGTACTACAAAAAATGCACTATATAAATACACTTACCTTTATTTTTACCTTTTACCAGGGTTGATGGTCGTCTGCCAAAAAGGGTGCCGGTTAAGTCATATCCATGTTTATTTGTTCTGTGCTGGTCACACTCAGCATGATCTAGATTAGGTTAGAATTAGGTTAGGTTAGGACCCATGACTTATTAATAGGGTTGCAGTGAGGTTAGGGTTAGGGTATAGATATAATTTGGTTTGGTACGACTTGACATGGTACGGGTTTGCCTGAAGCCAAAGGATAGGTCCTATCATCTCTTATGCTACTGTTTTGTGCTGAGGCTAGAACACGGGAATCTGTGCACAAATTTTGGCGTTTAATCAACACAGTAACTAACCCTAACCTTAAAACTAACCCGACTGATACGGGTTCCTGTCTTAATTATAATATGGTACATGCACCAGTTCCCATGCTGTAGTCACTTCCATTCTTTTGCCATAACTGTACCACCTTCAGTCCCTTCGAAGGTAATGCTAACTTATGTATCAAGTTCTAGTGTTTTCAAGTGTACTGTAAGCCGGTAACAGTTTTTGGGTGTTTTTTGCCTCCAAGAGTAGATGCAAGTTACATAACTAACCTCCTGACCCCCAAAGTTGATCTTTTCATGCCTTTGCCCAGTGGACCACTTGTGCCAACTGGCATCAAAATGGGTTCATTTGTTGTCAGAATATCTTGTTAACAAGTTTGGTAATGGAAGAACAAACGAGTGAATGAATTACAGACATGTTTAGAACATTAAGCCTTAACCTGCCAGTCTGGCCTGGCAGAGGCATAAAAATCAAAGAATGGCTAAGTCTGGAATTTGGGGTTGGATTAATTTTTAATATGGGGGAAGTACGCTGTTGAGGCATGCAGTCTCCTAGCGAAGTTAAAGTATAGCCATGGCTGAGGGGAGCCCCAGCTCCATGTCACCAACTCAGGTCGATCTGCTCAGTTGTTATTGCACAATTCTGAGGTGAGTATCCAGAAAGCAAATCCATATTTATGATGATACTTTTTCATTGAAATAGTTAGTATTTTTATATTTACAGTTTCATTTTATTTTGCTGTTATTTGTATTTTACAGTTAATTACGACTGATATGGACGTGGAGTACTTTGACGAGATTCTCTGTCCTTTTACTACTGGCACTGGTCAGAAGTGTGGTAGGCCTCTTCAACGCCACCAGAAGTTCTGCAGTGAATGTGGCTGTAACGTCGATCCTTCATGGTTTGTGAAGCAGTCTGCTGGTTTGCAGGTGGATTTTTGCACCGGAATTGACGAAGATGGCAACGTATGTGGATGGCAGTTGGATTGTACTGTAAAGTTTTGTTCCAACTGTGGAACAAAAAGTAAGTTGAATGCATTTGTGCTGTGAATACACATTTACACATATTCTCGTTAATCCCTTCCACAGCTGATGTCATTACTAATGGGAGATCAGAAAGATAACATATGTGGTATGTGACTGAAGCTGTGATGAGAGTTGATGGAAGAAGAAATTTGTTTGACCAGTAAATATTCTGGTTTTTCCCAATACACACAGTGTCATATGTAGTGCTGCTTGTTGTATCTGTATCCTGATTAAGATTGCTGTCTGATGGTATTTGATCATAGATTTGATTTCGTGATATTAATGTCGTTGTCGTAAGTAAGTTTTGACAATACTGAATGCCCTGTTAGCTGCAAGCACTTCATGATATTAGTTCTATATGTTGTACATGCTGTTGTAACAGATGTGAAGCAAAGGCGAATGTTTTCGCCTGTTTGTGCGCCGGAGTCTCTTCCAGCTGCTGCCAGCAGCATTGTTATTGCACCGGCATCATTGAGTTGTGAGAATACGGAGACTAGTGCCGAGGAGTTGCATTCAGTGTCAATAAAACGAGAGAAGTTTGCTGCATCTAATGAAGATGAGGAGACCGCCCATTTATCTGGAAAGCCTGAGTTCACTGAGCATTCTGTAGCTGGTTCAGTTACAGAGAGTGCGGTGATGGACAGCATGTGTCATTTGGCCCTCACATCAGATGCAGATTCAGTATCACCAGCTGACGCAAGTGTGGTGGAAGCAGATGATGGCAAGGTACAGCAGCAGACTGTTATAAAGTCTGAAATTAATACCAGTGCAGATGAAGGTGCCGATACCAACATCACGTCACGTAATGCATCAGTTAAAGACCCAGAAGTGCAAGCAGCAGCAGTGCAAGTGCAGTTGCAGCAGCAGGTAGCAGTCAACTCTCAAGATATGGAACCTAGCGATGGAGATTCACCAGTTCAAACCAGCAGAGATGCGGATGATGTAACGTCCTCACGTGCATCAACATATCAAACAGATGTTGCTGTTTACAAGCGGGAGGCAAGGTCTGATGATGTGAGTGATACAGCGCGTTGTAAGCAGGAAGCAATCTCAGATTCTACATCAGAGACTTTCACCAGCTGTGCTCAGTTGTCACCGTCCGGCAGCGACTCAGTCTTTTGTAGTCCAAAGTCTGATATTTCCGAGAATAAAAATACAAATAACAATGATCGTCAGTCTATACAGCAGGTATTCCAGCACAGAGATACAGTGATGACTTCAAGTGAGACAAAAGTTGAGGTCTATAGTCGCTGTGACAGTTCCATTGTAGGTGAGAGGAGAAAGACTGAAAGCAAATGTACTCAGAGCATGTTAACTGCAGAGACGGAAACCGATGAAGATGCTGTCGAACATCACGATGAGAATAGCAAGAATGTGGAGAGTGAAGAACCACTTGATGGAGATGACCAGAAAGACAGTAATGACAGTGTTGATGATGATGATGACGATGATGATGATGATGCTGATGATGATGGTGGTGATGGTGATGACAGTGGCGGCAAGGCAGATGATATACAGAGCCAGACTGCTGCTGATGAGAAAATGACTGTAGCACCTCATGAAAGTAGAAGTGAAGCAAGTAAAACATCAAGTAAAGAAAAGAGAAAAAGCAGATTTCCATGGACAAAGAGTAAGAAGAAGAAGAAGGAACAGAAGAAAAAGAGTAAACAGCAGTCTAAGAAATCACAGCCAGCCACAGTTGCCGACTCAGTATCTGAGGTGAAAAGTGAAGGTGACAGTGTTGAATCTGTTCCGATTAGAAGATCTCCTGCAGCACAGTCAGAAATGACAAACTTTGACAGACAGACTGAACATGAAGCTACACAAAGAGACAGCAGTGCAATGGAGAGTGTTGCTGAAGAAAATGGTGCCGGTGATGCTGTGAATCATCAGGACAGTCAAGAAGGCAGTACATCTGATATATGTAATGACCAAAAGAATGCAGGTCGTTCAGCTTCTGATGGAGACACTGATAATATGAAAGTATGTCAAAATTTTGTGTTGTTGGGTTCTGTACTTAATTTATACATTCACGGCATTTAAGCTCCTGTACATTGTTGCCATATTTTCAAGACTAGATAGCACTCCGAGAAAGCACACACATACACAAATGCATCTAACCTCAACAGAAAGTGATCCAGGATTCAAATCAACATTTCTGGATTGATCCAGATCTGGCACCCAAAATATACTGGCTTCATCCTCTTGTCAGTATCAGTTAAATCACTGAGTTTGTGAAAAATGGCCAGAAATACTAATAAATCTGTTGAAGTGCCCTATTTCCAGTGATGAATGAAGTGGAAAAGTGATCCACAATCCGTATCCAGGACAGTATTACCACCGATAATCGATTCTTCTGATTGATAGGCCCAATCGTAACACCAAGCTCCAATGAAATCTGCTGATTACTTTTGCAGTAATCCTGCTGACAGACAAACCATAAACTGCATTGATTACAAAACCTTCAACTACCATTGGCAGGGGTAAAAATATTATCAGCTTTAAAAATGATGGATAATATTGTCGCCATGCATACTTCTTTGTGCTACAATAGATCATTAAATTCCTTAAATTGAAATGTTACAAAGTGAATATAAGATTGATTCTGTAGATTAACTTACAAAGTAACATGACTAAAAATGAAAAGTTATGAAATTCAAGATGGTGGATTGCCGCCATGTTAAAAATCGTTTGTTAGCCATAACTCAGCAGCCGATTGTCCGATTTCAGTGAAATTTTGCATGGGGAAGCAGAATAGCAAGTGGTTGCGAGTATTTTGGCAGGAGTCTGTATGTTTCTTCCACTCATTCAGCAAAATCTTCCAAGCAAGATAGCATTGCAACTGTTGTGGATGGTGTGATTCAATTGCAGATGGCTTCATATTTCTACACTTTGTCTCCAAAAAACATGCCAAGCTGTAGTTTCAACAAGCATGGACTAATTTTGATAATTTTGGGTAAACATCATCAGCACACTGTCAAAAATGATATGCATATTCAACTTTCCTTGTCTTTTCATTTTTACTTTATTTGCTTTTAATAGCTGTGATGGAAATGACATGTTCTGGCATCACTCTATGCTCATGAAATAGTTCAGCTCCTTAGCAGGAACACAAGATTTTTGTCTCTCCAGATCTGTTTCCACCAAACAGTCCAGTTGACTCAGAAACCCGGTCGACTACAGAATTTGGCAACTGATGCAGGAATGTGTGTACATTGTACAAGATACATGTTCGCGACACCAGCGACTTGATGCAGCGCATCACTGACACCTGGGCAAGCATGTCACAAAACGTTGAAGCTGTTGGTCAATCGAGAAAACAGATGTGTGCATGCATGAAGGCAAAAGTACATCACTTTGAACATCTGCTATACTAAAACACACTACACAGCTGGCTCTTTTTAGAGTCATTGACAGTCTATGGAGGAAAAAACGTTTTGCATCCTTTCCATTGAAGTGATTGAAGTCTGTGATTATTACATGCTTGTTGTTAATTTTTGTGATTGTTTTGTAGGTTGTGCAAGATTTTAGTATAGGCAGCGCTGCAGGATACAGAAAGTGTGACAATGAGCCTGAAGATTATGTGCCATCAACACGCCAGCAGTAAATATAGATTTCTCTCTTTGTTGTCTTGTTAATCATTTATGAAATATTTAGAAAATAAGATGCATATAAGTAAGATTTGATTTATATTTGGTTACATTTTCAAAGAAAACAACATATCTGGCCCATGTCAATAACTTTTCGTACAAAGAATATATCGTTACGTCTTCACTTAATTACACATCCTCCTTCATGAAATATCTAAAAAATAAGGAGCCAGTTGGGGTTATAAGAATGGTACCTATAGCATGAACTAATGTGCCATACTGAGGAGATGCTTATGAGCACAGCAGATTGCTTTTTAATTAGTTTTTGTTGTCTTATAAGTTAAGTTTTCTGTGACTTATGATGCTATATTTTCTGTAAGTGTTGTCTGAAGTAAAATGATAACTTTTGATGGCTTACATTACACTGCCTTATTTCTTCTAAGCTCAGAAGACCATCCTTTCACAAACTTTCGGTCATTTATTGAATTTCTTATGCTTAACCATTTTTATTTTTAGTTATTTTCCTTTATTTTTGCTGCATGATGCTATGCATAGCATGTCACATTGAAGGGACATTATGTTTTATGTCCCATTGTCCGTCTGATGTCTTTTTTATGCCAACTTTGGCTCGCCCTGTGGGTGAGCCACACTGGTCATTGGTCAGCCACAATGGTTATCGGCTATCATGCTGTGATGGCCTATGATGACACTGGCGATGAGTAGTTTATTCCTGTGCCAACATGGACTCACTTGCAGGCAGGCAAGTCCATTCCCATAGAAAAATGGAATAGTCCACAGGGCGATGAAGTCCATTATACAGATGCTGCTGCAGGGGCATCAAATGACTGCAAGCAATCTTCAGCTCTCTAGTTAGTTAGCCACTCATCCTCCAAAGTCACTTTGGAGCAGAATTTGTCAGGCCAGATGCATTTTCTGATGCTGTCAGTGGTACAAGAGCACTGATATCAGTTTGATAATGTTATGTTGATTCTTTATAACTTATTGAAAACTGTGTAATTCATTGCAGCATACTTTTGTTATGTTGTAGGCATTTAAAGACCAAAAATGCAACATCAAAGAAGACGCTATTGTGTCACTTCTATGTTGTAATAGTGAAGAGTGATTTCAGCTTTAAAGCAGAAAAAGAAGCTGTAGTTGTTCGATTTGGTGTGGAAAAGTTAGGTGGCTGGAAGTGTACAGAACACAGAATGTCTGTTGAGAAGTAAGTCAAATGCGTAAAATGTTACTAATCTGTTTATATTTATGTATGCAATCTAAGTAACTTTTTTAAAGGTACACACATACACTGTGAGTCAAAAAAACTGGACTCTTTTTATTTGAACATAACTTTGACAATACTGTCTGATTTTAATAATTTTTTCACTATTGCAGACAGAAATTAACTTTGACCAATGTACCCTAAAACATACCATCATACCTCAAATTATTTAGTGCACTATCCTGTAAAATGAACAAGAATGTATCAATGTCCAACGTTGCTGGCATGATTTCGTAATTAAAGATGTAACGCTCAAGCAAGTCAAATTGAATGTAACAGATATGGACAGAATTATTGCCAGTTCACAGGCTGTACTCGAAATGTCCTCCTTTAGCATGGACACATGCTCGATGTCTTCCTCGCCACTGGTCAATAGTCTCGTCAAAAATCGACTGTCCAAGACGACACCAGACATCGATGAGCCACTGTTTCAATTCATCCACACTATGGATTTGTCTGCCCAGATGTCGTAATCCACTGACTGAGATATGGGCTGTTTGGAGGCCACAGGTTGGACGCAAGAAAGTTTGGCATTTCTTGATGCAGCAGTTCAACTGTTGCGTGTGGGCAGCGCAGTGTGGTGGTGCACTGTCCGGCATGGTGGAACAAAGTCGTTATCAGACACTCTGCATATCACTAGCAGCAGTATGACGCCATGATGTACTGATGCCATGACGCCATGACGTCATGATGCAGCATCGAAGAAGTCAGTAAGAGATATCACCAGAATTTCATGCTTTGTAACAACCCTGAAATTACCGCATGTATTGCAGATTTATTGAACAGTTTTTGTGAAGAAGTAAAAGTAAGTAAGTAAAAAGTGTATGCTGTTGCTTTTTTCAAGGTAATGCAGCAACACACTATAGGTAATTCTATTATGTGTTTGTGGGCAGATAATTGCTGTCTGTAACAGTGAAAGAATTATTAAAATCAGACAGTATTTGCAAAAGTTATGCTCAAATGAAAAAGGGTCCAGTTTTTTTTTGACTTACAGTGTAGTATCAGTAATACAGCAGCAGCTGCAGTAATTTGTTTGAATAACGATGATGACATTTAAAATCAAGAAATTACAGTTTGCAGTACAGCACAACAGAACACAACAGTTGAATAGAAGAACGTAAAAAGGCGATAACAAACAAACACTGTGACAGCAAGTGAGCAGTTAAACATGCGTTAATCACATTAATGTTTCGATTAATGCAGAAATGATTGATTGCAGTTAAATATTTAGCCAGGTACACATCAATCAGTGCGTGAAATTGCAAGTGAAACCAACATACCAAAGTCGATTGTGTATGACATCTTGAAGAGAGATCTGAAACGCAACTGCTTTAAAAAACAGCACAAGCCTTGATGGAAGCAAACAGAAATAACCGGCTACTGTATGCCAAACAACTGCTGAAGAAGTGCCTTGACGCTGTTGACTTAATATGGTTTAGTGACCAGAAATTGTTTACTGTTTATAGTCCACTGACCAAGATAATCACAGTCATCAAGGTTCAGTTTTTCGGATGCAACATTGGAAATTATGATTTTCAGTGCAAAAAAATCAACAATTAATAACTCCGCCAGTTTAAAAAAAAATGTACTTTTTAATTTTTTTTATTCAGCATTACTTTCTTCCAGTTTTGTTTAAAAACGAGTTCCGATTTAGCTATTTTATCTTGAAATGTGGGGTTGCAGTTTAATTTTTCTCAGACACACTGTAGAGTGGACGTGAAGTCTGTGATGTGTGATAACGGTTATATTTTGTCCATTTAAATGTTAAACTGCCCGGTTGCCCAGGTTTTAGGCTTGGGAAACCCAGCTTTCCATGCATCTTTGTAAATGATGGTTATTATTTTGTTATTAATATTAAAATTGTACATAAATTAAAAGTGCACATGAAATAAAGAATAAAAAATAAAAATAAAAGTTGCTTCACCAAACCAGTACATGCAACATCAACAATAAAATTCAGCTCACTCAACAACTGCAAACACATTCGATTACAGTGAACTTGAAGAAGTTCATGAACAATGATTATTGGAGTTACAAACCAACCAGGTGAAGAACTACACACACGATGGAAAACTAAATCCTTGTTTATGTCATGCGTACTGTACAGTGAAAGACCAACAGTGTCACAACACCACTGAGCATTGCGACCCATAGGAGAAACCATTCTTTGAAAAAAGATACTATTTCTAGCTGCAAAATTGACGAGTTCATAACAACTAACCAGACATGTATTCATAAAATTGGCACAGTGGTGACACATTAATTCATATTCAAGTGGTAACATGTCATACAGAGGTGCCAACGTAAAATTAATGTCCGTCCTATATAGTAGACCCCACAGTCGCCTTAAACCCTTGCGCCATGCTGTACTCAAATCATCAATGCTTGGGTGTGACAAATCCCATAAACAGCTGCCGTAAAAGACGCAACAGAAATTATGCATCAGCTTAAGCTTAATAAACGGATCACACTTCCAAAAACTACACCCCAAATTATTTAATTTTCCATAGACTGAATTCCTCCTGCTCAGAATATCACATTATAGGCGCTTTTTGCAACGATGCGCCATATAAATTGACATTTACATTTACAATATCATGCCTGTCATTCATATTTTCAGAAATCGTATGACCTAAATGGGTATACTGAATAACAAAAGAGATCAGTTTGCCCTCGACATAAAACTGCACATCACAGTTAAGTGGCTGTGTGCACCTAGTGACGTACATCCATACAGATTTTGAAGCATAAGACAAAAGTAGTATTGAAAGCGAGATTTCGCAGCACTGTACTTTTGTCATATTTTTGCCGAGTAAGTAATAAGTAAGAATATTTCTATTCAGTGCAGTTGCATTATGGTCCACTTTAATATTGTTTTGAATTGGTCAAAATTCTTCGAGGGGGCGTTTTATTAAAAAATTAGTAATTTTTGGTCAAAACATCATTTTTTTGAAACTGAGATCTCGGGAGATCCTGCGATGTAATTTTGTCTAATCTTTACAGCAGGGTTACATTCCTAAAATAATATTCTTAGACACAACCTGGAATTTATACCTAAATTAGTTGCGATGTGCCTTCCATAGTGCTACAGGGTAGCACTATGGAAGGCACTACGAGGATCTGGCATGCCACCATTCCTTCTCCAACTCATACGTGACTTGCACACAGGAACAACTGCTCGGGTTCGAACTCCTCAGGGAATGTCGGATGTGT
>Ga0209339_1001113_pt1 | contig 11054 bp, 6 predicted proteins | sample OlaalgELextract3_FD_187376 | JGI IMG/M metagenome (GOLD analysis project Ga0209339, IMG submission 187376) | Olavius algarvensis symbiont microbial communities from Tuscany, Italy - Type A ELBA extract 3 (SPAdes) (version 2) | ecosystem: Host-associated > Annelida > Digestive system >...
GTCCAGCGGTTTTGCCGCTGTGGGTGGTCGAAAATCGCCCTTCCCCATTACTTTGGCCATTGGCTTATACAACAGCTTGTACTACCGTACAAGCCGTGAAAAAGAATGAGTGATGTCAGTGGTGGGTGTGTCAACATTGATATCGGAACTACGAATGGATTTAGTTGTAAAGTAGAATTTAGTTGTAAAATCACAGCAAGATGATAGTATCAAAAGCGGAATAATAATTCGGAACTAGTGTTGTGAACTTCTTGTCTACGTTTTCTGACAAAACGCCCTGCAATACCTCAACAACTTTACAAAACAGCATCGCGCAGTTTGTCAGTGATAGCTAAGCTTCTTGTTCATAAAAGAAGTGACATTCACATGTCTGTAAGCACTGTGATAGAGAAGACGACAACAAAACTTACTTTCCTAAGGCATCATCGACATCGCCGCGGCTTGGTTCGCTGCCACGGTAACGACCCTTACAACTCAGTGGCATTAACTCATCGGCCGGGTAAGCATGGTGCTGTGCAAACAACAAAATACAATACACTCAGCTTGACAGTTAACACAGCGCGACACACAGTCCACTTAACAGTGGCACAGCTGCGCGACACTGTTTGTCTAACATTTGCGACAACACAGCTCAGCACACCAGCTAACTCTCACTGCTCAACTTCTGACACGAGTACAACTGGCCACTGCAACTAATTCTATCCACAGTACAGACAGCAGGCTCATGTCTGTAATAAGAAACACAACATTATAGAAAACGGTGTCATTAAAGGGGGTCAAGAATGATGACCCATCAGGCCTCCACATCTATCTTCAGCCTCACTTTAAAATTCTGAACTCCCTTCAATATTTCTGGAATTGATGAAGCTACACTGTTTAAATTTTGCATTTGGATTGACTATGGCAAGTCTCACCCCAAAAATTTCCCCTGATAGGGGCATCGTCTAGGCCACGTGACCCTTTAAAAATTGTAAACCCCCTTCAATGTTTCTGGAGTGGATAAAGTTACACTGCTATACTGTTTAAATTAGGCAAGTGGATTGACTATGGCAAATCCCACCGCAAGGGTAAAAAATTTCCCATGAAAGGGGCGTCATCTGGGTCATGCGACCCTTTTAAAAATTTGAAACCCTGTTCAATATTTCTGGAATGGATGAAGCTATACTCTTTAAATTTAGCAAGTGGATTGACTACGGCAAGTCCCACACCATGGTAAAAATTTCTCCCCAAAAGGGGCGTGGTCTGGATCACGTAATCATTTTTGAAATTTAAACCCCCTTCAATATTTCTGGAATGGATGAGGCTACGCTGATTAGGCAAGTGGATCGATTACGGCAAGTCCCACCCCAAGGGTAAAAAATTTCTCCCCAATAAGGGCGTGGTCTGGGTCATCTGATCATTTGGGGGATGAAGCCAGGCTGAGCACGTTCTTCAAATTTCACAAATGCATCGACTATAGAAATACAGCAAGTGCCACACGTGGTTAAACATTTCCCTGAAATGGGTGTGGTGTCGGTCACATGACACCTGTTTAAATTTTAACCCCTTTAATATATCTAGAGGGATGAGGTCGGGGGTTGTAGAGGTAACCGGCGGCATTCGGGCTACCATGCTTCGCAGGATTCCTAGCCCATTTATAAATAATGCCTGAATTTATTCAAAGGACGTGGTACTCTGGCACGGCGTGATAGCTATGTCACACTTTGTACGACCTTGTTGTTGTTGTTGTTAATACATTTGTGCAGCTTACCAAATAATTTGAATAAGCATGGTGAAACATCTGCCGAGTCTTCAGCCTGTCAAATTTACCATAACAAAAAGTGTGCTAAATTTAGACAGTTATCCAGGCAGTACATGAACGCAGCAACATAACTACACTGTGTCCCAATAAAAAACACGTGACCACGTCTTTGACAACAAGCTGAACAAGAACTGTCCGTTTGCAGAAGTTATTGGCACACTTAGTACTTAGACCATCGACGGATGTTTTTATTTTCACACCTCTCACCTAGTTAGTACAGCCACTGTGTATATCTAGTCCACCCCAAACATGACCTTTACATTTTTTCCAATAAAAGTCGACAAAACAGTTTGTTAGCAGTCTCTGTTAAGTGATTAAGTGTCAATGTTAACATGTTCGCTATTTGTTACTTATCACAGATTCGTCATAATCGTTGATATGTATATTGATTCACTGCTATTATAGGCTCAATAGTGCAGTCTTGGCTTACACCCCATAACATTAACAACCTCCCTTTGCTGTATACATGTTAGGGGGTGTTGCACGAAAACCAAGAGGGTTATAACGAGTGCTGTTAGAATTATCGTCGTTACGATTTTTATAATGATATTTTAGAATTATTGTATCGTACATTTATCGCGAGAATTCCTACAGTGGGTGCGGGCCAACATGTGTGGAACTTTGCAATGCAAGCACGATCGATTCAGCATCAGTCTGCTCAAGTTTCAGCACACTTCGGTACATGCTACGAATGATGCGACGCGTGCGATTGCCGCCCGGTGACCGTGGCCAAGCAGCGTCTCCGCCAAGACGCCACAACTGCCTTTGAAGTAACGTGTCACAACTCACTATTACCAGCGTGTGTCTACGTTGTGGCTTTCAATTTAGTGTACTTCGTTCAGTTTAAATGAAAAATTAGAAGAGCATTAGCCTATGTACAGGCCTAAATATTCTTTCCGTATATAAAACAAAAGTGCGCTATGAAAATTAAGCAAAGTTGCGATCTTTGTACATAAAATGTTAAAGCGCATATAAAAATCTTATATGCTTTTATACATTTCATCTGCGACAAAAACATTCAAAAGTCAACTCAGATTCCTAATAAAAGTCTGTCAATCATTTTCATATAACGACACAAAGTCCAACTACAAAAACAAGAACTTAGCTATCGCAAACAGATCGCGCGTCAGCTGCGCACACAATATGTCGACGGCATCTATGATAACCCCGTGAATTTGAAATCTAGGTTAATGATCACAATACAAAACCACCGAGTAGATCATACACGACTTACTATCAGTTGAGTTATTAAACGTTGAATATTATCGTGACCTTGAAATGTGGGTCAAAGGTCACTCAAGGTCATTGAAATTATGTGCCATTCGAAAGCTTGAGTGCGGTTTCCTATTCGCCTTCTGTAGTAACTATAGCTGTAGCCGTTTGTGAGATATTCAGTGTCAAAGAATGGCATTACCTTGAAAAACAAGTTAGGGGTCGTTCAAAGTCATTAAAAATGGGGCCATTCAATAGACCATATGCGACTTTCTATTGGTCGGCCATTATAAATATACCTCTATCTTGGACCATTTTCGAGTTTTTTGACGTTGAATAATAACGTAACTTTGAAGTTGGGGTTAGAGGTCACTCAATGTCATTGAAGCTGGTGACATTCAAAAGCTTGCGTGCGGTTTCCTATTCGCCTTCTATAGTAACTACAGCCGTATCTGTAGCCGTTTGTGAGACATTCAGTGTCAAAAAATGGCGTGACCTTGAAAACCAGGTTAGGGGTCGTTCAAGGTCATTGAAAATGGCGCTGTTCGACAGACCATATGCGACTTTCTATCGGTCGGCCAACTGTAAATACAGCTCTATCTTGTACCATTTTCAAGTTATTTGACCTTAAAATCTGGGTTAGAGGTCACTCAAGGTCATTGAAATTGGTGCCATTCGAAAGCATAGGTGCGGTTTCTTACTCGCCTTCTATGGTAACTATGGCCGTATCTGTAGCCGTCTGTGAGATATTTAGCGTCAAAGAGTGGTGTGACCTTGAAAACAGGGTTAGGGTTCATTCAAGGTCATTGGAAATGGCACCTTTTGATAGATCGCATACGAGTTCCTATTCACCTTCCATAGTAACTATGGCGATATCTTGTATCGTTCGCGAGATATAGCGACTCATTGGTAGAAAATCGCAAAATTTTTATACTCACCTGTATTTAGCTCCCCCGCAGGGGGTGACCCCGTCGGAAATTTGTGAAGATGTTTGACGCCAGTAAAACTAGAATGATCCGACTACCGTATGGTAAAAAAACTGTCACAATATGTTAAGCCGTTTTCATCTGATACCGGATCGTTACAGACAGATGGAGAGATGGTCAGAATTGCTATATCAGTATCGCGCGTCAGTGTGCTGACGCGCGACATTGACGTGCGATAAAAACTAAGCCTTACCATATACAGGACTAGATTTATTTAAATAGAACTCAAGTTAGAATTGTAGCTGCATAGGCCTAACAAATGCTCATTAATTGCATTTACATAGCAATGCAAAACGTCCAAATCCGACAAACTAAGCTTTTGTGTTTGTGTTTTTGTGCTGCCTTCTTTGGCATATAAACGTATTCATAAGCCTACATATTTAGTTATGGTACATACAAGAACTTAGCTATTGCAAACAGATCACACGTGAGCTGCGCACACAATATGCTGAGGGCATCTATAGTATTAAATATAACACCCTGACCTTGAAATCTAGGTTAAGGGTCACTCAATGTCACCAGAAACGAAACCATTGGATGGATCATACACACTTACGATTAGTAGAGTTATTTGACGTTGAATATTACCATGACCTTGAAATGTGGGTTACAGGTCACTCAAGGTCATTGAAAGTGGTACCATTTGAAAGCTTGGGTATGGTTTCCTATTCGCCTTCCATAGAAACTATGGCTGTATCTTCAGCCTGCCTCGGTGGCGCTGTCGGTAGCGTCGCAGTACGCGCTGCTTGGGTACGGTGATCGGCGAGTCTGGGTTCGATGCCCAGGCTGGCCCGATCATTGTGTCAGGTTATAGCGGCATATGCTTTGAGATTAAATTCTCGGGCAGGCACAGAGGGTTCGACGGTGTCCTATTTAATCTGTGACTGTTGGCTAATACTGGGTTTAAAGACGCTCATTATTAGTCGCTGCTTGAACCACTGATAACAGATGGCCTCCTGCTGTATGCCTGGCCGGTCATCAATGGCCAGAGAAACAGTGGTTATAGACCGAGCAGGGTAAATATCATGGCAAAAGGTCTCTCCACTCCAGATCCCTCCCTTTCTGTAAGGAGAGGTCGCGCAACAACTACACACTACACACACCATCCTGATAAAACTAGAATGACTGGCTACCGTATGGTGAAAAAACTATGATGATATGTTAAGCCGTTTTCATCTGATACGTGAACGTCACAGACAGACGGACAGACAGAACTGCCTTATCAATAGCGCGTGTCAGTGTGAAGACACGCAATAAAAACTAAAGTCAGAATCCTAGCCTAGCGACGCAACAGTCACAGATTGTCCATAAGAAAAATTAGTGTTGGCTTGTGAAGGCGCCAGCGTATTTCTTTTGCACATGATGACGTCGAAGGCTTTTAAAAAAAGGCACTCACTGACGACGGATGTTACTGGTATGCACAACAAGGTCTGTGCCACAGAACTAAAAATCTGATAACTCATCTTATGTTCTGCCCACCAATGCATTCGAGAAGATGAGCGGCTTATCGGCGTCTGTGCCACGTACTGATCGAACTCCAGTTGCACAGTCACTCGGTCACGCCATCACAACGGCCAAAGTCACAGCGCTAGCCGAGTCAAACTTTGTCCAAATCGACGGCTTTGACTTCCGTCATCACAGTCGTCTGTTGAGGAGATTACACGAGATCTACTCGCATTGCATTTTATTTAACTGGTCTGACTCTCTTGTGCACAAATAGTCAGTAAAACGATTGCAGACACGCAGGATGCTGCTAACGGTGTATGAGCAAAATTACTTCACGTCCAACGAGCACAGAATTTTTAAGCCAATGTATCACACAGTTCCGGAATTTAAAGGGGACCTACTCACTTTGCGATAAACTGTTGGAATCTATTGCGTAACATAGGCTATTGTGCATGGTGCTGACGTCACCGAGGTGGTGGTGGCAACAGCATTTAATCTGTGCTCCAGCTACGTCCACAGCGCTGCTCCTCACACCAACTCGCTGATTATGTGCTAATTATTGGCGGCGTTTGACAACTGTTACTGACGATTGACAGGCAGGCACATTGAGGCTTAAAATGTGAAGGGCTAGACATAGCCTTACAAGTAGGGATGTTACCGCATTTGCGGATTAAACTTCTCAAAATGACATCGCAAACAAAACTATCTAAGTTACAGTACGCTTCGTCACATGCTGCGAACGACGTTACGGTGAAGCATGCAATTGTGCGGAAGGGAGCGTGATCATGCATGTAATATGTCGGATGCAGACAAAACACGGATTAAAAATTCTGAAATTGCACATCACTAGTAAACATCTGTTGTCCGTAAGATGGTGCGACGAAGGCAAATGCTTGATGGCGCCATGCCGCAAGAGCGAGCAGCGGACAGTAAGCCAATGCAGCAGACACGTGTATCTGTTGGATCTGTTACTACGGCAGCAGCAAAATGCGAACTGCATTCAAGCTTGACCATTATAGAATTATCGTATCACCGTCAAGATATTTTTTATTTATCGTGTCGTTTATTGATCGAAAACAGTATTTGACATATCGTAACAGCACTAGTTATAACCCCCTGAGGGTTTGGATAAATCCCTGACACTAACGCTAACCCCGATCTGATTCTGACATCGGTTATGGTTCTTGTATTGATTAGAATACATGCACCAGTTACCTGTTCTCAACATTACATTTTTAGTATGACCATTAATTAATGAATGTACCAGAATATGTAAACAGGAAATAAAGCAGGTACCGTAAGAGGTTTTTCTCCTCTGCATTCATGCCGTGACATTCTCGTGTAGGTAGAATAACCACGAAAACGGTGAGAGTGCAGACCACAAACACTTTGCAGCAGGACATCAGCATAATATGCCAGCAAAACATTGCACAGCTGACACTCAGCAAGTGCCACTTTGAAGCACCTTCATCGTGTTGATTCAGTGTGGTCTACGACCTACTTGCCACATTGCCAACTCACCACATTCAAGGTCCAACTCATCATAAAGCAACATCAGTCTAAACACAGGCAAAAAGTAAACTCACCCAATGCCAATTTGCCACAATTTCCAGCTAACTGCAACAATTAGCAAGTTTCCCAACTGCCAGCTTGGTAGCACTTTGCAATTAAAGTTACTTTTTGTCAGAATAACGTACATCATCACCATCGGGTACAACTATGATCAGTACGTTTTCAAAATTTTACAGGAGAAAAAAACATATTTAAAATAACTTTTCTGGGTAGATGACAATAATTGTTACAGTCGGAAATACAGAATACAGAGACAATCAAGTACACGTGATTTTATTTTCAAGTGCAATTGATGGTAATAAAAATATTTGCAAAAAACTGAGTTACCATAGTTGTTTCCAAAAAAACGGCCCACTTCGTCGTACAGCAACTGATTAGCATACAAAAACGGTGTGTGATGTTAATTATGTGTGAGAGTATTCGCGAATTGATTCTGCCCTGTGTGTTTACAGTGTACACTGACTCGAAGATTCGCGGTGATCGTTCGTGCTTTGTGCGGAAGAATATTGATTCATCTGGGTTACGGTTATGGAATGCCGAACTCCACTTAAATCAAATGACGGACAAAATTGTGTTGCAGTCTGTTGAATGTTAAACTAAAACGTTACAACATTTTTACCGCCACCACTTTCGTCAGTGGGCGTACAGATAAAAAACCGCTAATTAAGTCTGTCCTAACAGTGTTTTAACTGTATAGTGCATAACTTCGACTAATGAACGTTGTAAGTGGTTTGCTTACAAGCCTACGTCCAGTCTTTACGTTGTTTTTAAGCGCCTCACTTTACGTTAGTAAAAGAGGCGCTTATTGAGATAGGCTGTGTCGTGACGTCGTTGGTCGTTGGTTGTCACATGCGTGCACTGTGGCCAAACAGTGCATCCTAGGCCTATATTTACTATGAAACACTAATAGGAAACCCTACCCCAGGAATTCAATGGTACAACCTTCGACCCCCTGGGGTGACCCCTAACCGGGGAATGGCGCTTTTTTTCAAATTACTTTGACCTCTTGGTTTTACTACCGAATGGTTTTCCGCATATCCAGCTCCTGCCTTCCACATTTTTGAATGCTAATTGAAATAATACCACTGACTGTCACTGAGTGATGACCAGACATGTATCATGTAGTCCACTAGCAACAACGGTAAACTAAACAGAAGCTAAAGCATCCACAATCATTGGGTCATTTCACATTTTGGATTAGTATTTCGCCGAGACTGTCTCTGAGTTCTAAATTCGAACTTCTTCTTCTTCTTCTCGTATGCGTGTCGTTAACCATAACTGGTCAGCCACAAAACAGCGTCTTCATCCGCAGAGTGTAGCCGAGATAAGCCGCCATTCAGTTTTTCAGGGGACAGGATTCGACAATGTGAGACATCGTCTGGGTCTCGCCACAAGGACACAGATCAGTGCCCTTGAACTGAATTCAAACTGAGAGCAAAGATAAGCCAAAAAATGAACTCGTTTTTCGTTTGGACTACGTTGTACTACGCGATTTGCTGAGACCAAACTTCGGACTTAGCGAACGCTGAATTCAGTGCTAATTAACGCACCAGTTGATTTTGCATAGATAAGACAGGTAAAACAATTAGGCATACAAGAGTAGGTCAGCTGCACATTTGTTACAACCACTAGTGACAACGTAGGCTTTTAATAGTACTGGTGCATAGCTCAATAGTGTACTGCATTTTTTATCAACAGATGCACCTTTGTGCTGTAATGTGTGCCCAGGAGTTCAAAATACAATTCATCGCTGGAGTCAATATGTTTTCACTTCTTTCTAATATGCTAGTTACATCTTTAACGAGTTTGAAGACCACGCTATAGTATATAGCTTTAAGTTACTGCCACGGCGTGTTGTGCATAGCAACACGGTGACGTCACATGCCTTCCCTAATCCCTATGGCGTCGGGTCTCGGGTTATAATAATATATGGCATAACCGAACGGAACGCCAGGGTAGGGAACCATTCCGCAAATATACTTTTCGTATAAAATCCAGAATGAAACTGAGTCCTGTAAATACCCGGTAGACTATCATCAAAATTTTCATTACATTGTATTTGTCAAAAAATATAACGGTATAGTACACTTAACAGAAATCACTTCACAAAAAATTGTAAACAAAAGCAACTAGAGGCCATGATTATAAACTTTTAAATAAATCGTTTCACTATGATCTCAGAAAATACAGTTTCAACCTATCCGGGACCGGAAGTCTATCAGAAGTATTATGTAATTACGATGATGAAGCTAATTAGATCTTGGTAAATTGAGGCGGACATAGAGGCTTAGCCTGAGTCCACGTATTGACATTGTGTTGCTGTGTTGTGGGGTAACCGGATTTACAACGTCATCGATGTTCCATATACTGACTGACCTAATGAAGGTTGGCTGCCATAATGCTCAAAATGAAGACAATTAAATGTCCAGAATTGCGTTGTCAGTTAGAGTACAACATTACAAATTGTGTCACAGTGCAGCATTTTGATAGCGATTTCCAACGACGTATCAAATGAATGTGTAGTTTGCAGCAGACCGGGTCAACCAGCGCCGGGCCGAACCGGGTCAACCAGTGCCGGGCCGGGCCGGTTTTTATGCTTGACCGTACATTGTACATTCAATGTACAATGTTGTTGTTGGGGCGGGGGTAAAATGCGGATGTGCGGATCTGCAGATGTTTAAACATGTAAAATGCGCACAAATATTACGGATATTATCTGCGGATGTGACGGGTAAAGTGCGGAGGTGCGGATGTTGAAAATCAGTACCGTTTTATCTGCTGTCCTATTCGTCAGGACAGACTGTTATGCTATCATATGATACAGAGCACGACCTGTTTGTGATAGCTGAGTTTGTTATACTTTAGTACATCATCATCATCAAGATCATTATCATCATCATCGCAGCATACAATCGACAAAAAAAACAATAATGGCGTCAGATGAGACCTGTCTGAAATGGCAGACTAGTCGAAACGGCGCGCAAGTCCTCATGTCGTTGAAGAATTGATACATGTTGCCGTTTCAACACAATACCAGGTGTGTGACAGACGGATGGACAGACATTTTCCAACAGCATACACAGCACTATTATACATAGCATTGCATCTAGGCCTATGGAGCGCCATATTTTACCTAACGGTCACTAAAGGTCATTCAAACTGGTACCGTTCCAAAGCTTGGCTGCAGTTTCATATTCGCCGTCCACCATGGTTCCTACTACTTTGCAGAATTCATTTTCCCTGACTTTTCCAGATAAAATGAATCATTTTCCCTGTGAATTTCTTTACGCAAAATACCAATAAAACAATAGTAGGTGTATAAGTCTACAACAAGAGTTTGTTACATTGGTCTGGGGCAGTGCTGTAAGCTCCTCCAGCGGGGTCTAGGGCAGAGCCCCAGTCGAAATTAAATTTGGTACATTTTAACCTTAAAATCTGACATCTCAGATGTCAGATTTTAAGGCTAAATGTAGACGCTAAACACTATAATACTCTTTTTCCTAGCAACTGTTATAAAATTCCCCGACTTTCCCTGACCCTCAACGTTTTACCTGACTTTCCATGACTTTTCTCGACTTCTTAAAACATCCTTAATTTCCCTGACCATAGAAACCATGGTCCACAGTAACTATGGCTCTATCTTGCATCATTTCCAAGATAAAGTGCGCGACATACAGACGGACAGACAAACAAATGGGCGAACAGACATCTTGCCACAGCATAGTCAGCACTATGCATGTGTTGTGCAGTAAAAAGTAGGCCTATACAGGATACATTTACCACATGAGCTTTTCAAAAAAACCCATCCCTGGACCCCCGAAATTTAAGATGGTGGACATCCGCCATATTGAAAATTGTTTTATTACTCAGCAGCCGATTGTGCATTCCAGTAAAATTTTGCGTGTGGAAGCAGTTCTACGAAATTTAAGTACTGGGACAGATACCCGCATTCTAGCTTATACTACACTGTGGTTCAAAAAAAAAAACGCGCCAACTTTGGCGGACTATAACTACGACCCAGTTCAGTCGATTTTAAT
>Ga0209339_1001115_pt1 | contig 11031 bp, 11 predicted proteins | sample OlaalgELextract3_FD_187376 | JGI IMG/M metagenome (GOLD analysis project Ga0209339, IMG submission 187376) | Olavius algarvensis symbiont microbial communities from Tuscany, Italy - Type A ELBA extract 3 (SPAdes) (version 2) | ecosystem: Host-associated > Annelida > Digestive system >...
CCTCAACAATGAAATTGTAAATATAGTTGTTACAGTACAATCATTAATAAATGTCACAATAAAGATTTCTGTAAATAAAATTAGCATCAAAGAGACGTGTAGTACGTTCTGGAAGCAGTCTATTATATTTGCTGTTTTATATGTGTCACTTTGCTATGGGCCTTACACATTGTTATAAAACAACGGTTTTTTTAACATTTATATCTCGCTAAAATTCAGTGTAAATCCAGTTCCTGGAACCGTACTGATCCGAATCGGGCAGTTAATCAGTTCATCCATGTCCCGACATCTGTCGACACGCAACATTTTATCCAAATCCATGCACGCCTTTTTGCTTAATCTTGCTCACAGATAGACAGACAGACAGACAAACGAACACGGGCAAAAACATATACCTCCTCCTTTGTCGGAGGTAAATAAATCATGACAGATATTATACACGTTCATCCAGCTGGCGGCACGTAATCACTTACGATAATAAGCATTATTATGCCCCCGCCCCCGTAGCTAGGGGAGGCGGGGGCATTAGGCGGTCATCGGCGTCTGTCGTCCGTCCGTCTGTCTGTCTGATGTCGCGTACATCGGCTCTAACTCGAAAACCAAAAGGCCTAGGAAGACGAAACTTTGCACAGGGGTACCCCTGCAGGTTACATGCGACTCCCACACCGACTTCAAGGTCAAAAGGTCAAAAGTCAAGGTGGGGCGGGGAAATATTGTGGCGGCGACCTAGCCGCACAGCTTGTTTAAGTTAAAGAACTCTTTATCAAGTACTGTATATGTCAAATTGATCGCATATGACAGACATAAAATAGGCTACTTGGAATAACAAACAGGCACATATAAAAATTCAGTAACGCCAACACCGTATTCAACAAGAAGCTCAGCTGTCGCAGAGAGACCGCGCGACGCTCCTTGTCATTGAATATTTTGCTAAGTCACTCAAGGTCATTCGAAACGACACTGTTGAGTAGGGCGTGTGTAAGTCCTTATTAGTAGGCCTATTCCATTGAAAATGTGTCTGTATCTCGTACCGTTTCTGGGATATTCAGCGACAAAAATGGCGTGACCTTGAAACTGGAGGTAGGGTAGGGGTCGTTCAAGATCATTGAAAATGGCGCCGTTCGATAGATCATATACGACTTTCTATTGGGCGGCCATTGTAAGCATAGCTCTATGTTGTACTAGTTTCGAGTTATTTGACGTTGAATAATCGTGACCTTGCATCTGGGTTATAGATAACTGAAAGTCGTCCAAACTGGTACCAATCCAAAGCTTGGGTGTTGTTTCCTATTCGCCTTCTATAGTAAGTATGGCCGTATCTTTAACCGTTTATGAGATATTCGATGGCAAAGAATAGTGTGACCTTGAAAACTTGGTTAAGGATTGTTCAGTCATTGAAAATGGCGCCGTTCGATAGACCATATACGACTTTCTATTGGTCCGCTATTGGAAGTAGGCCTATAGCTTTATCTTGTACCGTTTTTGAGTTATTCAACGTTAAATAATATCGTAACCTTGAAATATGGGTTAGAGGTCACTCAAGGTCATTCAAACTGGTACCATTCGAAAGACTGGGTGCAGTTTCCTATTCATCTTCCATAGTAACTATGGCCGTATCTTTTACCGTTTACGAGATATTCAACGTCAAAGTATACCGTGACCTTGAAAACTTGGTTAAGGGTTGTTCAAAGTCATTGAAAATGGCGCCGTGCGATAGATCATATACGGCGCCCCCGTTATGGGGGTCCCCGTCGGAATATTGCCATCCCGTTTGGTGTGAAAACTAGACTGGTGGGGCTACCCGATGGTGAAAAAACTTTGAGGATATGTAGATAACCGTTTACACACAATACCGGCGTGTGACGGACGGACGGACGGACGGACAGACAGACGGACAGACATTATTTGTATTCTATTATACTGACTTTATGGCAAATAAAATATGTATGTATGTATGTACATCTTGTCACGGCATAGTCCGCGCTATGCATACGCGTCGCGCGGTAAAAGCTGTCGCCGGTTTCGTTGTCGCCGTTGAGGTGTGTCGCCGTTTTGGCCTTACCATTCTGTCGCCGTTTTGGCTGTCGCCGTTTTGGCTTGTCGCCGTTATAGTCTGTCGCCGTTTTGACGACACCCCGTCGGCACACAGTGGTATTGCAACGATGTGCTGACAGGAGAAGGGACGAAACTCGTGTTATAACCGGATGGTCCGTCGCCTTCCATACTTAGACCAAGAAACTTCACTATGGTTACTTACAACAACCGATGCAACTGTAGCTCATGATACAAAACGTGTTGAGCGTCATCCCTTGTCAGCAAAAAGGGTGATAGGCCTATCTATAGGAACATGGAATGTCAGAACGCTAGTGCTATAGCCTAACCGGAACACTTCACATCTTAATCCACGTCACGAGCATGGAAAGATTCAAATGGGACGTCATCGCCGTTTGTGAAACACATTGGACAGGAATGCATGAAATTCATCTGAAAGAAGTCACCAGTGTAGGGAAACAAAACTTTCACCGTTCAGGGGTTGGATTAATGATCAGCTTTATTCACCAAAGGTAGACATAATAACAAAATAAAGAATAATAGAAAATTTATAAAATAGCGAACTTAACTACATTATTGCAACATACAACAAAGCGCAACTTATACTAATTAGATCAACTTTCTACACGGAAGTAATCATTAATGTGACACTATTCATGATTAATACAGTCATAATCGTGGATTGACTCGAATTTTGCTATGCGTTTGGACAACAGAGTGCTAGGTAATTCAAAGCCAAAGAATTCCTGGCAAGATTTAACAATTTCAATATTGCTGGTGCCGAAGAGCTTCATAAAAATCGGTTAATAGTAAAGTCCAGTGACGCCATTTCTGACTTATTGAGTTCACAAACTTCCAGGCCAGGGGATAAATTTACTTTTCACTAACTGAATTAGGGTCACTTCTTCAGAAGCTATTCCTCCGATTTTACCGAAGACACTGTTAGCGGCTTTATAGAACGAACGTTTAGCGTGATCTATTGAACATTTAAATCGACACCAAGATATCTAATTTCAGATACCTACGCTATAACGGAGCCTGCAGGTCGAGCTGGTTATATTAGCGTTGACGGCGTCGCAGCGCGGTCCAATGCGCATATATACCATGATTTTTTTCAATTAATTGATATGTCTAACCAGTACAATTAGCGTTCGCAAATATGTAAGAGGTTTTCCATTTTAGATACAATAGGAGCTATTAATAGGATATCATCCTACTGTACAGTAAAATATGACAGCCACGGTCTATGGCACATGCCAACGTCAATACAGCAAATAACAGCGGCGCTGCTAATTAACAAAGCACGCCCATGCGGTGGCACAACGTATAGTAACTTTCGGATAAAAGTGATGTACAAGAATAAGCAAGTGGTGCCCCCCAGCACAGCACACCTCGCGCCGCACCTCGTTGCAGGGTGCTGCCATCTGGCGAATTTAATGTCGTGATTGGTGTATCATTGCCGATGTATTCTGAAAGTTTCATAACGACATGCAATAACAGTTTCTGGCTTGCCAAGTTATAAAGTGTGACGAAACTGATGACGGTGATGTTATGAAATCTACTATTATGAATCTTTATGAGCACACATCCAAAATTTCCAAAAGAAATTTATATTCTAAGTGAAACGTAGAAATAACATAGGAAAAAAATGATACAAATCAAATTTAATTGTGGTTGCGGGTCGGGGGTATAGTGATGGAGTACGTAATCTGGAGGTGATGGTGGAGTCTCTGAGTGCTGGGAGCAGGCCGGAGATACAAGAAGAGGGGAGAGTTATGGAGCTGAAAATTTTTTTGTTTAAGTATTCTCGGCGGTCGTGGAGAGAGGCGAACTGGGTGAGGCTAAGTGCGACCTCATAAGGCATGCCGACTGCATGAGACTGAATGAATACAATGTTAGCAATATAAGCAATACAGAAATTATATCTGAAACTAGGTAAGAAAAGTCCTAGCACACAAATGTCTTTCTGCACCAACTCCTGCTACAGATAACTAACTAGAACTCCTAGTTTTCTCCTCACACACAGTCTGTCTACAACAGTATGATCAGAACAGACTACCACCACAGTCTTACAATTTCTTATACTAAATAAAAACTGTGAAGACACTAGATTTGACCGATATCAAATCTACACGCAACTGAGTATCAAATACTCGCACAAACCACTCTACCCGCTGGATAACACCAATCAGAGCAATAATTCACACACAGTGAATAGCAACTTCCTACTCTGAGTAAGTTACTTTACCAATAAGCAATTCACCCACAGTGAATTAACTTCGTAACTCCTACTCTGAGGTAGTTATACCACACTACAATTCACACACAGTGTGAATCAATACCTACACAGTGCACGCTCAGTCGTTTGACATCACCGAAAGAGACAGAGATCAGCAGAACGATCTCCCCTTTTACACTGAAGTACTGTAACGAACTTTCTACAGTATTCTAGCATTACTAGAATCTGCAGTCACATGGCAAGACTATCTAGCGCATTGAAACATCGGGAAGTCTAAATATACACACGGATGTCATATCTAAAATTAGAGCGAAAATTCCAAACAAAAAACAGCAGTCTGTAATATAGTAAGTAAACTGTTCCGGCTTTGTACAAACTTGACACAAAGTTACAAACATTGTTACAAAGTTACAAACAAGCGACCAAAAACAATACCTCACCTGCTGTATTGCCGGGAAGTTGTAATTATATACACAACTTTATTAAGCCGCCGCTCGCGACAGCGAGAGCGGCGGTGCTGTCCATCTGTTCGTCTGTCTGTCACTGTCTGTCGCCAAAACACAAAAACGCGATTTTCTTAAAAACTAAGCAATTTAGAGTCATGGTCTCTATTGACGACCTATAAAAAGTCGTACATGGGCTATTCAAAGAACCCATTATTGGACCCCTAAAGTCCAAGATGGCTGAGATCCGCCGTCTTGAAAATCGACATGACGTAATTTTTTTCTACTGAGGGTGGTCAGACTAGTGCAGAATGAGATGTCGACTGCAGTGCGGTGATGTGGTGCAAATCGAAACCAGATGTAGAATTCCAATATGGCGGACGTTTTGGCGAATTCCATGGCATGTCATCCCACAGCCACCTGCCACATTGCAGGGTGTAATAAATTCATCCGCCATATTGAAAATTGTTTTTCGCCATATTTTATTTATTTTTTAAATGCAGTTTGGGCTTTAACGAGCGGCGCTTTCGTATCGTCTCCGATACACTTGTTTCACCAAACATATTGTAGCACAAAAATACAACGCAAACGAACATAATATACTAAGAAAAATCAATTCAAAATTCACGTCAATTATGTATCCGTGCTACTGAATACTGAACAAGACTGCATGTCCAAGTTTGGTTTAATTTGATCAAAGCGAGTTGAAATACTGCGTTCGGTCCTCGATCGGCCTCACTCTATCTCTAGAAGTTGCTCTGTGAAACAGGTCACACAAGTTCACTGTGTGATTTCGTGCCTATAATTGACGCATTAGCTTAATCCGTCAGAGGCAATCATCATCTTTCACGCGGTCTTTTCTCTTCATCCTCCCAAAATGCTCCTAGCAGCAGCAGCAGCAGCAAGCAAAAGCCGACGGAGTCACGTTCTCTCAGTAGTTTCGCTTTAATCATCATCGTCGTCGGCGTGTTGCCGGTCAGCAGGCGGTCAAGCGATGCCGACCGCGGTCAGTTTTATTGTCGTGCGTCGCCGTCGTTTAATTGGCTCGCTGGTGTCAATGACTTCATCGAGCTAATCCGTTCGGCGAACTGTCCGGCTATCCATCGGATTAATGATCGTCGTGACGCCGTGGTGAAGATTAGCGGCGTGATGGTGGCTGGATCGGAGCAGCGGCAATCTCGATTCATTGTCGAAGAAGCAATGACAATACAGTCGCACACCAGCATGTAACAGCACCAACAGCTGATCAGTAAATACAAGAAGCTGAACGACCCGATGGCCAACACGATGTTTAATTTCAACAGTATGCATATCTGTGGAGGTTTGATCAAATGACTTTAAAGCTTACCACAAGGTTGCCATACATAAAACAAGTGTGTCGGCAAGATCGACAGCGGCCCTTCCTAACAGTGGCGTATTTATGATTTCAATAAGGAGGAGGCGAGGCGCCGTAGGCGTCGAGGGGTGGGGTGTGGTGGAGGGGGCCTGGACCCCTCCCCAGAAAAAAAATCATTTTTGTCTCCAAAATGTTAAGTTTGGGTGCATTTTGACCCAGGTTTTAACAGGCAGAAAACACGCACAGTCACTAGCAGCCTTGGGACACGTATTTTATGGTTCAATCGCAAAACGAAGCTTACAAAACATTGCAAAAATTATCCCAAATTCACGGTCAGATCAAAGGGGCGTGGCACCACCGCCCTTCCACCGAATACGGCGGGACTGACGAACAGACGGACCGACGGATTGTCGGAGTACAATGCGTAATGCATTGTTCGAGAATGCGCATTTTGCGATTTTTAAAAACGTCACGAATTTTTACGAATTTTAAAACTTGGAACGAATTATACATTATTATTCATTTATTTTATTTGTGCATTTTGAAAACTTTTTCAGACTTCTGCTAAATATCCTGTCAAATTTATTGAAATTTCAACACATGAAACAGTTTATTAAACAAATTTCAATTTTCGAAGCGTCTTCATAGAACTGCAAATCGTGACGTCATCACATTTATCGATATTGTTGCACATACGCATACAAGAGCCGTACATGTTGTAGAAACAGTTGCGGCGACGGCTGTAGCAACTGTTACACTGTGTATTCACCCTATACACTCATTTATGATCTTTCATTCAGCCGAATGCACGTATATAAATGTGACCGGAGCTGCAATTATAAACATTTTTCATCTGAGAACCCCAAGAAATCAACCGCAGCTGTTGCTGCTGTGAATAACAAAACCGAATTTATCCACTATAGCTATAGTGAATTTATCTATCACGAGTTTGATTTATATTTGTAAATTATTCAATAACCTTTGTGCACAGTGCACTATGATGTTTTCCTCCTAAAGCCTTAGTTACTTAATTTATGTTCATCTTTCACAAAAATGGCATTCGATTGATGTAATAGGCCTATTGTGTAATTTTTTCAATTACTTGGAATACCCCAAATTATGAAAATATAATAAATTTGTTTAAGTTGTGTACAAAACAAGTGTATCGGAATCGGAGATGATACGAAAGCCGTCGCTCGCCGATGATGCCCAAACTACATTAAAACAAAACAGAAATACGTTCCATAGAACGCCGCTATCTGTTCAATTAAACACAACTTTATTTCACCATAAATACGATATGGTAGTAGAAAAACAAGCAAAAACAAGCAATAAGTAAAAAAAGAAAAATACACTTAACTATAATACTCTGACAAAGCACCAATGCCAAACAACTGACAGAGTCCGTTTGCAGAGTTAGCATATTTCATTAGAAATTTCTTTTTGCGGTTAACAACCAACACCTTTATGTCCGGTATACCAAACCACAGTCTACACTCTCTTATCACATCTACTGACACAGTACGAACAATTACTGCAATTCTGTGAAAAACTGCTTCGCCCCACGTAAAATTTCACTGAAATCGGTCAATCGGCCAAAAAATGATTTTTAAAATGGCAGCTGCCCGCCATTTTGAATTTTAAACATTTTCACGTTTAGTCACGTGGCTAAGTTACAAATTTTCATTTGCGTATCAAATTTTATCACAATCCGATGATTTTTCGTTGAGATATGGCAATTTTACGATTTTCAAGATTGTGGATCTCCGCCATCTTAAATTTTAGAAGTCTAATAATGGGTTCTTTGAAAAGCCCATGCGGGACTTCTTGGTCGTCAATAGAAATCAGAACTCTAAATTGCTTACTTTTTGAGAAAATCGCGTTTATTGTTGGCGACAGACAGACACACAAACAGACGAACAGATGGACAGAACCAACGCGTAAAGATGCTCTCGCTGTCGCGAGCGGCGCCTTAATAATGACGGCCTCTTTTTCGGGCACGGTGTATATCGTCAAGCAACCACTTCGATGTCGTCAACCTAATGACGTCATCAGCCTGACGACGGCGCCGTTTGCTTGGCAACGGGACCAAAGAAAAGTGCGTCATCATCATCATCCATGTGGATTTATTTCGACAGACAGTTGAACGATCTAACTAATCAGCGTCTGTAAACAGCTGTGCACGGGGCGTCCCATCACCGCTCTGATCGAGCTGGCTGTCATCACAGCCAGGATCAATCCAGCCGCTGTAGCCGCGTCCGGTCCACTAATCATGGCGATCGGACTGCAGCCGCCCCGGTCACCCTCGCCCGCGGACAATTTGCTAATTTAATTTTCCATTTCCAGACCATTAGGTTTACATGCTGCTCGAACGAATCCTTTGTCGCCGGCTAGACGGTACTCTGGGTCGGCGTGATCGGTCATTCTCTTCGGCACATCGCCGTTTTGCATTAACCCCCCAGAACCGCTGAGCAACATACAGCAAGCTAACACTGTGACTACTGTGATAGAATGCAGGCCTGTCTGAGTGGATATTTTCCTGTCTTCTCCTCGCTACACCAACACATCCGTCACTCAAAGCCAGTGTACCAAAGGTCTTACTGTCTTTCACACACCGCAGTTGTTTGTGAGAAATAAAACAATATTTTGTCACTAAAATATCGACAGCTATCGTCATCGCGGCACTGTCCATTAAACGGTGGGCGTGAACTATAATTGCCACTGTTCCACATTAAAAGAGTTAATTTCAATCGATCGCCTGGCGAGTGTCGCCGCCTGGTGAGACAATCCGTAAATGTCATTGCGCGGCAAATCCGCTAGGTGGCGTGGCGATAGCAGCACGTCATCACTTCTTAGATGAATGTCCTTTCGTACTTGCACATCCGTCACCGTCATCGTCACCCTCTCCGCCGTAAACTTTTTTCAAATTATTCAAGTGCTTTGTACATTTACTGCTACGCTGTGGAGACGTGGCAATAAACACTAACTCTCGAAGTACTAAACAAATAATTTAATTTGTGTGTACTGTTGAGTGAAATGCCAAACTGTCCTCAGTTGGCATGGATCCGAGCATGAAAACATTTGCGACACTCAGTTCATGACGTCAATGAACTGAATCAGCGACCGACGAAGCTTTGGCAACTGGCATGGCTTGGCCAACAATGAAAGAATTTTTAACGTTCCTCAAACTCATGAGCAAATATCGAGTGGCACGTTTTTATGGCTCACTGTGTATATAGTGCACGAGCTGCTAGGTAATTTAACGGAGGCAGCCAGTCACTGAAAGTTGTGGAGTCGTCGCAAACAGTTTTACCTAATTTTACGGAACTAACCTTTATCATCATCTTGAAATGTGAAGGTACATGTATGTGTGTGCTGCTACAGTGCAGCAGCACCAGCAGCATCTGCTCGGCGGCAAGACGCGTCGACCACGCACGGCGTTCACGAGTCAGCAGCTGCTCGAACTCGAACGACAATTCCGCATCAACAAGTACCTGTCACGACCGAAGCGCTTCGAGGTCGCAACGTCACTCTGTCTCACCGAAACACAGGTCAGCTGCTTCCCCATCCATCTACTAAAAAGGAGTGTAAGGTATGATTGTAAGGTATGACATAAGAAAATACTATTCTCACTGAAAGAACTGTAATTATGTGGACTAGTTTACCAGACGCTGTAGTAAACTCATCAACAATCAACCAATTTAAGAACAGACTAGATAGACATTGGTCTAAACAAGCAATGATCATCATTATCATCAGCTTTATTTGATGTATAACTATACAGAACTAACAGGGATTTTATGTAGAAGTTATATTTAAAATAGATTATCAACCGATCAAATAAACGAAATTGTTATCAAGGCTTATTCACTTATTTTTTTAAAAATTAAGCACCTAAGATGCGGGCAAAAAGGCTAACTAACGCCTATGCCCTTAGTTTTTGTGTTTACTTTCTACAGTTTCAGTCCAGAGCTGTTAATTAGAATCTGTTTCAGTCAACTGTAATGCGCATACATTATTGAGCGTATAGCAAGGTTTTTATGGCTAAATGATGCAAATTTTCGCGGATATATTTCAATTCAGAGTCCAGTATAGATCGTCATCGTTATATGCAACAGAAACAAATTACAAGAAAGTCATCGGTAGATCAGATAGACGAACGTTACCGCCTGAACCACGCCATCATTGTAAAACTGCATCACCCCTATACTCAATTTCCCCGTAACGTTCGCCTACTTTATCGGCGAATCGCGACTTATTCGGCACAGTTGTGGGGGAGCGTCGTGACTTGATTATGGCACCTTATAAATAATCTTACTTACTTACTTACTTACTGATCAGTTTCTTGTCGATAACTATCTATGGCAGTTCTATGGAATAATCTTCATACCACCACGTGTTGGGAAAATATTTATTAGAATGCCTAAAATGCTATAAAGATACATGAAAGCTTACAACATTACAAAACTAACTGCTAAACTAAAAAGCAGCGACAGTCTACAGTATACTACTTTGTTGCTTGTTTTGATCAGCTGACTCCATAATGCTATGTTTAGTATACTGTCACAGATACCGTACTTGATTTATTGGACGTAGGCAAGCAATGGCACCGCTTGCTTATGATCAGCTTTATTCACCAAAGGTAGACATAATAACAAAATAAAGAAGCATAGAACATATATAAAATAACGAACTTAACTAGATATTACACAAGATACAACAAAGCGCAACTTATACTAATTAGATCAACTTTCTACACGGAAATAATTTGACACTATTCATGACTAATAATCACGGATTATAATACACTGACTCAAATTTTGCTATGCGTTTGGACAACAGAGTGCTAGGTAATTCAAAGCCAAAGAATTCCTAGCAAGGTTTAACAATTTCAATATTACTGGTGCTGAAGAGCTTAATAAAAAATCGGTTAATAGTAAAGTCTAGTGAGGCCATTTGGG
>Ga0209339_1001116_pt1 | contig 11028 bp, 9 predicted proteins | sample OlaalgELextract3_FD_187376 | JGI IMG/M metagenome (GOLD analysis project Ga0209339, IMG submission 187376) | Olavius algarvensis symbiont microbial communities from Tuscany, Italy - Type A ELBA extract 3 (SPAdes) (version 2) | ecosystem: Host-associated > Annelida > Digestive system >...
AGTTTTAGGGAACTAGGCCTATAAAAGGAGTGATTTTAGTAGTACTTATATCAAAAAAAGTCAAGTAGTATTTTATCTTATCATGCTGATATAATGAGAATTTTTACGTTTATGCGTCCACTCTATAGTTAATGAGAAGTCGAGATTCTTCTCAACCAAATGAAAGTAAAATAAAATCGAAGTGTTTCAAGAATCAAAATACATTTTCGTGTAGTTGATTTAATCAACAATGTCCCCTATACTGTTTTCTGAATCTCGACTGCCCGTGCAAACCGGATTCCGTCTTTCAATTACACAAACGCTATCTTTCCTCCAAACTACTTTCAATCTTGACATTTATAGCAATATGAAATTATCATAATGGTCTAACCATTATAATTATTAGATAACACAGTTTTTCGTTGATCAGAGGTTCAAGAGAAAGGGTTGCATGTTTCAAGCCGCCAAACAAACCAAGGTGTTTCAAGACGTGGTCGAACAGATCCAGGAAGCAATTTTTGACGGGCGTCTGGAAACCGGCCAGACCCTGCCGGCTGAACGGGAATTAAAAGCAATGTTCAACATCAGCCGCGGCACCCTGCGCGAGGCCCTGCGGGTGCTGGAGCAAAAGGGTCTGATTGAAATCAAATTGGGAGTGGGTGGCGGCTCGGTCGTCAAGACGGTTGATACCGAACAAATCAGTGAAAGCCTGGGCCTGTTGATCCGATCGCAAAAAGTTTCGCTGAATCACCTGGCCCAGTTTCGGGAAGACGTCGAAGGCATCATCGCCGCGCATGCGGCTCAAAGGCACAGCCGGGAAGATATAAAAAGACTTAAACAACTGCTGGCCCAGGCCCGCCAATGTGTGGCAGGGGGCCGTTCCCGACGCGATGCCTTTATCAGCATCGACAAGCAGATCCATATGACGCTGGCCGACATTACCGGCAATCCCATCTATATATCCGTGCTGCATTCGATCCATACCAATATCCATCAGTATTACGATCGCTTTCTTTCCATGCAAGAAGCGGAACTGGAGGAAAATTACCAGGATCTTTGCGACATAATTGCGGCCGTTGAAAAGCGCCAGGTGGCGCAGGCCCGGGAGTTGGCCCGGCAGCATGTAAAGCAGTTTAACCGGTACATGAAAATCAAGGAAGCAGATGCCAACTGACAACCCATGAAAGACCATCGCATCACCAAACACCCGATTCTTGAAATTCCTGAACGAACACAGGTCCCTTTCACCTGGAACGGTCGGCCAATGACCGGGTATGCCGGGGAAATGATATCATCAGCCCTGTTTGCCGGCGGTGTCCATATTTTCGGACATCATTCTAAGGACCGCAGTCCCCAGGGAATTTTCTGCGCCAACGGACAATGTTCCCAGTGCCTGGTCATGGCGGACGACTTGCCGGTGAAATCCTGTATGACCCCGCTCAAGGCCGGCATGGCGATTGAAAGTGCAGAAGGACTTCCGACGATTCCCCGGGACAACGCTATTCCCCAAACCGCTGAGATTCCCATCAAGGAAGTCGATGTTCTGATAATCGGCGGCGGCCCGGCGGGGCTCTCGGCGGCCATCGAACTGGGCAAATTGAACGTCGATACCCTTATCGTGGATGACAAGGATCGACTGGGCGGCAAACTCGTGCTCCAAACCCATAAATTCTTTGGTTCGGTCAAAGATTCCCATGCCGGCACCCGGGGCTTTGAAATCGGCAACATTTTGCAGGAGGATCTGGCCGCCCTGAATTCGGTGGAAATCTGGCTGAACACCACGGCCGTGGCCGTATTTTCAGATAAAATCATTGGGGTGGAAAAAGACGGCCGATACCAAAAAGTAAAACCCAAAAAGCTGTTGGTGGCCACCGGCGCCAGGGAGAAAATGCTCTCCTTTCCGGGCAACACCCTGCCCGGTGTCTACGGGGCTGGGGCATTCCAAACCCTGGTCAACCGTGATCTGGTTCGATGCTCGGAACAGGTATTGATTGTGGGCGGCGGCAATGTCGGACTTATTGCCGGGTATCATGCGATTCAGGCCGGCATCGCCGTGGTGGCATTGATTGAAGCATTGCCGCAGGTCGGCGGATACAAGGTCCACGCTGACAAACTCAAACGACTGGGCGTCCCGATTTATACCGGCCACACGGTGGTCAGCGCCAACGGAACGGACAAAGTTGAGTCTGTCACCATCGCCCGCCTGGACGAAAATTGGAATGTCACGCCCGGTACCCATAAAATCTTTGAAGTCGATACGGTCCTGATCGCCGTGGGTCTGGCCGAGGTCAATGAGTTCTACCTCAAAGCCAAACAATGGGGAATGGACGTGTATTGCGCCGGCGACGCCCAGGAAATTGCCGAAGCATCCGCTGCCATGTTCACGGGCAAGATCGAAGGCCATAAAATCGCCCAGACCCTGAAAGTTGAGGTCGAACAGGTACCCGGGGATTGGGATGCCAAGGCCACTATTCTGAAATCCAGACCGGGGCCGGCCACCCATCGCAAACCGCCGGCCAAGGAAGAAGGGGTTTTTCCCATCTTCCACTGCTATCAGGAGGTCCCCTGCAACCCCTGTACTTCGGTCTGCCCAGTGGGGGCCGTCAAAACCCAGGAAGATAAAATTACCGGCCTGCCCTATTTGGCTGACCTGGATGCTTGCACCGGCTGTGCTAGCTGCCTGGCGGTATGTCCCGGACTTTCGGTCACAATGGTCGACTTCAGAGAAGATCCGTCCCATCCCTTTGTGACCCTGCCATATGAAGTCTGGCGCGAAAAAGTGGCAATCGGTCAAATCGTTCCGGTCACCGATCTCGACGGCGCGATACTGGGATATTTTCCAGTGGAAAAGGTCAGTTCACGGCGCAAGTTTCCCGGAACCCTGCTGGTACGATTGAAGGTTCATAAAAACGTCGCCAAAGCGGCGGTGGGAATCTGGGTACAGGAAAAGCAAATCGAGCCATCAACCATTTACGAAAAAGAACCCCCGCCGGATGAGGCCATCGTGTGTCGCTGCGAACGGGTGACAGCCGGCGAAATTCGTAACATCATCCGCAGCGGCATCCGGGACTTCAATCAAATCAAAGCACTGACCCGTGCCGGCATGGGCGCCTGCGGCTCCAAAACCTGCCGTCCCATGATCTGGCGCATTTTCCAGGAAGAAGGCATCGATCTGAAATCCGTCACCGACCGGGTCGATCGCCCCCTTTTCGTGGAAGTGCCGATCGGAGTGTTTGCGGGTTGCGATTAGACTCACAATAATTGTCTAACTGAGCAACCAATCGGAACCGATGATAAATGGCATTTGACATGGATTTTTAAATTTCAAAATACAAGCACCAAATAACAAACAAATCCCAAATTCCAATAATCAATGACCGAAACAGTTTGAAAATTTGAATTTTGGTCATTGTTTGATATTTGTGATTTGTTATTTGGAATTTATTGTATAGGCAATACTCCAAAGCGAGCACATGGACACATAAATCTGGAAAGTTATAACTCTTGACACACGACGTCATCATAATTGGAGCTGGTTCCGTAGGCGTTCCCACCGCCATGTCGTTGGCTGAACTCGGCATCAAACCCCTGGTGATCGACATGCACCCGTCTCCCGGCCAGGGCGAGAACAAACATGCCATCGGCGGGATCAGGGCCACGCACTCAACCCCGGGTAAAATACGCTGCTGCCGCCGATCGATTGAAATATTTTCCACCTGGCAGCCGCGCCACAGTGATAACATCGAATGGCTGAAAGGCGGCTACGTCTACCCGGTATACCGGCCGGAAGACGAAAAACTGTTGAGAGGATTGCTGCCGGCCCAAAAACGGCAGGGTTTGAATATCGAGTGGGTCGGTTCAACGGAAATAGCAGCGCTGGTTCCGGGGATCAATACCCGGGATTTGCGCGGCGGCACGGTATCCCCCGACGACGGCTCCATTTCGCCGCTGCTTTCGATCAATGCCTTTTACCGCCGGGCGCTGGAATTGGGGGCAACTTTTAATTTCAAAGAAAATGTCAGCGAAATTATCTGCCGCAACGGCAAAGTTGCCGGGGTGGTCACCGACAAAAGCCGCTACAGCACGGAAGTTGTGATCGATGCTGCCGGACCGTTCTCACCGGAACTGTGCCAAAGCGCCGGGGTGAATCTGCCGATTGTGCCCGATTCCCACGAAGGTGCCATTACCGAGCCGGTGCAGCGGTTTTTCAATTGCATGGTGGTCGATATTCGGCCGGCACCGGGTTCCAAAAGTTACTATTTTTATCAGACCAAGCAAGGGCAGGTGATTTTCTGTATCACCCCCGACCCGCCGATAATCGGCAAAGACAAGCGGGAAACCTCAGTTTTTCTGCCCCAGGTCTGTGCCCGGATGGTTCGGCTGCTGCCGCGTCTGAAAAATCTGCGGGTGCGCCGGACCTGGCGCGGTCTGTATCCGATGACACCCGACGGCGCCCCCCTGCTGGGTTGGAACCGGGAGATCAAAGGTCTGCTGCACACCACCGGCATGTGCGGTCAGGGCCTGATGCTGGCGCCCGGTGTCGCCGAAGTTGCCGCCCGCCTGGTTGCCGGTCAAACCACGGCGGATGACGAAATTATTCTGGACGAGTTTTCGCCGTACCGGAAATTTGAAGGGGATGAAGCGCTGAAGTAAGACTGGATTTTGGATGCTGGATGCTTGATGCTCGATGCTGGATGTTGGATGCTCGATGATAGATGATGGATGCTGGATACCATAACCTCAATACTTGATGCTGGTTGCCGGATCCTTTTTGTATCGGCGTATAGTAGCTCGAAAATCATTTGACCTTTTCCCTGCTTTCCCGCTATCTTACCTACCGATTGGTTACTCCTGAAAATTATATATGGCAGAAATGCAGGCGATTAACGAATAATCGACACTCCTGATACAAAAAGATTATGAATCCACAAGAATTGAAACAGCTAGAAGACGATCTGTGGCGCAGTGCCGATACCCTGCGGGCGAATTCCGATTTAAAAGCCACTGAATACTCCACCCCGGTCTTGGGCTTGATTTTTCTGAAATTCGCCGGCAATAAGTATCGCCGGAATGAAGAAGCCAGAAAGAAGGGCAAGCGCAACACTACGGATAGACCGATCAAGGAGTTGAAAACCGCCCTGGAAACCCTGCATGCAGATGTTAATAATGCTGAAAGCTATTGCAAACATATCCAATGGCTGCAGGAGCGGTTCCCCAGGGCGGAGTATGAAGATGTGACCGGTCTATGCAAATCGGCTACACCGCAAGAGGTTAAGGAGCAGGATTACTCTCTCAATCCCGGACGATATGTGGGAGTTGTAATTGAAGAAGATGGGAAGACCGAAGAGGAATTTGTCGAAGAGCTGTTAGCCATGAATCAGGAACTGAGCAGCCTGAACAGGGAGGCCCGCAAACTTGAAAAGATTATCCACCACAATGCTCTGAAACTTACAGAGGGAAAGTAAAGATGGTATTTTCGCCGGATAAACCCTTTAATGACCTGCCCCTGCTGCCGCCGAAAGCGGAGATCGAAACCAGAGTAACCCTCAAGAAGACCATTTCCGCAGGAAGGGCATTGGCGGAACTGAAAGGGTTGGGCGAAACCATTCCCAATCAAGCCCTTCTGGTGAACTCCATCATCTTACAGGAAGCCAAGGCAAGCTCCGAAATCGAGAACATCATCACCACCCATGATGCACTGTTCCGGGCTTTCAGCGCCAAAACAAGTCAAATCGACCCCGCCACAAAAGAAGTCTTAAGATACCGGGAGGCTCTCTGGGAAGGATTCAGCAGCCTGAAGGACCGCCCCCTCCTTACAACCAACCTCTTTATTCGAATTGTCCAAACTATCAGGGCCAACAAAGCCGGCATCCGCAATACACCCGGAACAAAGGTTGCAAATGCGACAACAGGAGAGGTGGTGTTCACACCGCCGGAAGGCGAAGACATCATCAGGAACAAACTTAAAAACCTGGAGGATTACATTCACGCCGAAGACACCGTTGATCCCCTGATGAAACTCGCCCTGATCCATTATCAATTCGAAGCCATCCACCCCTTTACGGACGGCAACGGCCGCACCGGCCGGATACTGAATATCCTCTACCTCACCAGCAATCAGCTTTTGGATCTGCCGGTCCTTTATCTGAGCAAATATATCATCGAGCACAAATCGGATTATTACCGGCTGCTGCGCGGTGTAACCTGTCATCAGGAGTGGGAACCGTGGATACTCTTTATGCTCGACGCGGTTGAACAGACCGCCATCCACACACGGGACAAAATATTCGCAATTCGAGAGCTTTTAATAAAAACACTTGAAATTACAAGAGAAAAGCTCCCAGCCCGCGTCTATTCCAAAGATCTCATCGAGCTTCTATTCCACCAGCCCTATACCAAGGGGCAGTTTTTGGTGGATGCCGGGCTCGTAAAAAGACAGGCAGCCGCTGATTATCTTAAGAGATTAGAGGAGTTAGGAGTTCTCAGCTCCCACAAAGTTGGTAGGGAGAACCTTTATCTTAACACAAAACTTTATGAGATCCTTTCAAAATAACGTGTCGATGTCGGCGACATAAAGAAAAAACGTGTCGATAAAACGATTATATTTCGACACGTTTTGAGTTGATGTCCGTAAAATCGACATATCGTATAATTGGATAACGTGTCCACAAACTCCATATTTATGGACATGTTTTTTTCATATGGGCATGGTTTGGACATGAAAATTGAAGGGAAAGGACTAAAGAAAGATCGGTAGGAGAAAGGAAAAAGCGAATCCATAGATTGGTATTCCAAACCCCGGAAAGCAATTGTTCTGTAATTATGAATACATCATCAACCAACGATATGAAATGGCCATCTAAAAGACTTGCTGATTTGAGCGCACCTCAAAAGTATTCTCTTGTTGGCGGGCCGTTCGGCTCAAACCTTGGTTCAAGGGACTACATTTCTGATGGGGTTCCAGTGATACGGGGGGGGTGAACCTTCCTAATCATTCACAGTTTTCGTTTAAGGATGTGGCTCACCGGGTTCGATGCCCCGACTTTATTGACTCTCTATCTTGATAAGCCCATGAAGGATCACACCTTGATGCAGTCCATCGCCCGCGCCAACCGGGTGACGCCGTTTAAGATCAATAACGTGCCCAAGAAAAACGGCGAGATTATTGATTATTACAATGTTTTCCGCAACATGAAAAAGGCCTTGAAAGATTATGCCCGGGGTGAGGAGGGACTGGACGAAGCGCCCGTCAGGGAAAAAACGGAGCTGTTTAAGCTGCTGGATGAGGCCATCGATCAAGGGCTGACCTTTTGCCGGGAAAAGGGAATCGATTTAGAGGGATTGCTGGTAAAGGAGGAGGTGTTTAAAAATATTAATAAATTCAAGGCCTACGCCGACATTCTACTGGGCCAAGACGAATGGCGCAAGGCGTTCAATGTCTATGACAATACGATTTCATCCCTGTACGAGGCCGGCAAACCGGAAATCCTGGGGCAACGGCAGCAACCGCTTGTTTTTGTGTTTCAATATTTGCGGGGCGTCATGGACAGTATCATTGAACAAAAGGATGTCGATGCCGTCTGCTTAAAGATCGCCGAGTTGCTGGATGAAAGCGTGGTGGTCGATAATTACGACGGGCGACCGGCAGGTGAATCCACGCCTGAGTTTTGAATTGATATTTGACTACGCCAGCAAGGGAGAAAAGTGGGCAGCCTGATATACGGTGGAATGCAATGAAAAAAGTTAAAGAAATGCCGATGTTCAAGCGGCCCCGTGAAAAGCTGCAGGAAAAAGGGGTGCAGGCGTTGTCAGATAGGGAACTATTGGCGATCCTTTTGGGCAGTGGAACTCAAACTCACGATGTATTCAACCTGGCGGGAAGGATTTTAAAGGTTTTGGATGCGACCAGTGCCAACCCCACCCTTGAGCAACTTCAATCCATCGACGGAATCGGTCCGGCTAAGGCAACCACCATCCTGGCGGCCCTTGAATTCGCCCGTCGCCGTATCAGCCCCGAAGGGTTTAAGATTGGCCAGCCGCCGGATGTGCTGTCCCTGATCCAACATATGGCAGACCGCAAACAGGAGCATTTCCTGTGTATTTCACTTAACGGCGCTTATGAGGTCATCGCCGTCCGAACAGTCTCGGTGGGTTTAGTCAACAAGACCCAGGTTCATCCCCGGGAGGTCTTTGCGGACCCGCTCACCGACCGGGCCACAGCCATCATCGTGGCCCACAACCATCCCACTGGCAATTTTCAGCCCAGCAAAGACGATATCACTATCACCCGCCAGCTAAAATCCGCCGGCGAAACACTCGGAATCAGACTGCTGGACCATATTATTTTCAGCCACAAGGGATATTACAGTTTTAAAGAAAATGGTGAAATGGAATCTCAATAAAAACAATATAAATGTGTCGGATTTCGTTATTCGAATTTCGAATTTTATGATAAATAGTGAGGACAACTGTTACCGATTGATGCGAGAGCCTGGTATTAAACCGGTTAACCAAAAGGAGTGTTGTCATGCCCGATTATGATTTGAAATTAGTCAAAACCCTGGATTACAAACGGCCCGAAGTCGACAAGGGATACGTCGACCAAACCTTGTACGTGAATGTTTCCGATCCGGCTATCGACATCAAGCCGGTGGATCAGAAAACCAAGGAGCTGTTTATCGGCGGCCGAGGCTACAATCTCTGGCTGCTCTGGAATGCGGTCGAGCCGAACACCCGCTGGAATGATCCCCAGAACACGGTGTGCATCGCATCCGGCCCCATGGGCGGCACGCCCATTTATCCGGGGTCGGGCAAAAGCATTGTCAGCACCCTTTCGCCTCTGACGGGTGCGCCGATTGACTCCAATGTCGGCGGATATTTCGGGCCCTACCTGAAGTTTTCCGGCTTCGACGCCATGGAGATCCAGGGGAAGGCCGCTGAGGATACCGTAGTTTTTATCGACGGCATCGAACAGCAGGTGCAGATATTGTCTGCATCCGGTCTGCCGGAAAACTCATATGACCTGTCAACCTGCCTGACCGAGCATTTCGCCGGCGGCAAACCGCGCAGCATTTCCGTGGTGTCGGCCGGCCCGGGGGCTAAAAATACCCGGATGGGATGCTTGAACTTTACCTGGTATGACGTCAAGCGCAAACGTGCCCGCTACAAGCAGGCCGGCCGCGGCGGCGTCGGCACCGTTTTCGCCGACAAGGGGGTCAAGGCACTGGTTGTGCGTTGGGAGCCGGTAACCGCCGATTCGAACAAACCCGCGGACAAAGCTACTTTAAAGGATGTTGCCAAATCATACTCGCGCGAAATTGTCGAATTGGATCCCAAGCAAAACGAGATGGCCCGCATCGGCACCACCCACCTGGTGACGATTATGAATGACCATGATTTGCTGCCGACCCACAATTTTCGCTACGGCTCCCATCCCCAGGCACCCAATCTGGGTCAAAAGATCTATCGCCGCCTTTTCGATCCCGGCTTTGACGGCTGCTGGATGGGCTGCACGGTGGCTTGCTCCCATGGGATCAGGGATTTCGTGCCGTTTACCGGGCCTTTCCGCGGCCGCAAAGTTTTCGTGGACGGACCCGAATATGAAACCATTGCCGGCTGCGGATCCAACCTTGGCATCTTCGATCCCAGCACCGTAGTGGAATTGAATTTCTACTGTGATGCCTACGGGTTGGACACCATCTCGGTGGGCACATCCATCGGATTTGCCATGGAATGTTTTGAGATGGGACTGATTAGTGAAACCCACACCGGCGGGATGGATCTGAGCTTCGGCAACCGCCTGAGTGCCCTCGAACTGGTCCATCAAATGGCCGCCGGCGAGGGCTTTGGCCAGACCGTCGGCCAGGGGGTCCGCCGAATGAAAGCGATTTTCGCCAAAGACGTTGGGGCTGATCCGGATGTGATGGCGGATATCGGGATGGAAGCCAAGGGTCTTGAATTTTCGGAGTATATGACCAAAGAGTCCCTGGCCCAGCAAGGCGGCTATGGCCTGGCGCTCAAAGGGCCCCAACATGACGAGGCCTGGTTGATATTTCTGGACATGGTCCACAACTTTATGCCGACCTTTGAACAGAAAGCCGAAGCACTGCACTGGTTCCCCATGTTCCGGACCTGGTTCAGCCTCTGCGGCCTGTGCAAGCTTCCCTGGAATGACATCGTACCCGAAGACAATAAAGACACGGAAGAGCCGGCCAAGGTCATGAAGCACGTCAAATGGTACACCGATTACTTCAGCGCCGTGACCGGCCGGCCAGCCGTCCCCGATGATTTGATCAAAATGAGTGAAGCCGTTTATAATTTTCAGCGGATTTTCAATTTGAAGATGGGTTATGGCCGCAGGGAGCATGATGCGCTGCCCTACCGGGCCATGGGGCCGGTCACCGAACTGGAATACGAATCCCGCGCGGAGCGCTATGATACGCAGTTGCAGGAAAAATTCAGCACGGATGTAGACGGCAAAACCACGGCCGAAAAAGTGAAGCTGATGCGTGAATTCAGGCAGACCGAGTATGACAAACTCAAAGATGCCGTCTATCAACGCCGCGGATGGACGAACGACGGCATCCCCACGGTGGAAAAGGTGCAGAGCCTGGGCATCGATTTTTCAGAGGTGCTTGAGGTTCTCGAAGCCCACGGAGTTCGGCAGTGATTAAAGTCTCCGATCGAACAGTCGCCTGGCAGCAGGGGATGACCATCAGCGATTTGCTCAAGGAAATCGACGATGCGCATCCCTATGCTGTAGTGCGGATAAATGAAAACTATGTTTCGCGTCCCAATTTCGACAAAACCACCATCCCGGACAACGCGGAAGTTTTTTTAATTCCCATGGTTGCGGGAGGATGAATACCGGCATTCGGTGTTCGGTATTGGACATTCGGTGGACGACCTTCGGTTCGATCTTTCGAGCCTGCGCATAAACTTAAAATTGATCAGAATAAATTACAAAATTGTAGGTCCAACATTTTAAATTTGGTCAATGTTCTTTGAAAAATTGGTTAAAGCAGCAATCTGCTGTGCTTCAGGTTAAAT
>Ga0209339_1001117_pt1 | contig 11026 bp, 9 predicted proteins | sample OlaalgELextract3_FD_187376 | JGI IMG/M metagenome (GOLD analysis project Ga0209339, IMG submission 187376) | Olavius algarvensis symbiont microbial communities from Tuscany, Italy - Type A ELBA extract 3 (SPAdes) (version 2) | ecosystem: Host-associated > Annelida > Digestive system >...
ATGATAAAATCCAATGAATGTAACTGATATTTTTGCATGGGTAGGACCTCTAGACCATAAAGTAAAATCGGTATGCATTTACTTGAAATAAGCTGCAGGATAACTTCCTCAGAGGCGCAGCGTCCAATTTTTTTCCAAAGATACTGTTGGCTGCCCGATAGAAACCTCGCTTGGCGACAGTTAACGAACATTTCAAACACCTGGATTGCACAAAGTAGACCCCCTAAATAACGCATTTCAGTTACCCACGGAATGTTACTCCCCGTTTTACTGCTAATATTTGCACTTGACTTGACAAGATTTATCGCATCGAGGACCAACACGGATACAGCAAGATTTGCTGAAATTAATAGCCATGTCTAACGATGCAAGCTGATGAGCTAACGCCTTACAGCAGGAGCGTAGGACATTTCCCCTGGGAATTTCCCCTCGGACATATTTCCTCAGACATTTCCCCCATCCAGACAATTTCCCTCCCCACCGTGGACATCCCCGCGGTTGATTATGTGAAAATTTGAAAACACACTAACCCGTACTCCTGACCCTAACCGATCTACCGCTATCAGTTTTGTAGACGTTAACGGTAGATCGCTTTATTGATGTCGGATGATGGTGGTGGAAGGGGGAAATAATATCCTACACCATGTAAAAAAGGAGAAGAAATTGTCTGGGAGGGGAAATGTCCGGGGGAATATGTATGGGGGAATATGTCCAGGGGAAAATGCCAGAATCTCCCCTTACAGTGACGTCATGTCAGCTGGTTTGGGCATCTTCGGCTGTCACGAACTCAGTAACCGTCTGGCGCGCCACCTTGCAGTGGAAGGCTTACATCACTATCTTTCGCTGGTGATAGCATTGTCTTTATCGCGCGTCAGCATACTGACGCGCGATATTAATATAACAAATCTGTTCGTCCGTCTGTCTGTCCGTCCGTAACATATCGTCACAGTTTTTTTTCACCGTACGGTAGCCCAATCATTCTAGTTTTATCAGCATCAAACATCTTCACGAAATTCCCACGGGGTCACCCCTTACGGGGGCGCTAAATACAGGTGGGATATAAAAAATTTGCGATTTTCTACCAATAAGTCGCTGTACTCGCAAACAATACAAGATATCGCCATAGTTACTATGTATGCAGTTACTATTGAAGGCGAATAGGAACTCGTATGCGATCTATCAAATGGTGCCATTTCCAATGACCTTAATCGAACCCTAACCCTGGTTTCAAGGTCATACCGCTCTTTGATGCTAAATATCTCACAAACCGCTACAGATACGGCCATAGTTACTATAGAAGACGAATAGGAAACCGTACCAAGCTTTCAAATGGTACCACTTTCAATGACCTTGAGTGACCTCTAAACCACATTTCAAAGTCACGATAGTATTCACCGTCAAATAACTCGACTACTACTAAGTCGTGTATGATCTATACCTCGAGCGCAGTTTTTTTATTATTAGTTACTTCAGCTTCGGATTTACTAGTGCATACAATTTGATTCTGTTCTATTGTATTCGGCGTAACGTCAAGCCTTGCTGTCATACACACGATCTATCGTGATTGTGTATAGTGGGAGAGCGCGCTTCGTCGCTCTCGCGCTGAAGAACCACGGAGACGGTGACTTTATCGCGCGTGGAGCTTGGTGGTCGAATACCCGCAGTATACGACCAACGATACAATTGTCACAACTTGCTAGATGGTGGCCGTCGTCCACCGGCGACCATGTTGACAACACCTCGCCTGTTGCAGCGTCAACAGCAGGCATATATGCTTAGAATCGCGATTTCTGCCTACCCCACCTGCATTTAACGCCACCTTTAGGGGGGTTCCCGTCGGAATATCGCCATCCTGTTTGGTGTGGAAAAACTAGAATGGTGTGGCTACCCGATGGTGAAAACTTTTGTTGATGTTTATTCGTTTTGACACAACTCATGAACGTGTCAGACAGACAGACACAAGCACACACAGAGAGAGAGAGACACAGACACCGCATGACGACATAGGCCACGCTTATGCATCGCATCGCGTGGCAAAAATTAACGGCAGCGTCCAGTGCAAGCGCGCGTTTCACAAAATACCGATCGATAACTGCTGGTCCTTCAGCGTCGGTCCACACGTGTGATAACCAGAGCGGACGTCGTCGCTGCTATACACATGACATGATCAGTCATGCGTGGCACGGCGACGCGTCAGCGGTCCCGTGTTGATAACAGATGATGATGATGATGCAAAACTGCTAAAACGCAACATTTTTTTGCTTATAATGGACTCCCTGAGGGGGGTACTACCGCCTTGTAGCTTACATTTTTAGAAAGCTCTCGTCGAACTGAAGTTAAGCTCTAATTGACATTTAATTGACTTACCGTTTTCGAGATATTCGCGGTCACATGGCAAAAATCGGTCTGAGAAACCGAAAATGGTCCACCCGAGCCCCTTTCTTGACCCCACATTTGGGGTCCCCTAAAGATATCGCCGCCAAAAGTGGAGACGATCTGTCGGGATGTCACGCCGATCGATGGCATCTGCGCCGGGATTCTGTCCCCGGACACAAAGATAGAAAGAATTACAGCAGATTTAATACACGACAAGACGTTTGCATTTGCGTTTGTCGTATAATAAAAAAGACGATTTTACTGATTTTTAGTTAACGGAAATCACGTAAGTTAATTAGGGCGTTAAAGATGTGAGCAATAAAGATGTGGGCTTACTTTTCTGGGCCACTCTGTAGAAGAAATTTGAAAATTTTACAACAAAATATTGAGATATTTCGGAGAAATTGCAGTATTTTTCGAATAGGCATATCGTTTTAGCGGCTGTTATCAGCCTCCCTGTATACGTGCCAGATAGTGACGGCGCCGTTGTGACTGTTCAGCGAGTTCGTCACCGTTTACAAATATTCAGACTTACTTACTTACTTACGCCGACGGTTAGAAGCTGTCACAGGTGCGACAGTAGTTTCTGTAGCGCAATTTTGATTTACTCTGACGACTGCGAATATATAATGCACGTAGGCAGAAATTTATGGGCACGGTGAAGGTGAAAAGCGGCGTGGCGGAAAGGGGAGGCGCAATCACAGCACGATGTCCGCCTGTCTCTTCTGTTTCGTTCTCTGTCTGTCTGTATGTCTGTCTGTCGGTCATCTTCAGTTCATTCGTCGTTGAATTATTCAACTCTACGACGATGGATCCGAATCAGTTCACGTACGTTTCGCTCGCCTCGGCTTCCTTCCAGGGGCGTACTCAGGGTCGTAAAAAAGAAGTCTTACACTCCCCTTTCCTCTTTTTCTCTTCATTCCCTGCCAATTAATTTCTTTTCACCCAATCCTTTCCTCCCTTCCCCTAAACCGGTCCCCTTGTCAAATCCAGTTAAGAGGTCAGAGGGAGCGTTCTGAGCTCCAGGGAAAGTTAGGCAGAGCCTGGCCGCCAAATGATTTTGATGCGGCGAACGATCGCCTCTGGTGTCAATGTTTTCATTTGCGTAAGTTTAAAATGGATGAACGTAAGCACGGTCCGCAAAACTGCAATAAAACTGCAACACAACAAAGTTTTGTTGCATTTGTGCGGAACGCTTTGCGGAGAGAAATGTTTGACAGTGAGGAGCGCTGGGTACGCCCGTGGCGTGTCGTCTTCGCCGCTCTTTGGCGCCTGTCATTCCACTTCTGTTAGTCCTTCGCTTCCCATCTCTGCGATGCAGCTCTGACACGAGATACATCGGCAGCAGTGTCGCGTTACGTGACGTTAAGGCGACCATCTCTGTTACCCGGAGTGGAACGTTATACATTCTGTATTATGTACGTTTTTTTGCCGCGCCATACTAAGCAAGCGGCCTTAAGGGGTGTTTATAGCGACACGACTCAACTCAACTGAACTCAACTGAACTCAACTCAGGTCTATCAATGAACGTAGTGACCCAGTTGACTCAGTTTGTAGGTCGTGACGTCATAAACAAAAACACGACTGACTTGGCTGTACGCTGTTCAACTGGGTTAGTTGAGTTCAGTTGAGTTGTGTCGCTATAAACACCCCTATAGCCGTCATGCGATGTCTATGTGACCGAGTGTCCGTGTGTCTGTCTCTCACGTTCGTACATTCAGTCAAAACGAATAAATGTGTCTTCAAAATTTTCTACCATCCGGTAGCCACACCATTCTAGTTTCTCCCTACCAAACGGCATGGCAATATTTCGACGGGAGCTCCTCTAACGTGGGCGTCGAATGCAGGTGGGGTAGGCAGAAATCTCGATTCTGAGCCTATATCTCAGCTTCACTGCGTGCTGTCAAAGCTGCGACCGATTAGATGTTATCAATGCGGCGCCGCCGAACCACGGTCCCGCTTCTCGCTGGTAATAAGCGGCGGAGTTTGTTGATAGCGGGAGACGACGACGAAATGTTTATGACAAGAAGTCTCAACGTTACGCCAGAGACAGCAGAGCGGCATTTAATTGCACGCAGTGATAAGTCTAGGCACTCTTTATATCCTGCTGCTAATGGTATATATGGCAGAATAGGCAGAATTGCAACTGAAGACGTCGTTTTATATCTGTTGCAAACGAAATGTATACCCATTTTATTATCTGGTCTTGAAGCTTGCCCGTTGAGGAAGACTGATCTCAGTTCCCTTGATTTCGTCGTTAACAGATTTTTTTATGAAACTGTTTCAGACAAATAATATTGAACGTTATTAAATCCTGTCAGTCGTACTTCAGTTTCCAATTGCCTAGTGCTGTTCTAAGCAAGCGTGTTGCAAAATTTAACACGAAATTTATGAGTCATCAGAATCAGCTATGTCGGATGATTTAACAATTTGTGAAGCTATTATATTGTGATGTGTAAATAGGCCTACGGTCGAACGAGTTGCCAGTATGTGTCATCTTAATTCATTGCTTAGTTAAGTTTATTGTGTGATATGTTGTTGTTTTCTTCTTTCTTTCTATTTTTCTACCAGTTACATGGTGAATAAAGATAAATATATAAATCTGAAGCCCACGTATAGCTAACAATAAAAGACTGCGCTAGACGTTTTGTATTATCGAAGCTAACTACTGACAGACACAAAGCATCGCGCGGCCTCTTTGAGACAGTAGAGCTACCTATCTTTCTTTATGGCGTTTGTAATCTCGTAATAAGTACAGAGTGGTCGAAAAAATGTGAGGCAAGTTTGTGCGACTGCTGAAGTTTCCAAAAAAACTATACGGTTGATTGCATGATTCGCTGTACTGATTGAAAAATGTAAATCGATAATTAAATAAACAAATCAAACAACGGATGAAATGTAAATGAAATGAAGGACGTCAATTTCAAAAGGTTTCGAATATTTTCGCGTTTTTTTCACAACCGCGCCAGATCCCTGGTCTAGCAAGTGGTGTCATTAGATTCTCTGTTTACTCGCGGCCCACTCACATTTCTGACGGACAGACGGAAAAGTTATGTCAATAGCAGAGCGTACCACATAGCGCTCGCTAAAAACTATGACAATTAATAATTTGCTTAATTGCTCAAAATTACATTGTGTGGTTAATTATTATAATATATAATGTAGAGGGTGACGTAAAGTCAAAAGACTGCAAGGTCATCTAAGTTGCCTATAACATAGTCAAAAACATAATTCAGATGATATAACTAAGATGGTGGGAAAGATGCGGTGAATAGATGAGTTTTCAGGGTTCGACGGAATGAATGCAGGGTTGACGCAGTAGTGACTGTTGACGGCAGACTGTTCCACGCCCTGGCGGCAGCGACAAGAAACGCTCGGTCACCCCACCCAGTGACGACCTTATAGTAGCTGGTACGACGAGCGCTTGTGAACTTGACGATCTCAGACGCTGTCTGGGCTCCATTCGAGCGACTTGTTGAAGTTGGTCGGACAGGTAGGGTGGTGCCAGACTATGTTGACACTTGAACGCAAGGACATATAACTTGCACTGGATCTTTTCCTGGACGCATAGCCAGTGTAGGTCTTTCAGCACAGGTGTAATGTGATCTGCGTTCATAGCATGACAGACCAAACGACCTAGTGTTGATGACGGCCTGGAGTCGGTTCAAGAGCTTTTCAGGAAGGCCGACCAACAGCGAATGACAGTAATCGAGCTTCATCAGCAGTTCAACTTTTGATGTGTGCACTCTTTCGGAGGCAGGAGGGAGCTTCAAAACGGTCACTTTCGCTCGGACCCAGCTTCAAAAATGTAATATGGCGGCAAAACGGATTTACTCATGAAAAAGAGAAAGCTCTCTTATTTTGGCCAAATAATTTCTCTACCAGATGTAACAGCCCACACATCAACGGCCAGTGTACCAACTTAATATTGTTCGATGTGGCACTATAATTATCTGTACATATTTTTCATTTTACTGCTGTGTTTTTCTTGTTTCTGTGCTGCCATCTGGCGTAATAAAGAATGATTAAATGGTTAACTGTGCCAGTAATGTCAGTGCCCAAAACGTTGCTGTCTGCGAAACGTGATATTGCCCATAACATCACCCAACGGCGCTCGATGTACGCGGTGCTGGCGGCCAGCTGCGGCGACGGCGCTGTACAGTGCGACGATCGACTCAACCTCGCGCACTATTTTGTCCGTCGCGCGAGCAAGTGCCGACCGAACGGTGGAAAACTGGAAGCACACTACTTTCACTGCGGCTGAATCCATCGCGCTGACGTCGCCGTGTCCGCCAGCGGAACATCGTTCGCGTGGCGGAACGACGAACGCTGGCTGCGAACTGACCGTGGTGGACATTCCGGCTGCATGCAGCGGTCGTCTGTGAGCGGTAGATTCTCATCAACGTCGACAGTTTCTTTTTGTCACCGACGGTACACGTCTGACTGGAACTGGCCTGCTAGCGACTGAGACAGTTTCGATGTTGGTTGATGACGATCACGGGCTCATCATCGGGCTATGCTCGTCTGCTATACACAGTAAGTATAGTGTATATAGTGCATTGTATTATGCAAATTTTGTGTTTTCTTGTTTTTTTTCTATTCAAGGGCAGCCTTACGTGTGTTTTTCCACCTTGCTGTCCCGTTCAGCTTTTATCAGTTGCTCGTTGTTGTGCCTCATTTATGTTGTGTTCTGAACAAACAAAGAATATAATGAATTATATACGATACTATGCATCAATATACCACTACTACTACGACACCCTGCTCGCACTCAAACACTAACGAATTGTCAGCGTAATTCATATGAAAACATTGATAATTCACGAAATTCACGAAAAGTTACTAAAAAGACCAAAGACAAGAAACATAGCAATCGCTAACATGTCGCGCACCTGCATGATATAAGAGGCAGGGGAACTCCGATCTCATTTACGGGCCTCGCTCGGACTGATCCCTATGAACTGCCATGTAAAATTCAGTATTTGCAAGGAGCTCAGCTGTCGCAGAAAGGCCGCGCGACGCTCCGTCTCGTGAAAATTTTGCTAAACTATTCAAGGTCAATTACACGGTTGAATAGAACTAAGGTCTTATAAGTTTTTATTACTATTCATACGTAACTACTTCTCTATCTTGTATCGTTTCAGAGATATTAAACGTCGAAAAATGACAAGCCCTTGAAATCTGAGTTAGTGGTCATTTTAGGCCATCTTGTGCCGTTTTCGAGATATTTTACGTTGAAGAATATCGTCTGGAATGGATGAAGCTATACTCTTTAATTTGACAAGTGGATCAACTACGGTAAGTTTCACCCAGGGGTAAAATAGTTCCCCTCGAAAGGGGCGTGGTCTGGGTCATGTGTCCCTTTCTAAAATTTTAAACCCCCTTGAATATTTCACTCTTTAAATTTGGCAAGTGGATCGACTACGGCAAGTCTCATCCCAGGGGTAAAAATTTCCCCAGAAAGGGGCATGGTCTGGGTCACGTGATCGTTTTTTTGAAATTTTAAACCCCGGTCAATATTTCTCGAATGGATGACGATACGCTGTTTAAATTTTGCAACTGGATCGACTACGGCAAGTCCCACCACAAGGGCAAAAATCCCCCCAAAGGGGCGTGCTTTTGGTCACGTGATCGTTTTTGGGATGACGCCACGTTCTTTAAATGTCGCAAATGCATCGACTATGGCGAGTGCCATACCAGGAGTTAAAAAGTCCACCGGAAACGGGTGTGGTGTCGGTCACGTGACCGCTGTTTAAATTTTAACTCCTTTAATATTTCTGGAGGGATGAAGTGGGGGCGGTGGGGAGAAGCGGTCGTGCTTCGCAGGATTCCCAGCCTATTTTTAAATGATGCCCGAATTTATTCGGATGATGCGGTACTCTGGCACGGCGTGGCAGGTATGTCATGCTTCGCATTGCCTTGTTTTTCAATATTTCGGCAACAGAGGTACTTGTTTCTTTCCGCAGTATTGACGGTGCTCAGTGTCCCGGTTCAGATATTAAGCACAATAATTGATACACTGAATTTCATAGCTTGATTGTTAAATTTGACACAACAAGAAGGTACACGGCCTTGTATAATGTGCATGACACACGTACTAGAAATCGGCGCCTAAAAAAAAAGAAAACTGGTACCATGAACCGGCACGAAAATACAGCACGTCCTATTTCGTTACCAGAAATTGATACCAGAAAAATTCGGTACCAAAATGCATACCATGCAGACGCGTCAAAAACCGGTACCGGTTTTCTGGTACGGGTTTTTGGCGTCGATTCCTGCTAAGTGTGCCATGGGCATAATCGTTCTTTGGTTCCCAGATGATACAATCCGAACGTCCAGTTGATGCTTGCTGCTGCGTCTGACACGCAGCAAATCATCATCATCATCATCAAACATTAACAACGTACTTTTTGTTTGGGCATGGCTATGCATAACGCTCGAATTCTGCAATAGACGATGTTGCCATGCCGTTGATCTGTTGGTCACGCGGGTCAGTTTTGGTGAACAACTGGACCGATCGACTTCCCTCTTGGTACACGTATTAGCTTCGTCCAGTGCCACATTAGAGAGGGGTCGACAACTCCCACAGTTAAGAGCAGTTATGGACAAAAATTGCGAAATAATGCTACACCGGCCAGACAACTAATGCTTGACACTAACCGCTTTGCTGCTGGCTTTTACTTGTGCTGCCGTCTCGCGAATGCGTGTAAAACGCAGATTTCTCCAAGTTCGCGAAGTCCTTCTCCCTTGAAGTGGAGCCGTGCAACACCGTCAAGGACGTAAAGGAGAAGATGTACGAGAACGAAGGTTTCTATAGGTCGTGGAAGCAGATGCTGATGATCTTTGGTGGCAAGACACGCGAGGACGTGAGGAGGCACGCTGAGTTCCTAGTCCTACAACATCAAAAACGAATTCACCATTCACTTGGTTTTTCGTCCGACTGAGTCGTTCCTCAAGAACATCGACGTGCTCTATGGATTTTCATTTTGATTGAGATTTTGCACGAAGTTTCGACATTGTATAGCAATGTCAATACGATTTCAAGCCAGCGCGATTTCTTTTCCCTTTCATTTACATTCCGAGCTCCGACCTGTAGTCTGTGGACGTTCGCTTTCTCGATTAATTCGCGCTAATTCTTATAAATACATAATGATAGCATACTTTCAGTTATCCACGTTACGGATGGTTCATTCTGGTAACTCTATCGCAGTTGTTAATTTCACACGTGGACGCATTTTAAATTAATTCAACTTTTAATAGCACACAGCTGTTCGTATTTTCAATACTATGATCACTCTCGTGACAGCGTCATACTCGTATTCAATTTATTATTTCAATTTGAATTTAGACCAGATTCGAATAACTTTCTGCTTCTTTTGCAGTGACGATATTTTTGTTATATACACATTCTATTATATATTATATTGATACGTTTTGGATATTACAGCTGAAAATGGTGTTTTTATACTTAATATTATTTTAACTCATTGCTGGCCCACCTTAAGAACGAGATGTAAATGTACTAATTATTATGTGTGTCGGTTGCCGATGTCGGTCCGTCTGTCGTCCGTTGTCCGTCGCGTGGTCACATCTCGAACACCAAGCAAGATAGACCCATCGTTACTATGGAACAATAGAAGTTGGCACCGTTGATCCTGTTGCCGCATTCCGATCCTCTCCATACGTTTCCTTGGAAATATATTCTGTTTTCAGATAAAGATATATCAGCCCAGTGGTTAAAGTGGAAAATTAGAGGTGAGGGAACTGTGAATCAGCTTTGGGCCAAAATGGGCCCCCAACAAGTGGTTCTGGACTCTTTCTATGACATTTGAGGTGTGGGAACGCTGGATCTCAATAACTGGAGCTGCACGAACTGCGTTCCCTTGCGTTCAATGGCACGTTAACCACTGTATTAGCAACGCCCACGCAACTTAACGCCAGTTGCGCTGTTCTTCCACGGAACGCATCGTCGGATAAGTGTCACATCATGCTGTCTGTCTAACACAAGACGTGCTGTTTTTGCCAGATTAATTATTAAGCCGCCGCTCGCGATAGCGAAAGCGGCTTAGTGCATCGGAGCTGTCCATCTGTTTGTCCGTCCGTCCGTCTGTCTGTCGCCAAAATGCAAAAACGCGATTTTCTCAAAAACTAAGCAATTTCGAGCTATGGTGTCTATTGACGACCTATAGGAAGTTATGTAAGCTTACATGGGCTTTCCAAAGAACTTATTATTGGATCCATACAATCCAAGATGGCTGAGATCCGCCATCTTGAAAATCGACATGACGTCATTTTTTCTGGGGAGGGTATTCCGATTTGGATAAAATTTCGCAGTCTGGTACAGAGTGACTTGTCGACTGCGGTGATGTGTGGAAATGGAAACCAGATGTAGAATTTCAATATGGCGAACGTTTGGGCGAATTCAATGGCATGTCATCCCAGAGCCACGTATCACATTGCAGGGTGCTGCCACTTGGTGAATTTACTGTCACGATCCCAAAGCCCCATGCCACATTGCAGGGTATAAGAATTCCATTCGGCACATTGAAAATTGTTTTCGCCATTTTGTTTTTAATGCAGTTTAGGCTTTGACGAGCGGCGGTTTTCGTATCGTCTCCGATACACTTGTTTTTGCTTGCCTAGCATTTCC
>Ga0209339_1001118_pt1 | contig 11023 bp, 8 predicted proteins | sample OlaalgELextract3_FD_187376 | JGI IMG/M metagenome (GOLD analysis project Ga0209339, IMG submission 187376) | Olavius algarvensis symbiont microbial communities from Tuscany, Italy - Type A ELBA extract 3 (SPAdes) (version 2) | ecosystem: Host-associated > Annelida > Digestive system >...
CTGGGCTCGAGTGAACGACGACGGTTTGGCTCGCATGCCGACCGACAGCCACATATGATCGTCGACTGCTCGGTGAAACATGTTGCTGCGAACTAACGCTGACGAGTTGTTGGCGGCCGTGAAGGCGTTGGAAGGCTTCAGAGTTCGACGAATGCACCCGTTTGATTTGTTCACTGCCAGCCAGTCGTCGCACAGGAACATGTACCTATCGCGACAATATTTCACTAGTCACGTACGTAACAATTAGCTCATGCTATACAGCAGCGTCAACAATCGAGTAACGCCGTATATTTACCGAAACTGTCTAGACGTCTAAAGAGCCATGCTCGTGACAGAGAGTCTAATAGAGAATAATGATCAACTGTCTGTTGTCCTCAAATTGAATGTATTGTGCAATGTACGACTACGTGTAAGATTGTTTGACTGTCAGCGACTACTACCTCATAATGTTACAATAAGTTTAAGAACTATTTACTCTCACCTAAACTCTTTATTCACTATTCAGTATTACAAAGTTTGATTTCCTGTTATTTGCAATATTCTCTTCCTGCAGTTATTATTGTACTTGTACGTTAATAGATTCTGGACTTTTGTAGTGTTGTGTAGTATTTAAATACTAGGCTATATGTATTTAAATACTAAATCGGCACAAAAAGTATTTGGTCAAAGTATTTAAATACTCAATATAAATCGAGTATTTTAAATACTATTTAAATACTTTGAGAAATATGGGTATTTAAATACTTTTTAAACACTTTACAAAACGTCTTAATGCAGCAAACCATGCGGATGCAGTTATTTTAACATTTGCTTACTTACGTCATGCACTCTGCCTATGCCCGAGTGTCAACAATATGATAGTGAACATTTAACCTGAAGTTTGCTGACAAATAAATAACATAAGTTTATTTGTTGTGTTTTGTCATGAATGATAATTATTATACTTAAAGATGCAAAAAGTATTTGGTATTTGAAATACCAAATACCATCTCCAAAAAGTATTTGAAAAAAGTAGGCCCTATTTAAATACCCAAAAATTAACATGTATTTGGTATTTTATTTAAATACCAATTTTTGAGTATTTGACACAACACTGGTCTTCTGCGAGTAAGTTTTAGAAAACGTTATTAACGGCGGCCAGTTTCGATGTTCAGTTGCCTGTCACGCAGGGGCGCCGGAACGATTTTTAAATAGTGTTCAAGGTCAAATATAATTTTTTACAAGTGTTCGTTGATAAACATGCAGATGGACCTACTGAGACGCAGCAGTTGTTGATAGCTTTCAAAAACGAGTTTATTTTTCAACAAGAGTTTGCTAACAGTCTACTATTATACTTCTGTAGTGAGGATACAACAGTACTGCGCTAATGGTCCCGTGCACAGATACATGTAAGTACATTTCACGTAGATGCACTGCACTCCCACTGATGCAGAAAAAGTACACGCTAGACCTATTTAACATTTACCGAAAAATGAATGACGCTCTGGCGTTTTCGCGACAAAATCATTCAAATTTTCTCCAAATATACAATGTCGAAATACTTATTGTTCATGTTGATCAGAGTCGGGTGTAGTATCAGTCTCGCTTGTGTCATCGTAGACCGGAGGTAGGTCTTCACTCTCCTCAAACAGGAGAAGGCGTGTTCAGCAATCAGCAGACATTGGCTGGCTCTTCACCAACTTCACCAGCTTGCCTGCTTTTGAGATAAGCCCACGAACTACTTCACTCTCATTCTGTAAACTTTAGCCGATTTCAGAAACCTTCTTTGTATCTTTTTCATCTTTTAACTTCGCCAGTCGTCATCGTTGTGTGGCTGATACTGCTGTCCCAACCCTCTCACCGCGGTGAACGACATCGACTGACTGGCCTCTTCGCTATAGTTTAGATCACCGTGTTCATAACAACCGAGGTTAATTGCTGGCATTTGTCCAACACAAGCGAGGTATCAAACTGTTGACCCCAATCTGAAAAACTGACCTGGCCTTCCGGCGCCTCTGGTGCCACGTATAGGCCTATCTGTTATTGTACTGTATTACTGTTGAGTGAAAGTTTCGTTTGCTCTCTAAGTACTAACCATCTTTTCTGCTGTAGATCGACAAAGACGACTTTGTTGAGATACCAGCCTGCCTCCCTGCCGCCGCTGTTATCATGCCATATCTGTAGCGACAGAGGAGTGCCGATCTCTTCTGGACATTTCATCAGGAACGAACTCACCTCTCCGCGACAGAAGTTCTGCATTTCACCAAATCATTACCAGCTAATTTTAAGACATCAGGAAAACTACAAGGTGCTGTCACATATGGGCGGCATAATGTCCTAGAAAGGGGACGGCCCAGCACAGCAAACGGTCTCAGAACCGAAAGTCCCACGGCGCGGTACACAACGCAGCCATTTCTGGCGCAACCCCTCCCCCCATAATTTGAAGCATAATATCAAATTTTGCTGCATAAACATTTACTTAATGACTTTTGGTATTTATATCATCATCATCATCGTCATCATCATCATAATCATCATCATTTATTTCCTCATGAAAGTACATTTCCCTGATTTTTAACCGTGAAGTGGTGTTCCGGGCTAAAAAGTGGCGCAGAATTTTACATCGTGTCGTGAGACGTAGCACCTATAAACGTTGTACCGTTGTCGCCGTGTCGGCCGAATCGGATTCGGCGTAATTGATGTCAGTGAATTTGGTTGAGGACACGGTTTTTCATTTGCTAACAACACCGCACTCTGCCATTAATTGCAGTTTTAGTTACAATAGACGATGCGGTTTAATAATAATAAGTAGGCCAAAACGGTGCATCATAAAGAACATTTTTACAATCACTTCATCCTTTAGTAATCCAAACGTAACGTAAATAAAGTTGTAGTTGTTCAAAAGAAGAATTCTCTGTTTTCACAGTAACATTATCACAGTAAAATAATTGCATTCCGTCCGTTGCGAAAATACCTGTCGAAATCCGTCATCAAGTTTGCGGACGCCAGTTTCACCTTCAGTGCCGTTGACTCTGAAGAAGACCTTGGACTTTGTTCCGGACAATAGTTTGAAGCCAGTGTGGACGTAAATCAAGTACTCGAACTCATCTTCGTCGTAGTTGTCGACAAGTGGGTGAACGGTCCACTGTGGATAAACATTATTCACATTACTCACCATTCTATTCCCATGACTGCCAAGGCCTGTTCAGCCCCGTAGGCTGAGACCGCCGAGTGAATCCAAAAGCCACCTCCAAAAGGACTCCTATAAGTATTTAGAAACTAAAACAGTCTGAGTTCTAGTTAAACTATGGACTGAACATCTAGCTGTACGCTAGTGACTCAGTTCTACGAAGTTACACCAAAAGGGCTCCTTCAATGAGGCTCACCTGGTACCCTTCCTTCTAATTCCGGTAATTTGGCAATCTAATTGGTGTAATTACTAAGGAAACACTGAAGTTTGTATACTAGATTTTGGAAGTACTATTGAAATTCATCTCCTCTGATCCCGAAACGCTAGGGATAGGCCTACCCAGATATACTCGGTTGCGCAAAACAACTCAGCCAGGAATTCAAGCACGTCTAGACTGCACGCGACGAGTCCTCCCATCGATGAGAACCCGCCACCCACGGCCTATAGACACCAAACATCGTGGCCACCTCCGATTGACTCGTGAACCATGGCAAGAAAAATAGCCAGAGCTCCCTGTTCTTGCTCACATGGCTAGCCCCTGAATGATTAGTGCGAGTCAACCATAACCTCCGTCTAGGTTCTCACATCACAGATCACCTGTTTTCAACCACACGGATCGCGTCAACCCCCGACATGGGTTGCGATGCACGGCAAACGCATTGCCCTTCGCCGTTACAGCCGTGCGGAAAACCCTCTGTTGACACCAATCTGAATTCAGCCTACAGTCACGTATGTACAGACAAAAACAGCAGTCGCCTGAATGTATTGCTGAGACTGGGAGGCATCAGACTGGTCTTCTGTGAGAGAGGCTATCCCAGTTTGTCGATCGGGAACTTCTGTTTCTGCAGACCCGCGAAATGCGGCGTCAAATAAGGTTCGAGTGGCTTACAGTTAGGTTAGCATTTTCAGACCAACAGTCGCCGGTATCTGGCAAACAGCGTGAGTTAATACGTAACACGAATAGGAAACCAATCACGACCTATCAAATGGTGCCAGTTTCAGTGATCTTAAACGATCCTAACCCAGATTTCAAGGGTAAGCCCTTATTCGATGTTGAATATCTCGGATACGGTACAAGATAAACACAGCTCCAAATTACTAATATGAACTTACACACGCCTACTCCACCGTGTAATTTTTTTTCCAATGACCTTGAGTGACCGTGAGTGACTTAGCATCGCGTGCATGGCCTCTCTGCGATAGCTGAACGTCTTGTTAATCTTGGAACACAGTTGCAGCCCAAAGTCTGATATCAAGTATATGACTACGTTTACGGGCTTACCTTCTTATACAGTAAAGAAAAGAATTAAGTGTTTTTACCTTCAATGCATCCTTTTTGTCGAGGTATCGTGCAAGGACAGCGAACGGAATGTAGACGATTATAAAGGCGAGGATTGTCGTCCAAACGGCGACGTTCTCAATCAGCTTTTCAGCGAAGTTGTCGAACACAGTGGCAAAGTTGATAGTGTTGACGGGAGTAACAAACCCGGCTCCGAAACCAGCCATCAAGTTACTTCGAAACCTCGTGCGCTTCGGTGTTGCCAATTCCGTCTAATTTATGAAACAGTTCGTTACTAACGAGATTTGTCATACGCCAAACACACTTTGACTTTGAGGATTTTGTAGCGCCAAAGTCCGTTAAGGGTGCACTGGAGGGTGGGTCCGTAGGGTGTACCATAGACTAACTGGAAAAGTGAGTCTTCAAAATGACGTTTTGAAGCAGTAAACGACTGAGGTTCACGAATGTCAACGAGTCCCAGGATCGCTGGAGAGGAACCTTTGTACAGGACGAATTACCATCCTGTCGCCCAACCAAAAGAGAAAGGTAAAGGTAAGTGTATTTATATAGCGCTCATTTTTGTAGTACACACAAGGCGCTCAGGCATGGAGCACACAGTGTTACCTGCAATTACATCAATGCATGCCTTTACTTCGTAAGCGTTCACCAGATGACGCCTCCCCAGACTGAGGTTGCGGACATCTAATTGCAACCAACAATTTTTACCAACAGCGTAAAACACTGAAGAAGAAGAAGGCCAGAGCCAGAGATGTCGATATAATTGTTACAATAAGTGAAACCTAAGACAGATACGACAGTTATACTTGAAATAACTCAAAATCGCCTCTATTACTTTCATGGATAAAATTTTGATGTCATAAGAAATTTAGCGACACTGGGTAGATTGTAAGACTGTGGGTGAGTGTGTGGTCGCGGACGGTGGTCACGGTTAATGAGTGCAACATAAAATATTTATTGTCCTGGGACCCTCCTTTCCGTGAACAAACGACATGGTTATTATGATTTGACAATAGCCGAACGTTTACCACGTAAAACTCGGGTAAAAATTTAACGTTGTCTGTTATACGTCAGCGTAAATTAGCCTATAGAGACTGTATAACCTGACAGTAGCCGGGAATCCACTCCAGCTCGTTTGAGCTCCATCCATAACACGAAACTTCTTTTACGTAGACAAAGTACTCGAGAGCTTCACAGCTGGGTCCGCTGCCACAACCTGTCACAGATCAGTGCAGTGCCCAATAGCGCGAAATGACCGCCAGTAGCTTTAGAAAGCCTAGAACTTAGGCATATTCGGGCCGACTTGATTTTTGCGTATAAACTTGTATTTGGTCTGATTGACATAAATCCTTCGGAGTTCTTCACTGTACGTGTAGATGATGCACGAACAAGACATTGATATAAACTTTACTTGCCTAGTAAATCTGCCGCCAGATATAATTTCTTCAGTTACAGAGTTGTGCGTGCTTGGTATACTGTTCCGACAAAAAAAATTAATTTTCAGTCTACCAATAGTTTTGGAGCAAGCTTGGCAAATAACCTTCTAATATACCAATGTAAATTAAACTTCGCGTGTGTTTTAATTTGTATATACGTATGCGTTCTATTTTGTATTTGATGTATTGCTGCATTGTCAATTTGCCTATTGTCTACATAACATTGTAAGTGGCCGCTCGGTCCTTTGGTTATTAAAGATTGGTTGATTGATTGATTAGCAACAAACTATAACTATGTGTTGATCATCAGCGAAGATTGCTATTCCTCTGTCACCAACATCCATCGTCGCAGCCGAGTCTTAATTCATGTAATACTACACAACGTTGAAGATGATCGCTGTTTGTCTCTAAGCGTTCATCACACTGTGGGCCATAAATGTGATTTCCGCAAATGTACAACCGATTTAATAGTCCTTTCAGTTATACTCAGAAAAAAATCTACAAAGGAAGATGTAACTAACCCGCCATGCACCTCGACTCAAATATGTTGCCGCACCAGCCTACCGTACGAAATTTGTGTTCAATTGTTCCATACAATAGTAAGTAAAGCAAAGAGCTCATCTGCCCTGTTACGTTACGTCAATTTACAAAGAAAAAGTGCGCAACCGTGCAACACCTGAATCTGCTATAAATGGCAGAAAGTCTACAGACGTAGGTGACTGAAAACAGTCAACTGACACAAAGCAGAAAGACGTCAATGAATCTAGTGCGTTTTACGTAGCAGTGTTATCGAAGACATACCGGCGCTAGACTGCACTCCGACGTAGATCTGACCGACGTTTTTCGTTAGGTCGGCTGCGACGTACAACGTATAGTTGTCAGTGTTGTCCCATGAAGTCAATAGCCAGTCGTAGTCGGTCGTGGTCGGTGCGGCGTTTAGACGTACGAACACAATGACTCGGCTCGGTTCACTGGGAATGATTCGTATCACTAGAGGAACGCTGCCTGGTGTAGTCAGGTTGAACTCGCTCGAGACGATCCCTTCAGTTTCCGGCTTGGGCGTCGCGTTCACCCACAACCCAAGCGATGTCTGCGGAATATTGATGTCCAACAGTGCGCTGGAACCCTGAGTCAGCCCTATCGTCGCCATGTCTGATCTATGGGGCAGGTTGGGTAGTGTTTGGGTGAAGTTCTTCATCAAGATGCTGGAACCCTGAGTCAGCCCTATCGTCGCCATGTCTGATCTATGGGACGTGTTGGGTAGTGTTTGGGTGAAGTTGTTCATCAAGATGCTGGAACCCTGAGTCAGCCCTATCGTCGCCGTGTGTGATCTATGGGACTAGTTGGGCAGTGTTTGGTGAAGATGCTGGAACCCTGAAACAGACCTACGGCAGTGGCAGCCCGACGTCTGCGGCGCTTGCTGTCGTCACAAAGCTTCACTGACGACGATATGACTGGAGTGTTGACCCTTTCGACCGATGACTCTTCGATGTACAGACTTGTAGTCGACATCATCGTCTACCATAACGTCGCTCGGTTTACTTACCACGCAACACTAAGAGCGCACTATCGTCTATTTGCGTCGCTTTAGGTCTCCGATAACATGCCGCAGATTTATTATATTATTGTCTTGTGAATAACAACAGAATCACGTGTCGCAGAGAAACCGCGCGACGTTACATGTTATTCATAAAACGTATTAATGTTGGCGCAGCTTCAGCACTTGATGTCTGTTTATTGAATCCTCCCTAACGACCCGGAATCTACTGAGACATTAATTCTCGATAGGTTCCGAAAGTTAAAATGATCCTCGAAGGCTATTCAAGGTCGTTGGAAATGGTACATCGTCCTATGGGCCAAAATTAGGCCTACTTCTTTACGTTCGCCTTATGGCATGGTCCGTCCCGACCGCGGCCGTCTGTCGTCCGCACCGTTGTTGCGCCCTATCGTGAGGGTTGACCAATATTTCGCTTTATTTCGAAAACGATACAAAATGCGGCCATAGTAACAATGGCAGACGAATAGGAATCAATAACCGATCTAGCAATGGTACCATTTCCAATGACCCCGAGTGACCGCTAACCTAGATTTCAAAGTTACGATATTATTCAGCCTCAAATATAATATTGTGTAAGGTAGAGCTATAGCTACAATGACAGACCAATAGTAAGTCGTATGTGATCTATCGATCGGGGCCATTTTGATTGACCTTGAATAACCTCTAGCTAAGATTTCAAGTTCACGCCATTATTTGACGATGAATATGGCATCAACGGTACAAAACTAATAGATACACGTTACAATGGATATACAGTAAGAAGTTACACACGCCCAAGCCATCGGTGTAATCTCGAATGTGCGACTTGCGACATCATTGAGCGACTTGCAAAATTTTAGTTCATAAGCAAGCGCTGCCTGCCGGTGCTGCCAGTGCCCAATAAATCAAATGCGATATTTGCCAAAGTACTACAAATATTTCACTATGACGTCATCTGAGGCGTGTTCTGTAAGCAAGCAGCTTGCAAGCGGCTTGTAAGCACATCGTTCTGCAGACAACTAATTGGCATGTTGCTTGTACGAGTACGACGATGACGTGGTTGAAGCGGTAACGTTCGCTAGCTATCTCATCTATTGATGAGGTATTTGTCTACTGATACTCTAGCGTTCTGCAGTAACTCTCTGTCTCCATCATGCACCACTTTCATGTCTAATACGTTTCTCAGCAAACCAGAACCACTGTACCATAAAAGGCAGTTAATTAATTTTAATTTCTGTCTAAATTGCGTTTATAATTAGTCATATATTAAATCTATTAAACATTTTTATTTATTATATAAGAATACACTGCATAGTACCTTTGCTACAATGCATGTTTTCGGAGGAACGTTGAGTTTGCCGTCAACTTTCATACTGCCAATGTGTGACGCAAAAAGCATTTGGGGGACTTCGTTGGCATACATCTTCCTGACTCCAAGGGTCATCTTGCCTTGTGTAACGTCACCTGAGGTTAGGGTTGTCACAGTAGGCAATTCTATATCGTTCAAAGGTCAAGGGTCAGAGGTCAAGGGTCATCTTGCCTTGTGTGAAGTCACCTGAGGTCATTGTCAAAGGTCAATGGTCAGAGGTCATCTCATCTTGCCTTGTGTGAAGTCCAACTGAGGTCATCTTGCCTTGTGTGAAGTCGACTGAGGTTATTGTCAAAGGTCAATGGTCAGAGGTCATCTCATCTTGCCTTGTGTGAAGTCCAACTGAGGTTAGGGTTGTCAGGGTAGGCAATTCTATATCGGTCAAAGGTCAAGGGTCGAAGGTTATCTTGCCTTGTGTGAAGTCACCTGAGGTTATTGTCAAAGGTCAATGGTCAAAAGTCAAGGGTCAGAGGTCAAGGGTCATCTTGCCTTGTGTGAAGTCACCTGAGGTTATTGTGAAAGGTCAATGGTCAGAGGTCAAGGGTCATCTCATCTTGCCTTGTGTGAAGTCCAACTGAGGTTAGGGTTGTCAGGCTAGCCAATTCTATATCGGTCAAAGGTCAAGGGGTCAACGGTCCAGGGTCATCTTGCCTTCACTGACAGTCACGTGTTCATCTCCGACTTGCAACTTGTCGGCAATCAGGTCCAATATCTTCGACGTCACATCCACGACCTTATTTGCAGCATCTCTTGCCGCAGCCTAAAGTAACGTAACGTAATACACAAACAACGTCAATGAAATTGCTCGTAGTCGGCTGCTGATTTCATCAAATACACAGTTTTACAATTCATCTAATCTACAGTAGCTGTAGTGCTGATGCGCTGTTTAATACACTGGTAGGCATCGGGTCGGGAAGTCTGCTAAGTACATTCATTCATTCAAACTTTAAACAAGTTAAAGGTATAAAGCAGAGTGGAATAGAAACAATACTAGTTAACTAGTTTAGGGTAATGACAGGGCGGAAACCGCCTCTTACGAGATACCACAAATAATATAAAACAAGTTATACAGTAATATAAGCAGTTCCACACATGTTGCGCGACAGAAGATTAAAAAAGAAAACAAATACCGAGCGTCGTCTGATATAATGAATACGTTTATTCGCCAGAGAAGACAGCACAAACACACACATGCAGCTAGGTTTCCTGGGAATGTGGCACTTTTCACTTCCAAATATTACGAGCACTGCAGCGCAAACCTCGCCCCGCGTACTTTGTCAGCGTTCGCTAGATGACGTCAGTCTTTTGCGGCATTTTTTTTGGACCAGCCATCTTGATTTTGGCCGAAGTCGGCTCACAATTAAACGGCAGCCTATCATCCCAGGCTTATGGTTAGGGTTTGAAATTTGGCACTTGCACACTGGGAGGTGAGAGATAATAGCGTAGCCTATTAAAAAAATGTAAATTTCTGCAGAAAATTTCGGCTTCTGAGAACATTAATATGTCGTAATTGTGTTGATTGCGCTAAGTAACGTTTTAATGTTTTATGCTGCTGATTAGTTAAGTTTTCACTTTCATTTTTTGCGTATAATTGTTCTGCCTTTTCAAAAGGTGAATGAAGTTGTGTATTAGCGGTATTTATTACTGTGTCAATTTAAATTTCGGTGTATCGACTTCATTGTGCACTTGCTGTTCTGTTCGCCTATGGGTTGTTGTTATCACATTATGTAATGAATTCATGGCTTCTGCTTACTTATGAAAGATAGCCAAACTAATGACGTCATCAGATGTTTGTGGTGCCCCTTCGCCTACGAGGGCGCACCGCGAACATTTTGCCCCAGGCGCCACAAACCCTTGCGCTGCTGTTGCACAGAACTAAATGGCAGCTAATCATCGTAGAATCATTGCCAACATTTTCATCGCAACAATTGTAACAAACAAACAAACAAACGCCACCAACGTCAATGCACCACACACCTGACTTGAAGTCGTTGCAATCCCATAATCACCGGGCTCTCCCTTCTCTTTCAGCTGCTGAGCAACCGACAAGAGTCCAATTCCACTTGCCACGAATGCTGCAGGCAACAGGAACAAGAGGTCAAAGTAATTTGACAAAAAGCGCCTCACGGGGGGCCCATTCCCCGGTTAGGGGTCACCCCAGGGGGTCGAAAGTTGTACCATTAAATTCCTGGGGTAGGGTTTCCTATTAGTGTTC
>Ga0209339_1001119_pt1 | contig 11017 bp, 5 predicted proteins | sample OlaalgELextract3_FD_187376 | JGI IMG/M metagenome (GOLD analysis project Ga0209339, IMG submission 187376) | Olavius algarvensis symbiont microbial communities from Tuscany, Italy - Type A ELBA extract 3 (SPAdes) (version 2) | ecosystem: Host-associated > Annelida > Digestive system >...
GTCAAACTAGGAGACGACATGTTTCCCCCTTGAGGTTTGTGTTGTCTGAGTGCTCTCCAGCATGGATGTTATCACGTCTAACAGAAATGTCTATATAATCGCTTCTTCTATATTACTCAGCGTTTGATTCATCCTAAGTTATCGTTTAAGTTCTCTAAGTGGATATTACGTTGGCTGTCAGGCGCTTTAATGGTCCAGACCCCATTTATTCAAACGTTGTTGATGGATAATGTTTCTTCACATTTTGACGTATACATCAAATGCGACGAATGCTTTACTGTCAGTAAGTTTTGTCGTGGTTTTTCTACTGCAGTCACGCAGCTGCATCAAAGAGAATGTTCCTACGAAGTACTCAACATGGAAACGCGTCTTGGTGATACGACGACGTCCATTCCGCTGTCAGCGACTCAAAGTCACTGACAGTAGCTTTGCTAAATTGCTATCGATCGCACTGTTCAATATTTTCTATATACAGCAGAATCCAGCTCGGAGTTTTTGAGCCCGTTGCAGCACAGGAAGTTGATTTCTCAAGATTCGCTGTTACTGTATGTTTTAGAACACATAATAAATTATAATAATATAATTCTCGATATTTGTTGAATAATCCAAAAAGTGCTGGTGCACTTCTGGGCTATTTATATGCATCCCGTTCATTCAATGACATGGCTGGTGAGATATTTTTGTGGCGTTGTTTCCTCTATAACAATATGTTAAATATTCAATGCAAGGCATTCTGTACACATATTCACCCTGTTTATTAACAACGTGAAAGAATCACAGCTTGCCAGCAAGTGCATAGTAGCACACAGAGAGGGAATGACAATGGAAAACATTTATGTGCACAAAACCGACACTCACGAGCTAACAGCAGTAAATTATCACATGATCGATGAGATTATAACAAGCATTGCATAGGAAACGTTCAGCACAGAAGTTCATCATACGACAGCATGTCTAGTGCAGCATAATGCAGCAGTTTCCAACAAGTCAATTTATTTGGTAGAAAAAGACAAAGACAAAAGTCAAGCCAATTAAAGTCAAAAGTAGCATATATTGTACAAGGTAGTGCATTAAATTCAAGCAATCCAATGCCTCAGACATAACAAATCCAGCCAGCCATGCTTACTTAAATAAGTCAATCCAGAGATAGATCAGCTCATCAGCACAAAGATGCATGACATATGTCAGATAGGAATCGCCTTACCCACAGAAAAGCTACAGTTCACAATGTATACCTGTACTACAGAGTTTTCAATATATACATGCACCCACATTGAATGTTCATAATTTTAAAAATTAATACTAACGAATCTATACAATAAAATGCTCTCAGGTTAGACTGGGTCTCCTAACAAAACCATCAGGGTCCCCCTATCAGACCCCTAACAAACAGGATTTTTTACAGGCTGAAGGCACTTCCTAACACACAATAAAGTAACCAACGGTGTGTCAAAGCACTGAAAAGATGCTGGTTATAATTACACTACATAGTGTCATACAAAACGGCAAAAACAAAACCCGTAAACTTTACACAAAAGTGTGCACTGAATTTGACAAGTGGCATAAGGCATATGTGGACGTGCATCTGTACAACATATGTTCAGTCTGATACATCAAACATTAGCAACACCAACACACAGAAAACCATCACTGGAAAAACCACAATTAAATATTATTAAACAGAATGCATCAGAATAAAGTGCATCCACATCATATCAGATGACACTAATCTGTTAAACATAAATACACCAATAACTGCACTGATAGAACTGACATCATATTGCTGTGAACATTAACAAACTATAATCTATGGGTATACACTAAGTACTGTTTAAAAATGCAAATGTATTACACACCTAATTTCTCATAAAACTGTGCTATCGTTTTCAGTTGTATTAATATTTAATACAACTGAAAACGAACATTCACACATTTCAGAAATATCCGCCTACTCCGATATGCAAACCTCAAGACCATCAAATACAAATGTTTTCACATCATGTCCGCATTGCATTAGACCTACCAACAATGACAGCATGTGAACTGTACATCTGCAATAACACAAACCAACTATGACATGCAGAATAACTTAATGCAGATGCATTTGTAATGCAATGTAAAGTGAATTATCAAATTTACACACTGCCAATGTTTAATGGACTAAATATGACAATAAAACACAAACAGCAGACAGTGCCTCCCTCTAGGTGTGTGCTAGAATTTGGTGATATGTGGTCTATAACCTGAGAAGTACACAACATGAGCCTGCCACTGTAAAATCTCCAACACAGACAATATATGAACATACAGTATGATGCCTCATGAAAGCAATTTCATAAGATTAAAAAAATATGTAAAAACACAGTTTAAAAATATGTAAAAACACAGTAGAACTTTGCAGTGTCAACTACTGCTACTAGTAGTTGGTTGCGTGGCACAGTGGTAGAACGTTGGTCTTTGACCGGCGAACTTTCCCTGTCCTGTGCTCGACCTACAGCTGACGGGTGACCACTTATGTGGGTAGACCGTCTGCTATAGGTCAGCCAACTAGGCCAACTCAGCCTTTCATCCTTTCGGGGTCGACAGATGAGTAGTAAGCTGCAATTAGACGGACGTTATCACAAGTCAGTGGTAGCGCCATCTGGTGAACACTTACGAGGTAAAGGCAGGCATGGTGTAATTTGCAGGTAAAACTGTGTGATCCATGCGTGAGCACCTTAGAGGTTTCACGACTAGGCGCTATATAACTCCACGTTACCTTTACCTTTACTGGATAAATGGTCAGTGTTAAAACGTACTTGAATCAGACAGTGTTTGGCTGCTGTGAAGGTGAATCATTTGTTGGTTCTGACGCAACTGCTGATGTTTCTACACTGATCGCTGCAGATATGAAACAAATCACAAAAAAACCTATCACACTTGATCCGCTACAATAATTCATACGATAACGTCATGAGCATAACAACTGCAAATGTACGATTTCGGTTTCCATTTCCACTGAGGGGCATGGCTTGTTCAGCCCTGTAGGCCGATGCCACCAGTGAGTCAATAAGCAAATTTACAATACAATCTCTTCAGTTTTGTGCATACTGTACTATTGTTGCTTTTTCTTTTCTTTCTCTTTCTCCTTTGGGGTGGCACACGCTCCTTTCGCATGCCAGCACTGAGGCCTGCCTCACAGGCTGGCCCAATGTGCAACCCCAGGGAAGGGACTAGTGTAGTGTTGCGCGACACCATCAGGTTAACCTTATGGTGTGTGTAGTGTGTAGTTGTTGTGGGAGTGGAGAGACCTTGTGCCATGATATTCACCCTGCTCGGCCGATAACCACCGTTTCTCTGGCGGCTAATACCTACTGCATGATGGACGGCCATAGCTTATGCGCACCTCGCACTGTGGACCCCAAGGTCCAATTTAGCAGTGCATGTGAACACAGCCACTGATGACCAGCCAGCGCATACAGCAGGAGGCCATCTGTTATCAGTGGTTCAAGCAGCGGTTAATACTGAGCGTCTCTAAACCCAGTATTAGCCAACAGTCACAGATTAAAGAGGACACTGTCAAACGCTACGAGTATGTGCCTGCCCGAGAATTTAATCTCAAAGCATATGCCGCTATAACCTGACACAATGATCCGGCCAGCATGGGCCTCGTACCCAGACTCTCCGATCACCATAGCCAGGCAGCGCGCACCGCAATGCTATCAACAGCACCACGAGGGCAGGCAGTACTACTGCTACAGATTTAGTACATTTTGTATTTTAACATTAGAAACCTGCAAATGCAAGTAAGCACCTACAACAACCGTCTAATGGCCCATTTATCTGGGACAACCTCGGTGGGCGTGACCAGAACTCTCACAAATATTAACCCAATATACCACCACCACTTCCTCACAAGCTCTTCCAACCTTCCCTCCCAAGCCTCCCATACTGAAACAGCTGAAAGAAACACGAAGAAGCCGGAGGACAAGAATGCGCACTTCCTTGACACTCGCCAAATTCTGGATTTGATGAGGCCATTTGTTATGTTGCTGGTCCCCTCTCACTCACACCTCTCATTGTATGACCACTAACAGCCCTGCAGCACCCACACAGATGAGAATAACAGTAAGCACAGCCATGCTACCCAAGGTATTTTATTATGCCAGATGTCCTTCCTACTGCAACCCTCCCTATTTCTGGCCTTGAGGACTGACTCAGAATATACTGACTCGCATACCCTGAGGCAAGACCGAATCGATCAATACTACAGCACAGATACTAAATTGTATGTGCTGAAGTTCATATCAGCCATCAATCACTTTGGTAACAAATATCAACGATAAATAGCTATTGTATGAATAGATGCAATAATACACAAATAAAACGTAAAACAAACCCTGAGAAGCAGCAATTTTTGATCGTGCCGTTAACGATCGCTCTCGAACATTTTCTAGAAACTGTTCAAAATCGTCTTCACCATTTGCTCTTCATAAAACATACAAATTCAAAATACGGCTCCCATCAAATAACAATAAAACGGCAACTAACAGGTATCACTAAGCAACACCAAGCTCGTTCCATATCCATTATCAAGCAAACGAGATACAAATCAACAGTAAATATTGGAACTCTCAATAGCAACTCATTAATGACTACGGCACTTTATAACCTTTTTATTACTTACTTAATAACCAGTTACAAGCCCCAACCAGGTCACAAAAACAAACAACCTTAAACAGAGTACACCAAATTTTAAGCACACAACTAAAACAATAAGATTTAGATGGCACTGACAGATCGTGCTCAGCATCGGCGACGTCTGGTCTGCAGCTAATAGCAGTGTGCCCCCATGCATGCATCACTGCTAAAATAGTGCACTGCTGCCTCTACAGAGTAACGCAGATGGCAGGGACGGCGGGACACGTTTCCTGCGGGACACGTTTACGTGGTTTTTCCAGATCAGAGTTACCAGGGTTAGGGTTAGAAGACCTTGCAACCTAGGGTATGAAAGTTCGTCCTAAAAAGCTAGTCTCCAGACTGCCCGTCAGTGAAAACCACATGATCCTAGGTTCTAGGTTTTGACACATTACCAGCGTGTGATGAACAGACACAGACACGTGGCCTATGACTAAGTCGTGCTCTAGCATAGCTGAGTGTGACAAAACTGAAATAAAATCTAAAACCAGCTTACATTTCCCACTCGTCAGCTGGTGCCCAGCTATTATTAGCAGCCGCAGTGACATCACGTTTTGCCTGGTCATCGACACGCAGCTTGGCAGCAACTCGTGCAGCTTCACGCTTAGCTTCATAGAACGCTTCTTCATCGCGTCGCAGCTGCTCCTCTTGCTCTCCCAGCTACACACCTCAACATCATGCTAACATGTCCTACAACTGCTACATCATCATTTGACGTGCACTGTTTGATTTGCTGTTCTTTCTGGAGCTGTAACAACTAATATTGCAGTAATTCAAACATTAGCATATTTCATGGCATATGCACAATCACTGCACAAAACTGATGACCGACGACATAATTGTGCTTTACACTGGCAGAATATGTGACTGGCGGCCAACTTACACAGAGGCCAATGGGTACCAGACTGAAGCCTTGATGAGAGCACTCACACTGACTTGAGTCAACTCAACTCAACTCAACTGTCAGATTTGTTGAGTAGTCTAATCATAATTGTGACCATGGCCTGTCAGGCACTATGGTCACTCTCGCAAACAAAGATGCTGTCATAGAAAACCATGATCATGCTGCATGATGAGTGAGCAAGTGGATGCCAACGGCCCAATGATAATATGGATGACACGGTGACACCATACTGCATGTCATATCATATGTGACATCATATTAATTTCATCACAAGTAAGTAATGACTGGTACTGTGATGCTGCACGAAAGAAAACTGGGTCACGACTGAAGGTCATCCTGTTCCGTTCAAATGAGTCACATTCGGCTCAACTCAACTCAAAATGTTCAGAACTTGCAAACCAGTTGAGTTGAACTGAGTTGGGTCATAGGACTGATCAGAGCACCCATTCTGACTCAACTCAACTGGTTGAGTTGTGTTGGGTCAGGCACTCTAATCAAGACGACTTAATACTATAATTAGGTGGCCACTCGTTGCTGCAAACTAGTATGCAAAACGTACTTGAGCATCAATTTCAGCATCAAGACGACGCTGGTACTGTGTGAGATCGGAGAATCGGTTTTCTGACAGCATTCTACGTTCCTGCTCTGTTAGCACGGTCCCATACCTGACACAATTACCACACACTGCATTACTGCAACCATTTAAACCTGCATCAAAGTATCTCAAACACATCTGTTATGAGCTGAAATTTACATTAACATTGCTAAATAAATCATCAAATGCGAAGTTAATGCGGCGTTTTCCTGTCTCAAAGCACATATTAAGATGCATTCATATAAAATTTACACATATGCAGTAATCAGTAGTTCACATATACCACTGAGTGAATGAGGAGTGAGAATGAAGAACAAGTTACTCACTGGGAAGTGTCACCTTCTTGGTAGTCCTACACAATACCACATGTTACACGCAACCACTGAACTGAACACATCTAATAATTTACATCAATTGTGTCTAAAACTTTGTCTACAGTACTACTCTGAGATGGTTGGTACAGCACCAGAAGAGCAACTGACCGGTAAAAATAATGCTCCACCAACCTCCAAAGATATCCTCAAAGAAAACTACCCAGATCAACCAGTGGTGTCCATAGAAAAGAGGCCGTTTAAACAAGTGCCTGTAGAGCCAAGCCAAGAGCCTTTTATCTACTGCAACATTATCATTATGGCAACAGTGCTGTCATTATATCCAGACTTCTAAATGTAAACAAATGGTGCCAGGCCCAGCAAACCTCGCCCAGCGACCTACTGCAGGGTGCTGCCAAATGGTGAATTTTACGGCACAATCTCAGCGCCAGCGCTCATCAATTCTGGAAGTTCCATGACGACAGTTGTAATTGTTTCGTGGTAATGTTTCTAACACACACACAAAGTTGCCAAACTACAAACACTCTTAAGGCCCATTTATAGCGACACAACTCAACTCAACATCGAATTGAGTTGAATTGCGTCGGCGAAGTTCGCTGACGCAACTCAACTCAACTCGACGTCGAGTGGAGTTGAGTTGCGTCAGCGAAGTGTCTATAGTGACCCGCCGACGGAACTCAACTCGACGTCGAGTTGAGTTGTGTCGCTATAAACAGGCCTTTACACTGTGAGTGAATAAAACATGCCACTCAGTCTCGCAGGTCCGCCCACTTTTACTGTCCTTCCGCCGCCAATGTGCGATTAACTTAGGAATAACTACAGTACTCAACAGAATGTACATGTATCTACATCATCATAATCTATGTTTACCTAGTCTACCAAACAATCTAAATTCAAAACACATGAAATCAGTTTGAAGTTCAAACAGAAAGATACATAAATAACCAAAGTCTTTAGGCATCAGTAGCTCTACGTTTAGCTAAAATCTGATGCTAGTGACAAACTGTAACATGCTACACAACTACTAATTCTACTGTTATTCATAAACTGCAACACTGAATTACTTACATCGTCCATCAGGTTATCAAACTACAATATACACACAACACTAGCTTTAAAGTGCGCCGCATAGAAATTTCCTTACTAACTTACTTACTATATGTTGCAAAATATCACCATATATAATTATTAAAATATGAAGTTATCAGCTTATAGCAAGTCTTGGTTTATATATACTATATTTTACCAATTTTACCAGAATACCCATTATGAATGCTGGTCATTTTTGCCCGTTTATATTGATGTTGTCGTTGACTATTTCTACATAGTCTTGTTTTCCATCAACTTCATCGATGTCGACATCATTGTCAGCAGTATCACTATAACAATATATTATGGGTTTTCAAGTGGTGTTTGAAAGTGAGAATATTTTTGGACAGTCTAACGTCAGCAGGTAGATAGTTACAGGTGGATGGAGCAGTTCGGTGTGTATACAAGGAACGACCAGCAGCGGAGCATCAGATGAGCGCAGAGCCCGAGGTGGTGCATGGATCTGTACAAGCTCGCTAAGATACATTGGAATGGCTGTGGTCCGCAACATGTGAGTCAGTAGAGCCACTTTATAGGTGACCCGCTGCCTCACCTCATCACTGTCTTCGTTTATAGTCGTTATCTTCTATTCTATATCACTGAACAGTCATCATCGATCATTATCACAGTCACGTGCACACAGGCTCACCATCTCCCTGCTCTTCAGTGTACAGGAAAAATAATAATTTTGAGAACCGCGCGACTACTTTTACCACAACTGTGTTTGAACAACAGAGAATACAGAAATCATGGTATATAAAACTTACACAATTACATTTACAGGGCACAAAGTAGTATAACAGAACGTTTGTTAAGCTTTTTAATTGTTTTTTACAATTAGACATTACACAATTTAACAGTAATGAACAAACTAGCATATATGTAATGTGCAAAGTCAAACAATAACATATTTGTCATGGTAAAAACAATTTATGGTACAAATAAACAATTAAAATTCACATTTCTGTACCGATTTATATTAAATCATCTCTAAAAGCACATCATCACCACACAAATGGTGTTCTTAAAATATTAAGTTCAAATGTAACTAGAGACCAACCAAAAGTCGTTTTTCCACTTACGGCCGTAACCGAAAGTGGCACCGTAAGTGGGCAATCAGTTTCGGCCGTAACCGAAACTACGCCGAAACTCATTGCTCACTTACGGTACGGCCGTAACCGAAACTGGAAGTGAATGTACGCCCAACTGCTACCCATTGTTAATCACACCACCACACATAGACACACAACACACACTCAGTGTAAACATACTGTGCTTTACTTATGTCTGTCTCTAAGTAAAAAAAACTCCAAATTGCGATTGTCAACATATTTTTATTAGTCATGTCATTCGTGCACGACTGCATATGACTCGCAACAATCCGACAGAAACGTTTCAATTAAGTGAGCGTCCAGTGACAGAAGGTCACTGTACAATGACGCCGCCTGTGTCACGTGGAACAACTGGACCAGCTCACTGCTACAGACAGATCTGGAGGAGAACGTGGGAAACTGGGCGAGGAAGGTGAAGCCGTTAATGCGCTAAGGGCAAGCATAGTTCTGATGTCTGTCTCCCCCTGCCCAACGTCCGGCAACTACTGACCAACACTTTGCTATGGCCCCATGAACGTCTCCCGTCACCCTATTCAGCGTGTATAACGTTCTGGTTTTGTCCCAAAGTCCATCCCAGTAACATTATGGTTTTAACTCAAAATTCGTTTCCCTATTCAATCCAATTCAATGTCGGAGGTCTTCCATAAGCTCACTCACTCCAGTTTAGGCCAGCTTCGGTCGGCTGCCGTATAGTTTCGGCCAAAACCGAATGTGAAATGGGGTGTTGAAACCATAACCGAAACCGAGCCTAAACTGCATTTTTCGTCAGTTTCAGCGACGAAACTGCAACTGAAACTGAATTTCGGTCGGTCTCTAAATGTAACCAATAATTATGAAGTATATAGATGACATTAGTTATGAGTAATGAGACAATGAGTTGTGAGTAATAAGAGTTCAGAACAACTGACAATATCTATCGCAGTAAATTATAAAAAGATGAACAGCAAACATACTTCAACAGATAATTCTCTTTCGACATTGTATCTTGTTCTAAGATATTTCCTGCAAAGATGTAACACAACTAAACTGATTCTTAGTAGTGGCAAGTCACTGTATGACAGGAGTTGAATGATACCACACTGTCATCATTTTAGTAAGTGGGTTGTGATTCAGTAGTTTGTACTGGAATTTGACATCCACCTATGTAGTCTGTGGTGGTGGTGGTGGTGATGGTAGTAGTAGTAGTGTAGATCAGCTGGATGCAGGTCCTAGACCTCATGTCCAATCCATTGTGCAGTTAACAGTTATTTTAACTAATCCTCCACATGCACGCGACGACATTTCATAAACGAGCAACTTTGTTCGCCAGCTGTGTTCATTGTCTCGGCAATGTTTCACTTATATAGGCCGTCACATCGGCGGTGTCGACTGTCGAGTCGTGCGCCTAACGCCGATGTGCAAATTGTCACGGATTGACTTGAGTTGATTTGTGCGGTGTGAGCAACTCTATAGGTAGATAACGGTCGCGTGACAGTGACTTCAAAATATCAGCGGTACTTCTCGGCAGCATGTCGATGTGGACATTGCTCCTGGCCTCGATCACGTCATTACGTTAAAGGCATCAGCGCATAATCGAGCGGTTTCGAGTCTCGACCAGCGCCGATGTGCTAATATATGTAGCTGCAATTGACTGTAGTTGATGTATGCAGTATGAGCAACTTTGTAGGTATTCAACAAGACATGTGACTCCCCACTGGTCGCCACTGATGGCAGCAGCACGTGGCTGACACATCGGCAGTACCTAACGCCGATGCGAACATCGGCACCGATGCAGTTAATACCGGAACCGAAAGGGCGGGGGTAAAATGCGGATGCACGGTCTGCGGATGTGCAGATGTTCCAACGTGTAAAATGCAGACAAATATTGCAGATATTATCTGCGGATGTGACGGGTAAAGTGCGGAAGTGCAAATGTTGAAAATCAATACCATTTTGTCTGCTCTCCTATTCGTCAGAACACACTGTTATGCTGTTATATGATACAGAGCGCGACCTGTCTGTGATAGCTAAGTTTGTTATACTTTAATGCATTATCATCATCAAGATCATCATCAGCATCGCAGCATTTACATCTAATTAAAAGTTACAAGTTCAATTCGACCGGACTGACTGTTATATAATGAGCGCGACCTATTGATAAAAATGGATGCAAACTGTACAGTAAATGTAGGCTATATATGACAACAGTAAAAACGAGAATCCGTAAACTAAATTTATGTAAAAAAACATATAAAATGATAAAGCGGCCTAAAATTCAAAGTTTAAAACACCGGACATATGACTGTAGTAGATGTGCAATATAAAACAC
>Ga0209339_1001120_pt1 | contig 11011 bp, 8 predicted proteins | sample OlaalgELextract3_FD_187376 | JGI IMG/M metagenome (GOLD analysis project Ga0209339, IMG submission 187376) | Olavius algarvensis symbiont microbial communities from Tuscany, Italy - Type A ELBA extract 3 (SPAdes) (version 2) | ecosystem: Host-associated > Annelida > Digestive system >...
CTGAGGGGGGTTTTACAAAACGTACCACGTCATGTGTCATGCATAATGGGGGTTTTACAAAACGTACCACGTCACGTTCCGGTCGGCCACCTCAGCACTAGCTGAGCTCTTGTATACGATGTACTCAGTCACCACAGGGCGACAATGCAATGGCCTTGCCAGAGTTTGTGCTGTATGAATGCTCATGTTTTCTGTTTTATTTCATTTGTCGGAAGGACATTTTAAATTTTTGAAACAACAATGCAACAAGTTTAGTTAGCAACATTATAATTATTGTTTGTTATTCTTTAATCTAGATATTATTAATTTATTGTAATTACTATCATGCTATCAATATGTAGGCTGTCAAAGACGGACTTTCCAGTGCGTCTGTTGCCGCGGGTGACAGAAGCTGGTACTCGTGCTGGTGTCACAGCAAGGTGTTGGCATGGTGTTCCAGCTGGTACTCCGGTCACTGCGGCAATGGGTGATCTACAGTGCTACATGCTCGCCACGCGTCTGACCGACGCAGATGCAGGTTTGTGGTAAATCTACGAGTGGACTGCTGTATGTGATGTTGACATTATGGAACGCATTTTTCATCATCAATTGCTTACACTGCAGTAAAGTCTAACTTATCTCGTCCCAGCGATACAACAACAACAGCAGCTGTAGCTGTTTAACAACGAGGACAACCCCGTTTGGCCGGCACCAGAACTCTCATAGAAACATTAATCCAGTACACCACTTTCATTGTCCTTGTGGCGAGACCCGGACGATGTCTCACATTGTCGAATCCTGTCCCCTGACAGAACTGAATGGCGGCTTATCTCGGCTACACTCTGCGGATGAAGACGCTGTTTCGTGGCTGACCAGTTGTGGTTCATGACACGCATACGAGAAGAAGAAGATTGTCCTCAAACTGAAATTCCTGATAACACTCCCAACCTTCCCTCCCAGGCCTCCCAGTCTACCTCCAGGGTCCAATACTACGGAGAACCCGGGAAACAGTTGAAAGAAAGAAACACGAAGAACCCGAGGACAAGAACCCAGACTTCCTTTAGTCTTGCATAATTCTGGTAATAGCCAATGAGGTGTGTTTTGGTTGCCTGTGTTTATTAATGATATCTTTATGATATTACAACGTTTGTACCGTTGCAATCGTACAGCTGTCATTGTGGAATTTTTAAGATACTGCTAGATGAGTAACGGTTACCACCCACGTGGCGATAGCGTAGAGAGGTGGTATTATTTTCAATGGTGTCTGTTCGTTTCGTTTGTCAACGCGATAACTCTTGAGCCGTTTGAGATATCGTCATGAAGTTTTTATGGGAGCAAGATATGGTCAAAAGCTGGATGAGGTTGAAAATGTCTGCATTCTGATCCACTGCGTCACGCAGGTGATAATTTAACGTCTCCGATGTTCTAGTCTTGGATCATGATATTAATTTAGTAATGTGGCAGCACCCTGCAATGAGGCTGGCACCTCGTGTTACTAATTTTGAAACAAACAGTCTGTGCGTGATGAGAAATTTCTCAGTACCAAGAAAGTTTATTCAACTATAAAAACATAAATTCATAGAAGATTTTTTTCTTATTACCCACACCAATGGTAGGCAAAGTGTGGGTGGAGCATCTAGTATGCTCTGTCAGTTAACTATATCATCATTTCTCTCTGTTACTGGTACTTTATACCTAAAGTGCTTTTTTGAGAAACTGTGGAAAGGGTTAGGCAGCCTGAGCTATACTGATCATTTGTTTTATTCAGTTATAAACGTTGGTACGTCGTCTCAGTTTACATTCCTGATGCCGGAAGGATTCATTCCGTCGGCCGACAACATAGATAAGTCGTCACCGGTTGAATACGTTCCGTTCTATGCTGGTCGGTATTTGTCGGAGACTGCAAGTCTCAATGGTGGAAACGTCCTCGCTGCGTTTGTCAACATGCTGCGTGACTGGCTCAGAGAATTTGGTATAATACCTTATATTAATCTTTTAAATATTATTATTAAAAATTACCAGCATTTTTAGATTGATTGCATGTATAATTATCAACTGTTATCTGCTGTAATAAGTAAACACTAAGTTTCAGTGTAGCTGCTGTATATTGGTGATGAATTGATGATAACGCAAAAAATTGCTCGTTCTTGGAAAAGTTTAAAAAACCAGTGATGTTTTTTGTTTACTCTTCACTAATATTACAAAGTTATTAATTTTTACGTTTCATTCTAGCCGTTGTTTTTTTGCTGCTTTGACATTCACAAGTCTCAGTGAAAGGTCGCTCCAGTTAGTGAGGCCTGTGTTTATAACTTTATTTGTTAAGCACTGCTGCAAGGGGGCTTTACGCGATGGTGCTGTCCATATGTCCGTTTGTTCCATCTGTCCGTTTGTTTGTATGTCGCCTGAAATGCGTACTTGTCGGGCACTGGTCTGCCTGGCCCACTGGTCCAGCAGTGCTAGCGGCTGCAACGGTGCTGGACCACCCGGACCACGGGTGTGTCTCAGATGTTCCTCCCTCTGAAAAACTTCACCCCCTGTGAAAATAATGCTAGTGGCGGGGGCTATACTCGTGGCACCCATAAACGTACTGCACTTGTTTGTTTTCCCTGGGGACGCCCCTGAGGCAATCACGCTAAATGTTGTACGGATGGAAAGAGAATTCGATGCTTACAAATTGTCTCGCTGCATGTGCCCATCTAGCTATTACCGTTTCTGAGATACAGCGAGATATTTGTGAAAAAAATCGTCATTTTATCATACCCCCTTGCATTCGACGCCCCAGTTAGGTGAGTTCCCGTCGGAATATCGGCACCCCCTTTGGGACGGAAAAACTAGAATGGTGTCGCTACCCGATGGTGAAAATATTTCGAAGATACGTTTGTTCGTTTTGACGTGATCCACGAACGTGACGGACAGACGGACGGACAGACAGACACTGCATGACAGCAAAGACCGCGCTTGCATCGCATCGCGCGGTAAAACGTTTATGAAACTTTCACAATAGCTCGACAACTGTACTGAGATCATGCCATTAAATGTTGGATCAGATCCGCCCATAATGCACATCATTAGGGGAAAACAACGTGACGAAATAATATTGACTAGCGACACCTAGCGAACGCCAGTAAACTAATCAGAGGGATTCAGAAGACGTTGCATTAATGTTGAAAGTGACACTGCAAATGTGGATAAACTAGCGAATATCCATAAAGTGCCGCCCAGGGCAAGATTTGTTGTGCTTGGGTATATAGATACCCCCTGGAGAAATGCCCCCCAGGAGATCACCCGCTAGAGAAAATTTCCCGGAGGTAACACCCAACTTCTTAAAGCAGAAATTTTAAGAGTGTCACCAAGCCATACTCCTGACCCTAACCGACCCACGACGGGGGTCTTGACCCTAACCGACACACAGGGGTTACCTACGGGCTATTTTATGTGGGGGTAATCTCTGAATGTCCCCGGGGGGCTTAGTGGTTGTACTAGTCTGTATTGCATGGTGATAAAATATCGTGTTTTGTGTATGATTAGGTTTTACACTGACGGATGAAGAGGTGTGGGAAAAATTGAGCTTATATGTAGACGGAGAAAATAAGGATGAGAATTACAATGAGTGTTTTAGTATTACAGGTGAAACGGCACAGCTTGGCGAACGACACTGTGCCAGTGACCACTCAACAACGGAAACGACACTTCTTGGTAAACGACACAGTGCTGAGGATCAGTCGACCGCTGCTGTGACAGTTGGTAAGCGACACTGTGCCGACGTTGAAGAACGACACAGTGCCGATGATGGGTTAACAGTTGAAACGACACTTCTTGGTGAACGACACAGTGCCGATCGACGAGGGATCAATGTGTTTGGCGCCGTTCCATCTAACACATCCCTAAGAACAGTTTTCTGTTCACTTTCCAGTGGAATTATAGCCAATCTGAGGTCGATGTCTCCAGCCCCACAACAGCTCGCTGGTTTGAGGAGAATTATTGGAAGTGGAGGAGCGATGGTGAGGAATTCGGTCATGTGCAAGGCCGTGAAAGACTTGTACAATTTGCCACTGGTAATTAACAGCAAGTCTGACACTGGAGACTCGGCTGTCGGTGCCGCAATCGCTGCTGGACGATTTCTTTAACCAATATAACACAGGGGTATGAACGCCATTGACTTTCCCGTTCGAACACTGAGATGTTTCCAGATGTAAAGTGATATTTTTACTCTGCTATGGCTCATGGAGGCGCGATAGGGTGACCATGGGGGGACACGGAAGTTGGTTGCGTGGCACAGTGGTAGAACGTCGGTCTCTGACAGGCGAACTTTCGCTGTCCTGCGCTCGACCTGCGGCTGACGGGTGACCATTTATGTGGGCAAACCGTCCGTTGTAGGTCAGCCAACCAGGCCGACTCAGCCTTTCATCCCTTCGGGGTATATAAATGAGTAGTAGGCTGCAATTAGATGTCTACAACCCCAGTACGGGTATGCGGCATCTGGTGAATGCTTACGAGGTAGAGGCAGGTAGGCCTACGGTGTAATTTGCAGGTAACACTGTGTGATCCGTACCTGAGCGCCTTGAGTGTGATGATGTACTACAAAAAGTGCGCTATATTACCTTTTACGGACCCGCAATAATTTGGTAAAAGCCCCCTGATCCCCATGCGCTCGCCATAGCCCCTAAACCATGATCCCCCAATATTTTTCCATGGCGCGCCACCTTATTGTACCTCTCTGATGCGTTCGACTGCTACAGCAGCTCAGTGCGAGGCGATGACTTGTAAGCCTCGTCAGCAGTGGCGTAGCCAAGGGGGGACATTGGTGCATGCCCACTCCGTCGTCGTACGGATAAATTTCTGGCTACGCCCCTGCTGCTCAGGATGGAAGATCACTGTTCAGCGTCCGATACAACGCGTAATAATCGGTGCCACAATACGTACCATTGGCGTTGCCAGCCACATGGGGCACCACACTGGGGATTATTATGCCCCCGCCCGTAGGGAAGGGGACAATAAGCATTGTTTTTGTCCGTCTGTCTGTCCGTCCGTCGCGTACATAGCGAATAATTCGAGATCCCAAAGGCCAAGCGTGTCCAAATTTGGAAGGAAGGGTCCCCACCTTAGCTGCGACTCGCATACCAGTTTTAAGATCAAACGGTCAAAGGTCAGAGTTAGAGGCGGGCGGGGGCATACCGTGTCGGCCGAACCCGGCTGCCACACTGCTTGTTTATAGCATTGTGCTGTGGACTTTGGCTTGAGTTTAATGTGACATATTAACATGCGGGAGATGCTGCCTCTGTCGGGTGGCAGGTAACTCTGTGTGATCCCATATGACATGCAGGCTCCCGTAGCGGTGAGGTGCTTTGGGACTAACTGCTATACACTGCCTTTAACAATACGTGAGTTTTGAAGTGATGTCATAACAAGTGTGCATTAATTTTATCAGCCTTTGCTTTATTTCCTCGCTCATAGGCGAGATATTGTTTTTGTTGGCATGTTTCGTTGCAACCATGTTTGTTAGAAAGATTGCGAGAAAACAGTCTCACAGTGAAATTTTCCGAATAGATGGCAGCTTTTTACGGTTCACCATCATCATCGTCATGATGTTTATTACAGGTTGACAGACGCAACTAGTAGGCCTACAGTCTACAGATAATGGTTGTTTGAGAAAAAACTTGGCGGATATTGATAAACGAGCCAGGGCCCCGTGTGGGCCTTAGGGGCCCCGTGCGGACCTCAGGAGGTGTAGAGTACAGCCGACCCGTTGCCTGGCCGGATGGCGTAAAAGGCGTTCCTGAACCACGGTTAGTTTGGTTTCGTTAGGTTTAGTTGTTTTGGTTTTTTTTGTGTTGTGTATTAGTTCTGATAACCTAGTTTGTCTGTACTACTTTGCCAAGTGCTTGACTAGACAGGCCGTACGTATCCAATCGATGAGTGAGTCTCCACCGGTTGCGTGATAGTGCGTTAAGCTATAAACGAAACAAAGACTGTTTTGATGTTTTCGTTGTAGTTTTAGTTTATTGTTTAGGTTATTTTTAGTTGTTCATCTTCATCTCATCTTGTCACACCTTCCCAGCTCTCTCACATTTTAACCAATACGCCTAAATATATTTTGTAACATAAACAGCTATCCATCCTATCCGAAATAAATATCATTAACAAACTTTAATTTTTTTTCATGACACGGTGTGACCTTGTTGTGGTGAAAGCGCTGTTAAACACCAACCAATCGACCTGAACGTGCGAGGGCGAGGTTGGCTGTGCCTTGCAGCACTTGTTACGAGCCTCGTTTGATGAGATGTAGAAAATGTGGACCTGTCAGTCTGTACAGCCCGTGTACTGTTTACAGCACCCGGTAGGCCATCGATCTGACCAGATTGCGAAAAAAACAGCACGGAAATGTGAACATCTTTATTCACCAAAATGTTGGCAAAAAAGAAAGAATACAAAAAAATATTCGCAAGAGTTTTCCTCAAGCGCGCTGTTATGCAGAAGGGATTTTCGGCCGATATCCCGCTTTATCTCGGACACAATACAAGAGAGGGCCAGCTGTAATGGAATACTCTCACACGTCATTGATTAGCAAACCAGGTAGATAATAAAGCTAAAATGTAAACAGATGAAGTGCTAAGAGAGAGTGAAGTCCCAGACGACGATTTCCCTGTTACAATAGAAAAACCAAAAAACTGGGTCTACATATTATAATCTAATCTAAACGACAAGTACGCATTTCAGGCGACATACAAACAAACGGTCAGATGGACAGCACCATCGCGTAAAGCCCACTCGCGGCAGGGCTTAACAAATAAAGTTATAAACACAGGCATCACTAACTAGAGCGACCTTCCACTGAGACTCGTGAATGTCAAAGCAGCAAAAAACTACAGCTAAAATGAAACGTACAAATTAATAATTTTGTGATATCAGTGAAGTCCGTCCGCGATATCGGCATACTAGATGACCAGCTGTTTACAGATGGAATGTGAACAACAAAGGCGATGATAAAATAACAGTAAAACCAGCAAGATATTTTGAGAAAGAAAAGCAAGATGTTTTGAGAAAAGTAAGTTCTCTAGTTTCTTTTTAAATGTTAGTAGAGCGGCGGCTCGCTTGTCAGTGGGTATAGCATTCCACAGGCGAGTGAGGGGCTGCTGGACAAAAAATGAATAAATTAATACTAGACAATTTGCGTTTAAAAGTGGCAACAGTTGTACAATTTACAGTGTCCTCTGGTAAACTATTTCAAGCTGTGTACATTGGAAAGACCTTGAGTTACAGCACAATTTTGAACCACACAGAACGTGGCGCAGCATCTCTGCGACAGCTGAGCTTCTTGATAAACTAACTAGTAACCTGTCACTTCACTTCGGCTTACAATTCTGTGAATTACTACACGAAAATTACGAATAATATCTTCGTCATACCAGTAATTAGCGGCCTGTTTTTGAAACAGTTTAGTGCATTTGCTGACAAAACATAACTGGGTAAAAAAAATCCATATATCGACGACTCTGTTAACGAAGTAAAATTAAATTAAGTCAATTTAGCGCCACGGTTAGCCCGACCTTACGTCACCACTGATCTTATCGTAACGCGAGCTGTCTCGGCATTTAAAGGTAAACAATGTCGAGGTTACAGACTGTCCTGACATCGCAAATACTATAGCCCAGACTTTCTCAAACAATTCATTATCTGAAAACTACAGCAGTAAATTCCAATCTTTCCGTCGCCAGGCAGAAAACCAACAGCTTAAATTCAAAACCAACAACTATGAAAATTACAACAATCCATTCTCCTTGGATGAACTCACTGATGCTATATCTAAATCTCACGATACAGCTGTTGGCCCGGATGATGTCCACTACAAAATGCTTAAGGACCTCCCTGATGATGCTCTGCTCACTCTACTCAACATCCTTAATAACATCTGGGCTTCGGGTAAATTCCTTACAAGCTGGTGTACTTCTACAGTCATACCAGTTCCTAAACCTGGTAAAGATACATCTGACCCTTCTAACTGTCGCCCAATTGCTCTCACTAGTTGCATTTGCAAGGTTATGGAGCGTATGATCAATAGCCGTCTAGTGTGGTACTTAGAACAAAACAAACTCATCTCCCCTATGCAATGCGGCTTTCGCAAACAACGCAGTACTACCGATCATCTGGTACGACTAGAATCCTTTGTCAGAGAAGCTTTCGCTCAGCGACAACATGCCGTTGGAGTCTTTTTTGACTTAGAGAAAGCTTACGAAAGTACGTGGAAGTTTGGTATCATGAGAGATCTCCATAATGCTGGTCTGCGTGGCAGATTGCCCCTCTTCATAGAAAGCTTTCTAAAAAATAGACAGTTTCATGTTCGACTAGGTTCGTGCTATTCAGACCTTTTCGATCAGGAAATAGATGTACCTCAAAGCAATATCCTTTCAGTCACTCTATTCTGATTAAAGATTAATTCAATAGTCAAGGCTATAATCTCCTGGTGTCGAATGCTCTTTATATGTCGATGATTTTTCTGATCTGCAACGGATCTAAGCATATCCATATTATCGAGCGTCACCTACAACAGTGTTTCAATAAACTTGCAGACTGGGCCGACACCAATGGATTCAAGTTCTCTCCCTCTAAAACCGTATGCATACACTTCTGTAAATTGCGCAAACCTCACCCAGAGCCAACCCTCCTGCTAAACGGTACCCCCGTTCCTGTCGTAGATGAAACTAAGTTCCTGGGCGTTGTCTTCGGCCGCAAACTTTCTTTCATCCCACACATAAAACACTTAAAATATAAATGCACAAAAGCCTTAAACCTGCTGCGAGTCCTAGCGCACACTTCCTGGGGAGCAGACCAAGAAACACTGCTTCACTTGTATAGATCTCTCATACGATCCAAACTTGATTATGGCTGCATTGTTTATGGATCTGCTCGTGGCTTTTACCTGCGAATGCTTGATCCTATTTAAAACCATGCTCTTCGTTTGTGCTTGGGTGCTTACAGAACTTCTCCCGCATCCAGTTTATGCGTTAAAGCAAACGAGCCCCCTCTCTATTTTACGCGAAAAAAACTTCCACTCCAGTATTGCCTGAAATTAAGTTGTAACTACAACAACCCTGCATGCGCTACTGTTTTCAATTCTAAATTTCACTCTGTATTTGGAAGTAAACCCATTCAATTACCTCCTCTTGCAGTCCGTGTTTCAGGTGATCTGCAAGCGGTTGGTTTCAAAAAGAGTGATGTTATTACATCTTCTATACCAACCATACCGCCTTGGCTTTTAAGTTTTAATTCGCCCTGCTGTTAACTTCACTCTACACTGCTCGGACAAAAGCAACACTCCTCCCGAAATATTCAAACATCGTTTTTATGAACTCTGTCATGAGTTCAAGAATTACTAACGCATATTTACCGATGGCTCTAAAGAAGATAACAAAGTTGCTGCTGCTGTGGTCCATCGAGACAACACTAAGTGTGTTCGATTACCTGATACAGCAAGCATCTTCAGAGCTGAATTATATATAATATTAATAATATTAATAATTAATATTAATAATATAATATTAATAATATTAATATGCCCTTCTGCTTGCTATAGATGTGGTCCAAGGCTCAAAAGAAAATAATTTTGTAATCTTTTATGATTTCATGTCAAGTCTGCATGCAATCTATCAACGGCTTTAATCTTGACTCAGATCTTGTCCAAAAGTTTCTGAAGGACTACACTGTCCTAGCAAAAAATGGCAAAAACATTATTCTCTGTTGGATGCCAAGTCATGCGGGAATCATCGGTAATTAAAAGGCAGATGCAGCTGCTAAGTCGGCACTCTTTTTACCTATTACTCGTATGAAGCTTCCTGCCACAGGCATGTATCCGCGTATAACTAAGCTGATATTTGACGAGTGGCAGGGAGTATGGAATTTCTGCGCTGGAAACAAATTACATGCTATTAGACATTGTAGGTGACTACAAACAGAAAACATGTCTATCGCGCCGTGATTCAGTATTGCTAAATAGACTGCGTATTGGTCATACTCGTTTAACGCATTCTTTTCTACTCTCAGATGATGATACCTGAATGTGGTACTTGTCAGTGCCCACTAACAGTGAAACACATTCTGGTTGAATGTGTTCATCTTGAAGATGTACGAAAGAAACACTTTGTTGCTTCTTCCATTAAAGATTTATTTGATAATATTGAAGCACATAAAATCGTTGATTTTATTAAAGAAACTCGTTTTTATAAGCAACTTTAATGTTTTCATATTAATGTTTGTTATTTGTTTTTTTATTCTCGCTTAATAGCCTTGATCTTAAATTCATAGGTTTTACCGTCTTATAAGTTATTTTCATATCCTATCCATCATATAAACCTTGAATGGCACTAAAATAACCTTTTTGTGCTGATGTGCCGTTAAGAAACTACACACTCACACTCACTCCAGGCTGACAGCCTCAAATATGGAATACCTTGGCACCATTACTGAATGGCAACTTATGTACTGTATACACTGAGTCCGAAATAAATATTACCCATACCATATGTGTCACGAGACAAAATAACTCTTCCCCAATTTCATTGCGTAATGTGTAGGAACCACGCCTATGTGAACTAGTAAATCTTATGCTAACCTTAGAGTTTATCAAAAGAGCGTTTATTGAGTGCGTTGAGTGTTTTTCATAATATCATAAATATGCAAAGCACAGACGTCAATTATAACCTCTGAAATCCATAGTTCATATATGTACTAGTCACTGGCATAGGCGTAAACTTCTATAAGGCTGCTAGGCTTGAGCCCCCCACTTTTCAAACTCCTAGGCTTTCGGGCTTCTGAGCCCCCCCACTTTTTGTTACATGCAACGCCTATTATGAAGCTGTCTTCTGTGGTCTACCGAACAATAAAATGACTCCAAATGATATTCATGCCAATCAGACCACCGGTTTCGTTCGAATCCAGCAATGGAAGCTGCAAGCTGTAAGCAGAATTGTGTTGGAATTTTTCAGCACTAGCCGTTGTTTAGTGGCGTAACATTATCCCACATTTCTTACTTACTTAG
>Ga0209339_1001121_pt1 | contig 11007 bp, 8 predicted proteins | sample OlaalgELextract3_FD_187376 | JGI IMG/M metagenome (GOLD analysis project Ga0209339, IMG submission 187376) | Olavius algarvensis symbiont microbial communities from Tuscany, Italy - Type A ELBA extract 3 (SPAdes) (version 2) | ecosystem: Host-associated > Annelida > Digestive system >...
TATAGGTGATTAGTCCGATCTTGGAATTTCCAGTTTATCAATGAGTTTTTTCCCCGCAGTATATCTTTGGTAATTTCCTGGTTATAGGCCTAAAAATAGCAGACTGTAGTGTCATAGCCGTGGTCATAGTACAGAATTCAGATTTCAGATGGCGAAACCTTAATAGCTTTGAGCCTAGGAGAGTAGGCGCTCATTTTACCGTGGATAAGTCATAGTATCGTAGCAATGCGGACGAAAACGAAGTCACCACCTAGCGGACGGCGCGAGACCTACCGGCAGAGTTCGTAAGTCCGGAATTTCCCAGCGTCAGAATGAAACTTCAAATTTCTGACCCTTACAGTAAAAATTGAGAGTCCAAACTTTGTAGGTGAAAATGTTCTATATTAAACTTTTTATTGAACGAGAAAAAAATACAGGTCAATCTGCGCCGGAGTGTCCCTTTAATGCAACACCTGTTGATATCTGCAGTTACTTTTAATCACTCAACGAAATTTGCACAATTAATGGTGAACACACACATATGTTATAAGACTTTATGGTTTATGTAGTATTAACAGCTGTCATTGTTTTTACTGTCCTGATGCTGTTGTCACACAAACTGGTTTGTGTTTGTTTTGTTTGGAAAGTTAGCACCATGTTTCTTTTCAGACCGTTTTCTTGCGCTGTGTTCGATGTGTAACATTCTGTGTTGAAGTAGTGTAAAAACAAAACAGTTGGATTATTTCTAGCCACTTTTAAGGTGTGTTACGTTGTCAGTAAGGCATACACACAGAGGTCAAGTACAAGTACAAATGAATCACGGGTTTCATTACTCTGATTATTTCCATTACTGCCTCACTCTCTGTGCTGTAACTGAAGGTCAGTGGAGCTGCTGGGTTGACTTGGTGAACCGTCATCTGTCGTAAACTTTCACTTAAATTGTTTCTTATCTGTCACGTTAAATCTGATTTTGGTGAAACTTATTATGAATGATACTAAGGGACAGGGATATAATTACATAAATTATGCTAATTAGCTCATGGGGCACACAAAACACAGCAGAGCTATTTCAGCTGAGAGGCTCTAGTTGGTTAATGACACAGAACATTTGAACCCGTAGTTAGTGTATTCAGTTCACTTGCTGGTTTTTTTTCAGTGAATCATTAATACATTTTAGTCTGCACCACTATAATTAGCATAGTGTAATTGTAGAGTATCTAACCCATTACAAACATCATATCTTCTATACCTTACTTTCTCTGATTAAAATCGTCTCCGAAATGACCTATAATGTGTCGAGTGGGACGTTTAACGGTAAACTCCGTTGCTGTAGTGGCACTTCTACTAACATCATTTTTACATTGCTGCTTGCGAAAATTTCGCACAGCATAGCTGAGAGAATGCTGAATATAAATATGTGAAAGTAAGTTGTCTTTTTGTTAACTATTCTTTGTTAGCAGCAATGTAAAAATTGGCTAACATTTCTAGAAGCTATGACGGATGTTCTAGGGTCCACTTTTTATCAGGACACAGTGTATGTGTACATCACCTCGTCTTTGGAATCATCTTCCAGATTCATTTCATTAGCCTTTAGTAGTCTTCTCGTGATTCACTATCTCATGCATCTGTCAAGTCATCTTTGTCATCATCACCATTTTTGTCATCTGTTACTCCCTCACTCTGAAATGACCTATAATTTGTTGAGTGTGACGTTAAACTCTACTATACTGCTATACTCCCCCACTCTTTCACTCTTGGCTCAAAACTATCTTTTCCACAAATCTTTTCCACTATAGTAGACTAGACTCCTGGTACCTTGGTCAATAGACTCCTGGTACCTTGGTCTGCCTTTACTAATAATTAGACTAAACCGGACTTATCACTCCCATTCGTTTATTATCAGTTCATTTTTCACCATTTTTGTGTCCAGTTTTATGTGGTAGACTAAGCTGGCTAACCATCATTTTTTGACTATAAAATCATATCGTATCGTACATCAATGTGTATTACAGTAGTCCAGCCCGATCACCTGGGATTGATTCTGGTACCATGATGATGAACAATGTCTACTGCGAGCGTTTTCCCAAGGTAACAGAATTGTCATTTTTCTGTTTTGAATTGTACAGTTTTGTGACTATATGTGAGGTTTAACAGATGTGTAATGTCTCACTTCTCGTGTTATGCTGCTAGAGGTTGTAGAAAGCTGCTTAACAGTTGTGTTTTTCAAACTCTATCTTTAATGTTATTAGATGTATTTTAATGCGGTTTTTTTGATGCAGTTGGTTTGGCAACAGGAAGGGCATGTGGGATGATGTGGCATGTAACAATCATGCACTAACAATCTCTTGAAGTTTCTCTTTGAGACCCCGGTCAATATGGAATAACTCAGAGCATGAAGCTAAGCTTGAAAATAGAAACATTTGCTGTGAGTGACGTTCTCTAGATGTTTGCTCATCTGATTATGGTCGTGACTTCAGAGGCGGTGGTACTATTGTAGTATGTCGTGCAGAATGTAAAATTTTCTGCTAATCTCCTGGTTTCTATGAAACTTAACAAAACCCGACATTTTGGGCCTATTGATCAGCTTCGTGTCATTTTGCTCGTGTTAGCAGAAAATAAAAGCATTTATGGAAAATCTGTGAGGATCGTTTGTGCACCCACTTATAGTGAATATCGTGGCCAGAAAGTTCTCGCAGTCAGATCAACAGTGCAGAAAGAGAGATTACCAATAAGCAATACCGTATTGCTTTAGGTTAGTCGCCAGATGGCGCTACTGACAGACGCAAGGCTAATACAATACAGTAAGGTTACTTCCAGTAACCTCGTCGCCTACCTACCAGCTTGTTATTTATTTTCCTACCAATGCACAATGCTCAACTCACACCAGAATGTGTTACGTAGCTACTGCTGCTAATGCAATACCATTGATGTGATAATGACAGGAGATTGCCGTGTTTGTTTGGTGGTGAAAGTGGAACATTATGATTATCTGTTTATGTTGAACGGTAATGAAAGACAGCTGTAGCTGTGTTATTTTCAGATTAATGGGCAGAAATGAACTTCTGTTAAAATTTTCAGATAATTTAACTTTCATTAAATTAAATTGATGTTCTCTTTGGGTTTTTCAAACACGAGTCTGTTACATACGTATACGTACATACATAATAAGACAATTTCTAGGGTGCCTAAAATCAGTCACTAGGCACTGAAGCCTCATCAGACCAAGATGAACAAAAACGTCTGAAGTTTATGTTTGAAACAGTTAAAAGTAACATCTGGCATTTAGAGTGTTACTGGTAAATCATTCCAAGTGTGAGGGCTGGAAGCAGGACAGCTTCTGTCGGAAAAATGCACAAACGTTCTGGGAATGGTACAAGTTCTGATATCTGAAGACCAAAGCTGGCATCAGTACAAGTTCAATAGAAGGCGGCAGTCATCAGCGAGCTTGGCGGGTGCTTGGCCGCTCAGTGACTGGAAAACAAAACCAGTGACACACTGCACTGTATAAATAAGTTTTTGCTGAATTACTGACTGATTAATTATGTTTTTGTCCAGGCGTTTGTTAGTACCAGTGGTTGTATTCAAAGAAACATATTGCAGGCGGTTGAGCAGATGGAGGAAAGACTGTCACAGTTCATCGACAGTAATCTCCTCGAGGAAGTAGATATGGAATTGGACGGAGCAGCAAGATTTGTCCAGCATCAGGTCGTGGAGCTTGCCCGCGACTGTCTTGCCAAGTCGGTGTCGAAGCACATCTCCACGTCGTACTTCTGTGAACTCTCCGAGAATCTTGAACAGCTCCTGTGTGACGTGAGCATGTTATCTCTGTAGTTTAAGTTTTTCATTTGAACCGAAGCAGCTTTGAGAATGTTGGAACAGTGCACCAGTTCACGTTGGTGGAAATTTGGTGCCTAAATTAAGTGATTTTTTTTATTTTCTTGATTTGACGTTGTTCGTTTGGCATGAGGAAGGCATTCAGTCTGTAAAAAATACTGATCCATCAGTCTTGTGAAGTGTCCATGGAGACATGGTTGTTAGATTCTGTAGTGTGTCTGTGTGTGTACAAGTGGCTACATTAACTCATTCAGCATTGAGTTTAACTGCTACTGGCTCTGTTCGCAGGTACAACTTCGTTCACCGATGTTAGCGGAGCATATTGCACATGTTATAAAGAAGCTGTTGATGATCGTCTCAAGACCGGCTCGTCTTCTCGAGTGTCTGGTGTGTTATGTTGCATTGCATTTCTGGATTTATTTTTAGTTCACTTTTTCTTTGATTTTTATCGCACGTCAGCACATTGATGCGCAATATTGATATAGCAATTCTGTCCATCTGTCCGTCCGTCCGTTTATCTGTCCTTAACGCTTCAGTATCAGATGAAAGCGGCTTAACATATTGTCACAGTTTTTTCACCATACAGTAGCCCAATCATTCTAGTTTTACTGGCATCAAACATTTTCACAAAATTCTGACGGGATCACCCCTGTGGGGGCGCTAAATACAGGTGGGGTATAAAAATTTTGCGATTTTCTACCAATAAGTCGCTATATCTGGCAGACGATACAAGATAGCGCCATAGTTACTATAAAAGGCGAATAGGAAACTGCACCCAAGCTTTTGAATGGCACCAGTTTCAATTACCTTGAGAGACCTCTAACCCAGATTTCAAGGTCAAGATATTATTTAAGGTCATATAACCTCGAAAATGGTACAAGATAGAGCTATAGTTACAATGGCGGACTAATAGAAAGTCATACATGATCTATCGAACGGAGCCATTTTCAATGACCTTGAACGACCCCTAACCTGGTTTTCAAGGTCACGCCATTCACTGACACTGAATATCTTACAAACGGGTACAGATGCGGCCATAGTTACTATAGAAGTGGAATAGGAAACCGCATCCAAGCTTTCGAATGGCACCAACTTCAATGACCTTGAGTGACCTCTAACCAAGATTTCAAGGTCACGGTATTATTCAACGTCAAATAACTCGTAAACAGTACAAGATAGAGCTATAGTTACTATGGCGAACCCACAGAAAGTCATACATGGTCTATCAAACTGCGCCATTTTCAATGACGTTGAACGACCCCAAATCCAGATTTCAAGATCAGGTCATTCGTTGACGTTGAATATCTCCGTTACGATCATATTCAACGTCAGATAACTCAACTAATAGTGAGTCGTGTATGATCTACCCAGTGGTTCCGTTTCCAGTGACCTTGAGTGATCCTTAACCTAGATTTCAAGGTCACAGAGATGCTCTCGACGTATTGTGTGCGCAGTTGACGCGCGATCTGTTTGCGATAGCTATGTTTTTGTTCTGTTTGTTCTGTGTGGTAGACTAAGCTGGCTACACGTCAGCTTTTTACTGCATGTTATATACACAGTATTGTATTGTATCATATCATTAGTCTGTAACAGTTGTATGTGCTTGCTGTTTGGGTAAGTTTCTCGCACCACGCTACCAGGCAGTGTGAATTGCCTCTGTTACCAGGCAGTGTAAGTTGGTACCAGCGTAAGCTGAGAGGTAAGCAGGCATACCACGTGATACACTGGTTCCATGTCTGTGTCTTTCAGTCTCAGCTGAGGAATCAAGATTGATGCTGTCTAATGAGTCTTCATTGCGGAATCAAGAACCTTTACTTTGACTTACTAAAATAATATTCTTTGACACAACCTGTAATTTATACCTAAATTAGTTGCGACGTTTCGCTCGCCAATTTAGGTATAAATTACAGGTTGTGTCAAAGAATATTATTTTAGTATTTAAACTACCAACCTAACGAACGTTTTCAAGTATTTACTTTGACTTGTTTGTCAGTTATCGTTATGTTAAACACAAATTAAATTTATTATTATGAGTCTGAAGATACACAGAGTTTTCCCTAGTCGTGTTACCATGTAATGTCTGATTGTGTTGTCATATCCAAAGTTCTATGTAGATGTCACTTTTTCATTTTTAATGTTTAGTATGTTCACGGAGTCACTTGCCGTTTGTCAAGTATTCAATGAACTGTCTATTTCGCAACTTAGAATTCCTCTGTGCTATTAATCTGTTCTGCAACTTAGAGTATCTCCGCGGTATTGATGATCACATGATGCAAAGGCCACTTGTTATGATACCTGTTTATCATAATTTGCCCCATCTGTTGTTAATGAGTTACTTAGTGCTATTAAGCCAATATTGGCGGGTGGACTCTGCAGTCTGCACCATCAAAATATTTTTCCGGAAGTAGTAAAGTGCGACAGCATTAATTTTACATTAAGGAGCATTTTGATTTTGCTATGTAACGCCAAGAACTAAAATACAGCTTGGTGAATACTTTTTTGCGGTAATTACAGCATCACCATTGTGTAAACAGTGCACAGGATACGGATACATAAACCAAACATTGACCTATGAGGACGTCTGTGAGCCAGGAGGGTTGGCTTCATCCACTGTTGTAACATTGACAGTTTATACTGTTGAACAGTGGGCATGTTCGGGTTAAAATTGGATTTCGTTGCATGACCTGTGACACATTGTTAACCAATCATGTTCTCTCATTTCAGTTGACAACTTGACACAGACGTGAGTTGCGCAAGTGCTCTGTGATGACCAATTGACGACCATGTTTTACAGGAGTTTGACCCGGAGGAATTCTATCGGCTTCTGGAAGCTGCTGAAGGTCAAGCCAAGCAGTCCATCAAGACAGACATTCCGCAGTATATCGTCAGCAAGCTCGGCCTCAACCGAGAAATTCCGATTGGTCAGTTGTGCCTGTCCATTGCCTGTTCATTACCTATATAGACCTAGATGTCTTCTCAGCCAGAGTTGCTACTGTGTCACTGTGTCACTGATGGCTGGTGGGAAGGTTATCTACACTGTTTACATCCACTGAGTCACTGTAAATGCAAAATTTGCAGCTTAATTTAGAACGATGTAAACCTGACAGTGAGGAATGACAGTGGATCTTTCGACACGGAACACTGTAGTCTGTAGGTGTTGACCAGTCTGTGTGTTATAGTGCAGTTGTGGTCTTACAGAGTTTGTACACCTGTCTTAATTGCTATTTAACGAATGGGAGCTGGCTTAACTAGTTTTGAGTGGCCAGTGACAATTCATGCAATTTAGACAACCGCATAATGACATTTGTATGATCGACCCTTCTTACTGTTATTGATAGATCATGATCATACGGTGTCAGAGTGTTTCATTCTGTGAGCTCGTGTGAATTGAGAGTTTCAAATTCTGTTGTGCTTTAACGACGGTGCTTGTTAGTGTTATTCTGTCGTCAGATTTCATAATTTTTGTCTGGGAAATTATAATGTAATACATGTACGTTTGCCCGATGTGTTGACATAATGTGCTTAAAGTTACTGGAGTGATTTAAGATCTGTGTACTGATAAGGTTGCATGCATGCATGTTACTGGTGTAGATATGGGTGATAGTGGCAGCATGGATAGTGGAAGACCTGAAACGTCGGACACTGATGAATCTTCTGAGGTCCTCATTTTGTTATTGTCATGGCTGCAAATTTTAATGATAAACCAATAGTCATTTTTTTAAATTTTTAAGGATTGTTTAAAAGTTTTTTTTGCCTGTCTGTACTTCCAGAAAAAGTATTCTGCTTATCTGTCACATGTAGAATGATTAATTTTTCGTGCTTTGATTTGATTCAATTAATAATAATATCTGTTCACACGTAATAAATTTTGGCGATAATGTAAAATGTTGACAGAGTCAGGGTGCTCAGCTGACAGACAAGCAGTCAAAGACTCGGATGCTGATGCAGAAACGACAGCCGTGTGAGGATGACTTTGAGACGATCAAGTTGATCAGCAATGGTGCTTACGGGTATGTGAGGTTATGAAATGGATTCCTGGGTTAAGACTTAGTAATAAAAACGAATGGCAGTAGTGCTGGAGGATGCTTTTAGATGCATTTTACAAATCCTGTTACTGAGATATAACTTTGTTCTTTCTGTGATCTGATGGTAAATGATCTCTTCTTTATAATATGTTCATATCAGTTTCCAGAGCCATCATTTTCATATGCCTCTGTCTTCTTTCTCAGCTATGTTGTCAGTGTCCGTGATTCCATGCTGTAAGTCGTTACAGGTCTAGAAGGCATCGTGTGAGAGATAGGCTCACTTCATGTCGTTTGAAGACTGGGTTGCGAGATATTTGCAGTTATTTAGAATATCTTAGTCGTTTTAGCATCAGTTTAATCCGAGCTCTCCACTCGTGCAGTGTGCTTGTGTGATGCAGTGCGGTGTACTTGGTACGGCACAAGGAGTTGCGGCAGGTGTTTGCAATGAAGAAACTGCTGAAAAACAATCTCGTACTTCGTAATCAGGTGGAACAGGTGTACGCTGAGCGTGACATCTTGACTTTCACCGACAATCCGTTTGTAGTCAGCTTCTACTGCAGTTTTGAAACAAAGGTCGGTCCATAGCATGACCTTTCGTCAAAATTTATTGTCTTGCTGTACATTGGCATGGATAGTTTTGGATGATTGTGAAGATGTTTTCGTTTTTAAGATAACTGTACACTTAATACATTAGAGTGACAATACACTATACATACTGACAGTTTACTTACTTTCTTCTTCATAATAATAACAACAACAGCAAGGAACATTTTCGTGCAGTACAAGTTAAATAAAGAGATCACAGTAGTGCCATTGTTGTGGCAGAGTTTCAGTGGTAGCTTTTTCACCGTCCAGATGAAATGCCACTTTTGTTGCAGCGTATGTGAGGATTGCAGACTATCAGTAACTTGACAAGTAACCACTGGCATAGACATACAAGGTGCGTAGGGTGCGTACCCCTGTGAGGACAATACAATATTTTTTGCATATGATTTCTCATGATTTAATCGTAAAACATGCCCGATCGTATATTATAGTCAAGCGTGGTGGGCCTGTGCAGTACTTGGTTTTACAAATCATAACAGTTTAGGTAGATCACAGCTTCTAGGCAGGCGAACAGTGCCCGAAAGAGCTTACAGCGGGGACGGAAACTGAAGGCCAATGGCAGTTGCAATGTTTGGATCAAGAAATTGGCACACTAAGTCGAGAAAAGAACACAATTACGCATCCCGTCTTGCAAATTCCTGGCTACGCCACTGCAAGTTAACATGTACATGCTTAACGCCAGTCACCAAGTCATCTGTTTGACAGAGTCACCATGCTCAGTCAGCATCACCATTACTGTATTGCTGATATGTTGTCTTGTAAGTCATTGTTGCTGGTGAATGTTTGTAGAAACGTCTGTGTATGGTACTGGAGTACGTGGAAGGTGGCGATTGTGGCACGTTGTTGAAAAACGTTGGCGGACCACTGTCCTTTGATCTTGCAAGGTCGAGTCTGTGTAAACGTGCAGTTCATCAGATAATATTAGTTAATGGCATTATGTTCCTAAACTTGCTTATCTATAGCATTTTCAGCTTGGGGTCATGTTCAACAGCTCACCTGTCGAGTAGGCCGGACCATTGGGACGGCCTATGTTAGACAGGTCAGCTGCCGGACCAACTTTCATCCTTATGCAGTAGAACAAAATGGCAGCGATTGTCGCCTGCCGGCAATTGCAGCCATTTTGTTCTGCTGGATAAGGATGAAAGTTGTCCAACAGCTGACCTGTCTAACATAGGCCATCTCAGTGGTCCGGCCTATCTGACCGATGAGCTATTGAACACAGCCTGCTGTGACCAAAGCTCAATGAAGCTGATGGGTTGACTGGGTGAGCTGTCATGATCCATTGTCATCTGTTGTCTGTTGTTGTCTGTTACCTTGTACTTCAATTGTTTCTTCTCTGTCAGATTCAGTCTGATTTTGATAAACTTGGTATGAATGATATGTTAGGCAAGAGGCTTCAAAGTTACAGAGCGGATTTTGAATATTTGCATAAATTATGCTTATTACGTCAAATGGACCCACAAAAACTTCGGAGCCATTACAGCTGAGTGGCTGCTTGTTTAATATCCGATAGTTTGCAGCACAAAGGTACTATGTCCACAAAACCTGTTTTGAAGAAAATCGCAAAGATACAAAGGTTGTATGTCTAATTATGTGGACATATGACATTTGTGCTTTCGATACTGGCACTTACTATGACTATTATTGACAAAATCACGGTATCATGCAATGATGCTAACAAAACAAGTACTTCCGTCAAATTATTGGCAATAAATATTCTATGTTAGCTTATCATAAAGCAGTAACATAGGCCTAGGAATTAAGTCAGTGGCTGGACTTAAAACCTGGAATGGACATAATGCTTTTGTGCATCCATTTAAGTTTGATGAACTGCTTTAGTAAAGTCATTTTTCTTCGTTTCTACAATGAATTAAAATTTCACGTTTTGTCCAGAGATGGGAAAATGCTCGCATTATGACCCAGTATCAGAATCTCACTTTCATCAAAAAGTGGACATAGTTAGTACCTTTGTGTTGCAAACCGTCGATCTATTTTGTTGGAAAATCTGCCTTTATTGCTTTGACACTGTTGGTTTGGCATCGGAGAAGGGCATCTGGTGAAATTTGTAGATTGGTTTGATGTTTGATTTTGTAATGACAAAATAACCGAGATGGTGGAATAAGCTGGTTTATGTGCTAATGCTTCACTGCCATGTATAGTAGTTGTAATCGTCATGCAGTGCATGGTGAGTGACGTGCACTTGCGGTGTTTTGTTGTCTAGGATGTATTTTGCAGAGACTGTTCTTGCACTGGAGTACCTGCACAACTATGGTATCGTGCACCGTGACCTCAAACCTGACAAGTATGTGTTGAGTTTGACAGTCTTCGCCAGCCACGCTTCAAGCGTGGTTTTGCTGTCGTACAGTGTCTGTCTGTCTGTCTGTCTGTCTGACTGTCCATCCGTCCGTCCGTCTGTCACATTCGTGTATTGTGTTGACACCAGCCCTACGAAGGAAGGCTGCCACTGACAAGCTGGTGGAGAAAATCGTCAAACATGACAGTTGGCCAATGCAGCCTGATATACTTAGCCCACCATTGCTACGACTGACATCCAGGAAGCCGT
>Ga0209339_1001122_pt1 | contig 11004 bp, 6 predicted proteins | sample OlaalgELextract3_FD_187376 | JGI IMG/M metagenome (GOLD analysis project Ga0209339, IMG submission 187376) | Olavius algarvensis symbiont microbial communities from Tuscany, Italy - Type A ELBA extract 3 (SPAdes) (version 2) | ecosystem: Host-associated > Annelida > Digestive system >...
ACAGAGGGAAGGTTGGTCCGGTCGACAACTTCTGTGTTTCTGACAAAGTCATGCCAGCGTATCCCGAGGATCATACGTTGGCAACGCATGTGAAAGGCCTCCAGCTTCCGTAGATCCTCCTGCAGAACTGTCCACATCTCCGAAGCATACAACAAAATGGACAATATACAAGTCTGATACAGGCGAAGTTTTGTCTGCAGTTGAAGCCGGGTCTGTTGTCAGACTGTTCATAGAATGCATGGCAGTAGAAGCGATGCCAATGCGCCTGATAATGTCTGGTTGAAGTAGACTGAACAGACCCCAGATATGTAAATTCAGTTACTTCTTCCAGCGAGTGGCCTCGAACTGGTGGGCAAGGTGTAGATTCACCCGCACCCAGATTATGCATCGTCTTCTGCCAAGATAATGTAAACCGAGTTGCGACGCTGTTGTCTCAAAGACCTCCAGGGCACCATGAAGGTCATCCATTTTGTGAGCAAACAGGACAACGTCATCAGCATAATCCAGATCAGTGAAGTGGTCGTTGCCCAGTAAAAAACCAGTTCTAAAACAGGCCCGTAGTAATTAAGAATGTAAGCACAGATAGACTAAATATAGAACGAGCTGTCATTGGTCACTACAGGGCCAAAACACAGGTCATATGGCTGGGCTCTCAACAACTGCTCGTGACGATTTGGGCGTGGTGATTGACACCGTCTGTCGTTGTCCGACCACGTCGCCGCAGTCTGTCGAAGCGGTTACTACCAACTGCGACAACTTTGGCCGGTTGCTCGGTGCTCGTCGGAAGACGTCGCAAAGACGATGGTCCAGGCCTTTGTTATCAGTCACCTGGACTACTGCAACGCGCTGTGCTACGGCATCACCGACGAACTAACGTGCTATCCGTAGTAAGTTCAGAACGCTGCCACCAGGCGATGTGATCATATGTCGCCTATGCTCCGCAAGCTGCACTGGCTTCCTGTGCGGCAGCGCGTCGTGTTCAAGATTGCAACCCTCGTCCACCGGTCCTTGTCCGGCAACGCCCCTGGTTACCTGGCCGACGACTGTCAGCTCGTCGCCGACGCCCGTTGGCCCCGTGTCAGACAACTGCGCGTTCTGCCGACACTCGTTGTTAGTCGGTCGCCCGGCAGTTTTGGGGACAGGCCTTCGCCGCCGCAGGACCACTAGTCTGGAACAGTCTGCAGCCCAATCTCAGACTATGTGGGCTGTCATACGGCCAGTTCAGGCAGTTACTAAAGACATTTTTATTCGAACAGTAAGGCCACGGCGCAGTGCGAACTGCGTTTAACTGCGCCGAATAGAAATATTCTTACTTACTACGATTATTATTGATCGATACAGACAGACGAAAGCAACGCTTATATGTCCCCTTCCCACGGGCGGGGGCATAATAATGATACATATCATGTGACAATTCGGAGTGCATAACAACAAAAAATGTCCCTAATTCGTATTATTTTGATCTGTTTTACGGTCCAAAATAACCAATGGTGTGTCGAGTGGGGCGCTGAACACTGCAAAATATAGCCTAAAAATACGCGGTTGCAAAACAACGTCACTGTATTGTAATAAAACGACTAGCATGAGCATACTTGAATTCTGCGACTGTTGAATCTTATTTTGACCCAGTACCGAATGCAACCCAAACTTTTACATAGGCCTATAGCCTTTAATATTTACTGACGCAGTTACACAGTAGTGTCACAAACACAACAACTTGCGTTCACCGGATCAGCGTTCTGGCGGTTTCATATTAAGCCAATTACAGTTATACTACAGCGTGCTACAGATCACGTATAGGAGGGTTACAAAACGCAAACGTGTTTCTGTCCCAAAGTTACTGTTCTCTGCAGGTCGCTATGTTCTACAGCGAAAATAGGCCTAGGCCTGAACAAAACAAACATTTTACGATTTTAAAAAAATTGTTTCTCGTTGGAAATGTTGACGTTTTTATAACAAGTTTAACAACAACGTTTTACGTCTAAGTTAGGAGATAACAGTGCACTAAAGCTTGAAACGTGAACTCAGTGATGTCTTGACTCGAGTTGTCTTCACTCGTTAAGTTTGTGCCAACTGGCGATCTGCTTGCGTGGGCAGCTGACCACTTCCAACCAGTGTGCTCTCTCGGCGTCGCCAGATCCAGCGCCGATCTCGAGACGACCCACGACCTCGTTCTTCGTCATCTGATCCCAGTCGAGGACGACGAACTCGAGGCTAACGCCGGCCAGGAAGTTCGACGCTCCACTGCTGGTTGGATCGGTCGTCGGCAGGTCGAAGATGAACGATTCGTTGAAGACTGGATTCAGAGTTCGCTTCTTGACGTGCGTCTTCTTCTTGCCAATGCGCTGTCCGTTGTACATCAGGTAGACTTTGACATACGGGTCTAACAACATCACGGCATGTGCGTGCAAGTCACCAAATGCAGCAGTAACCGAACAAGTTTCAGTTCGCATACAACAGCTAGCACTGCCGCGTCTTTTACAGCACGTTTGCTGCAAACTGAATATGGAACAAGTAAGTAAGTACGGGCTGAATGGCCGACGCGTTAAGCTCCCACCACCATCAGAGCTGCGCCGCCATGCAGCATTGCGCTGCTGGGCCAACCAGGCCATCTTGCCCGACAAGTACACGTTGGTGACAGACAAACGAACGAACAGACAAACAGAAGGACATTGCGACGTACAGCCGCCCCGCGTGGGCTTAACAATCATTATACACAGGCCTACTTCGATTGTGCCGACTGACCATGTAATATAATTTATTCAATAGCAGGAACAAAGCCCATGACGATAAAATACAGTTAAATAATGAAAAATAAACCACATATACATTTTAAGTTCATAAAAATTATTTACTTGTGGTTGGTGCCACGCAATTTCCGCTACGTAACGCGCCAGAGATAATCTCTACTCACAGATAACTATGCTTTGTGCAATCGGCCTATAGGCCTAACTATAAATTTGAATAAATCTTGGCGTTGGTTTGACTACAAAAATTTTTGAAGTAGGCTATACAGGGCGACTTCTGCCATATGACGGCCGTCAGTATACCTCCACTTGGCCACCTGAGATGTGATGTTGGTTTGCATGGAGGAAAGGAAGTGTTTTACTATACACTGTTAGGCAAAAAATTGCACTCTCATTATTGTTTGCAATAATTTGGTCAAACCTCATCTCTTAATTTTTCACACACAGATACTTTAGTAAATGTGAAACAAAACTGACCACCTCAACTTGATGGCTGTTCTCATCCTACCTTGTGAAACGAAACGTAAGTCAATTTGTTCATAACAGCCGTAGTGTAAGCTTTAAAAGTCATGAGCAGCAGAGTTTATTTGCCAAGTGAAAAACACACATGTGCAGTGTGCACATCAAATGTAAACGATAGGCGGGCTGCCAGAAAGGAATACTCCATCGTGCTGGCCACCCATATAGTTACATATCATAGAAATTAGAGAAACACACTATAGCAAATGTTCAAATTGTTTGCTTTTGGATTTGAGACACGCAATAAAACAATCTCAACACTGCTTTATCGATTGATCAATGAAGTTCTGCTGGTTGCTGACCATATTTCAATCGGATGCCATTTCAGCTCATGGACATACCTCGCTGGTTTCTGATAAACATGTTCCTGCGTGTCGGTGTCTTCAGGCGCACTGATGTATGCACTGGTGTGGTTTTCATGCAGCCAGGGATGAAAGTGAATGGTGCATAGGACTATTACTGTGATGCCTTGCTGCTCAGACAGTTGCTGCCATAGGCCTACATCCGTCAAGCTGCTGGTGACTTTTACTTTCCAGTGCACCACGCCTGCACAAGAGCACCAAGCTGCTGTGACACAAGACGCCGGACTTCAGACCAGACACGCGGCCTCCCAACAGACCTGTAGACTATGGGATATGGACAGTCATTCAGGAATGCTTTTATCAGAAACAGCAAGAGTCATCATACATCATCAATAAGCTGTGGTTATTAACAGAATGGCATATTATATTTCACGAGGTAGGGTAGAGGTGGGCAATACTGTTAGTTTTGTTGCAAATTTACTTCAGTATCTGTGTGCCAAAAATTATCAAAATACAAAGCGGTTTGACGAAGTTATTGCAAAAGAAGAATGGTGCAATTTTTTGCCTCACAGTGTACTAGGTCGGTCGACTGTATCAGGCTTTGATCTTGCTTGGTTTAGTTCCTTGTCTTCCGAACGCCTCTGTGTCTTCGGTACGTGGTGCTATATATATTTTGCTTACTTTTTTCTCTTTACCTTTTAGTGAGCTGAGCCTGGGGGATTGGTTGACTAACCATCGTCCTTCAGTGCTGTGACGCTGTTGGTTGGGTCATGTGACCCATAAAATCGTCTCCGAAATGACCTATAATGTGTCGAGTGGGACGTTAAACCCTACTATACCATACCATACCGTCATGGTGTCGGCCGACAATGTTGGCCCGTGTGTCGCGGGCTTAAGAGAATGTAATTCCCTGATGACTGCCTTTCAGCTGTTGACTCCATGAAGAAATATTTCAAACTGACTTAGGACATGATTTTGAGTTGCCAGATGTTAATTATAAACTGCATAAACAATCTTTCGTTGAAAACTGTTTCTATAAGTTTTGAAGCTAGTGTGTTAGTTTTTCAAAATCTTTGTCCCTAATATGCCTAATATGGACTTTTCAGGCATAGGTGTGTTGTGTGCAAATGAACATTACTTACTTATTTAGTCAACCTCTGTATCAGTCACCAAGCATATACTGCTGACATCAATCCCCATCTTCTTGCCGCGCGATGCTATGCATAAACGCGTCCTATGCCTGGCGAGGTGTCCGTCCGTGTATTCTGTCGAAACGAATAAACTAACAAAAAATTTTCACCGTCAGGTAGCCACACCATTCTAGTTTTCCCATACCAAACGTCATGGCAGCACACCGACGGTGACCCCCTAACAAAGGTGTCGCATGTAGGTGGGGTAGGCAAAAATTGCGATCCTCGACCAGTATCTCGCCTAATCGCGTGTTGTCAACGCTGCGACCGGCTAGGTGTTATCAACACGGTGTCGTCGGATCGTGGGAAGTTGTGACACTTATCGCTGGTAGCAAGCGGCGAAGTTTGTTGATGGCGGGAGACGACGACGAAGTGTTTATCACAGGAAGCCTGAGCGTTACGCCGAAGACGTAACAGCATTTAATTGTAGGCAGTGGTAAATCGAAAGACGAAGTAACTAATAATGGAAGAGTGCGCTCGATGTTGTACTATTGAAGCTAACTGCTGACATACACGAAGCACTGCGCGGCCTCTCTGCAACAGCACAGCTACTTGTTTGAGTTCAAACAATGTTGACGCTACGCTAGTACTGGATACATGGACAAGCATACTGTTAATAGACTATTATCCTATGTACTGTTACTGAACCATGTTTGCTTGCCTGCAAGTCCAGTGATGTCCATCTTGGGAAGGTTTCTTGCCTTGAGGATGACCACTGTCAGCCTGTTCGCTGCTGGATGGTGGCAGATAGACACCAGTATTTCTCCACGACCAAACGCGGACACCTGCCAACGCATTGCAACAATATAAGCAATCAACGTTACATGTTAATGCTGAATACAGCAGCATTTACGAATTATGCAAGTATTCAACGTGCAATCAAAAAACTGACGGATAGCCAGCTTAGTCTGCCACAGGGGAAAAACTTGCTGAAGAATCTGTAGAAGGCAGAAAACAAATGCACGACTCGACATGGGCGGTGCTACCAGAGATTATATAGATCGTATACGGCCTATATTATCTCTGGGCGCTACGGGGTAGCAGGGGGCATTTTCCATCCATCCTGCCGGCTGCCGTCTCTATTGTCACGATGATGATGCTGTGTGCCCTAGGCTCTTGCCACTTTCAACTCTTTTGAGGCAAACCGAATAATTTTTCGTTTAAAATTTTTTGGTTACGTAGTGCGTCAACATTGCTAAGTTCAATAGGCCCAGCCCAGTGGTAAGGTCGTTAATACCGGGTGCGCCAAATTAAACGGGGCCAATGCAGTTTCTTTCGTCGTAGTAAAGCACGTTTAAGAGACTTTTGATAATTTTTGGCAGGTGAAATAACAGTTTATTTACGCACTTTGAGAAGCATACTAATTAAGTGTTTTTCGCCAGAGGGCGCTACAAAAAGATAATGATTTTCTCCGTAGTAGCATTTTAGCTGTTTTACTTACTCATAACTTTTACATTAAAATCATTTATTGAAAACAACTTCTACGGTAAAAAAAATCGTCTTCTTTTGCTAGTATTTATTTGTTAGCAGCTATAACGTACTGTAATCTTTTTTTGGGGGGAATAGCTACCTGTTTTGCTAAAATAATTCGTGTTGTGTTTTCTGGACTCGGGAGTACAACGGGACTCTCTCTGCAAATAGGCCTATCAGCCTGTATCATAAGTGATGATAGACATGGCGCCATCTAGCGTGTTACACTTTCATTAAGATAAAATTGGCATCATGTCACTTGTTGCTTTATGTAGTTAACTTTATACCTGTCAAAATAATTTAATTGCCGCGCGATGCTATGCATATGTGTGTGTGTCCGTGTGTCTGTCACGTTCGTGGATTGTGTCGAAACGAATAAACATAGCATCAAAATTTTTTCACCATCGGGTAGCCACGCCATTCTAGTTTTCCACGCCAAACGGCATATCAATATTCCGACGGAAACCCCCCTAACGGGGGCGTCGAATGCAGGTGGGGTAGGCAGAAATCGCGATTCTGAGCCTATATCTGGCTTGACTGCCTGTGTTAATGCTGCAACAGCCAGGTGTTGTAAACACGGTCGCCCGTGGACGGCCACCGTCTCGCAAGTTATGAATGACACATCGCTGGTAGTAAGCGGCGGTGTTGACTGCCGGAGAAGACGACGAAATATTTATGACAAGAAGCCTCAACGTTACGCCAAAGACAACAGAACAGCGCATTTAACTGCACGCAGTGATAAATCTGTAGTTTACGTAACTAACAATAAAAGACTACTCGACGTTTTGTACTGTTGAAACTAACTACTGACAGACACGAAGCATCGCGCGGCCTCTTTGCGACAGCAGAGCTACTTGTTTTATAAATGCGTTCGCTTGTTACAAACAAAAATGCAAGCTGCCCCGTTTAATTTGGCCCACCCTGTAGATATCGGTAAAGATCTGTGTTGCAACTAAATATACACTGTGACTCAAAAAACATGTGACCACGTTTTCGAAGATAAGTTGAACAAGAACTGTCCGTTTACTAAGATTTTTGGCACACTTATTATCAAAACTATACAGGCCATCGTCAGATATTTTTAGTTACCCACCTCACCTATTTAGTGCAATTACTTTACCTTGGGAAACTGTCGAGACCTAAATACCATGAATTTAGCCCTAAATTACTGATTTTCTCAATGACACAATACTAGAATATTAACTGTAAAACTAGTCACAATATTACTTTACTTACTTACTTTTCAACTTACGTTTTACAATAGAACAATAACAAGATTTATTGCAGATGATAAGCGGATAAGGTTGTTTATCAGCGCGTGAGACGGGAGATGCGATTGGCTTCAGAAGTTCAGACAACAGCTGAGCACGACGTTGTTTGGAGTATTTGAGCTGGAGATCACGGTGAATTATCCTGTGCACACTTGAACGGAGAATGTCAGTTTCATGCAAAATCTCACGAGCTGATCGGTGCCTTTTTGGCTTGTCCTCCTGACTGAGCACAAGGTCCTCCACTGCGCCGAACGTGGTCTACCGCTGCCTGGTTGCCGGACAATTGTACCCGTCTTGCAGATTCTCTTCAGCAGACTATTGATGCTTTGTGCCCGTGTAATGTCTTTGACGTGATAGTGTCATACCTTAATCAGTACATTGTTACTACTTCCAAGTTTCCAACCCTTCACCTTTTGTGCATCATGTTGCTTTGACAGATAGAGATTTTTAATCAGAATCGCACCTTTCTGTTAAATTTTCATGACTTTAATTTTTTACTGATATTTAGGTCTTGACACTTTTCCAAGGTAAAGTAGGTACCGAAATAGGTAAGATGAAAAAATAACAAGAACTTAGCTATCGCAAACAGATCGCGCGTCAGCTGCGCATACAATACGTCGACAGCATCTCCGTGACCTTGAAATCTAGGTTAAGGGTCACTCAAGGTCACTGGAAACGGAATCAGTGTAGGCCTATCGGAATATACGACTCACTATTAGTCGAGTTAATTGACGTTGAATATTATCGTGACCTTGAAATGTGGGTCAGAGGTCACTAACGGTCATTGAAGTTGTACCATTTAAAAGCTTGAATACGGTTTACTATTCGCCTTCTGTAGTAACTATGGCCGTATCTTTAGCCATTTCGGAGATATTTAACGTCAAAGAATGATCTGACCTTAAAATCTGGGTTTGGGGTCGTTTAAGGTCATTGAAAATGGCGCGGTTTGATAGACCATGTATGACTTTCTATTAGTCCGCCATTGTAACTATAGCTCCATTTTGTACCATTGTCGAGTTATTTGACGTTGAATAATAGGCCCTATCGTGACCTTGAAATCTGGGTTAGTGGTCACTCAAGATCATTGAAACTGGTGCCATGCAAAAGTTTGGGTTCGGTTTCCTATTCCCCTTCTATAGTAACTATGGCGCTATCTTGTATCGTCTGCGAGATATAGCGACTTACTGGTAGAAAATCGCGAAATTTTTATACCCCACCTGCATGTATTCAGCGCCACCGCAGGCAGTGGCGTCTATCAATTGAGGGGAGACCGTTCTTCCACAAATTGAAAACTGGGAGGCCGAGGGTTCATTTGAAAAAAAAAACTTAACTCGTTTAACGTATCACATTTCAGACTGATCGGTGTTCGTCGTCGTCTTGGACAAACACAAAGTTTCTAATTGCTCACTGGACTGTCAAAGTCAGACCCGACAGTCTGGACTCAGCCACGTACACTGTAGTCCAATAGTATCTGTATTCTGTAGGCTAGCTGCAGCCTGCAGCTAGCGGCGTGCACTTTGCTCTGCTGTACACGATGAGGCAATGGCTCGCTGCTGCAACCGTCTGTTTTTCTGCTGCCTGCCTGTTGCGTAGGCCTAATATTGCGTGTAAGTTTGTGTACACGTGGTGGCGTGGTTTCTAAAACTGTGGTGACGTCAGCGTAGTTCAATAAAATGTGAGTAGTGTTTGAATGAAGTACTTTCTCGACGTTATTACGCGTTTGCTCCGGGTAAAACGTGGATACATACTTGCTCTATGCATACGCTACGCAATGTAATATAGGCTTATACGGTAACGGACCAGCGGTGGAGACCCGTCTGGAAAAATTCCCTGGGGCCCAATTTTCAAAACTTCTTAAGTCAAACTTAGGCTTAAGATTTTCTTAAGACAATCTTAGGAGTAATTTATAAAAATTCCTAATTCTCAACAGTTCTTAAGAACTTATAAAAAAGTTAATATAAAACTTAACAATAAATTAGGACCCCCTAGTCGGCTGGGGAGGGGATGAAATTTGGTCAGTTGATTCTCAGGAGAATCGTTAAAATCGTTGCCACCAAATGTCAGATTTTAATGCTAAAATCCACCAAAATCGATTTCGGCTGGGGCTCCGCCCAGACCCCGCTGGGGAAGCTTACAGCGCTCCCCCAGTCCCCTAACAGGATTTAAAGAGCCCTACTTCTAAGGGAAGGGGATATAGGAAGTGAGGGGAAGGGGGGCAGAGAGGTGAAGGCAGGGGCAGGGGAAGAAGGAGAGGGAGGGAAGGGAGAGGGGAATGGAAAGGAGGAAGGAGGGAGGGAGAAAGAGAGGGAAGGGGTTCAGTCTCCCGTACCTACTGGGGGGGGGGGGTTAGACGCCACTGACCGCAGGGGTGACCCCGTCGGATTTTTGTGAAAATGTTTGAGGCCGGTAAAACTAGCATGATTGGGCGACCGTATGGTGAAAAAACTGTGACAACATGTTAAGCCGTTTTCATCTGACACCGGAGCGTTACGGACAGACAGAATTGCTATATCAATAATAATAATAATATAATAATAATAACCACGACAATGTTTATGATGCTGTCATCATGGCAGAGCCATTGCGAGAGTTCACCCGGTTCATTTGATGAATGTAGAATGGCGCCAAGCGGCCGCCAACCCAAGACCAAGCCAGACGACTTAGGCTGTGAGTCCGTCTGTACAGGCTCAGGCTGCCAGAAACTACACCCACCATCGCCATTTATTATTACTCAGCCCGAAAGCTGATACTCATTTTACCATCCCACAGAGGGTAGAAAGCTGAGTCGACCTAGCTGGCTGGTAACATACCGAGATGGTTTACCCGTCCACAGACGGTCACCCATCCGGATACTAACCGGGTCTGACGTAGCGCAACGTTGATCGAGGCCAACGCGTTACCACTAAGCCACACGCGTCAGTGTGCTGACGCGCGAAAAATGGCCTATACTCTTGGTAACAAGTGTGCCAAAAATTGTTGTAAACGGGCAATTCTACCTCAACTTATCGTCGAAGATGTAGTCACGTGTTTTATGAGACACGGTGTATATTACGGACTTTCTTTCTAGAGACCTGCACGGTAATGGAAAATCAAGCCATCCCCATCCGTTACCGCAGAAGTTGTATCCATCCCCATCCGTTACCGCAACACTTTTTTCAATCCCCAAAAATTACCCATCCGTCCTCCAAGGTCCAAAACTTATCGGTATGGTAAGTTCCACTAACACAAATACATGAGTAACACAAATACATTTCCATCAATTGTAATGTAAGACATTAATTTCTTAATTACTGACTATAATGGTTAGTACACTACAAAGTAGTCATCGCAAAAGAACAGTCCATGTAGGTATATTACAATTTTTACGAAAATCTCAATAGGAAGCTTTTAAGTTTTTAATTTGGTCACTTTCGGGGGACAAACAACCAAGTTATAAGCATTTTCCCGTGGTGGGAGCATTTTCCCTTAAAATTTCAATAGCCCCTAGTGGCGAAACTATTGCTCG
>Ga0209339_1001123_pt1 | contig 11001 bp, 5 predicted proteins | sample OlaalgELextract3_FD_187376 | JGI IMG/M metagenome (GOLD analysis project Ga0209339, IMG submission 187376) | Olavius algarvensis symbiont microbial communities from Tuscany, Italy - Type A ELBA extract 3 (SPAdes) (version 2) | ecosystem: Host-associated > Annelida > Digestive system >...
CCTCCCCTAGTGGGGGCAATCTCTCGGGGGCCGCCCGGTGTGAGAAAGACACATGCCGGTAAATATAGGGAACTGACCCTATTGCGACAACGGGGAGAGGGTGGCTACGGCCTCCCTCTTACCCTCTATTAGTTTGTTTTCTTTGATCAGACTGGCCGTTTTTTTGGCCAGAGGCAGCGCTCTTATGAAACTACAACGTTTATTACAAAAATGTAGTTTCTGTTCTCCGATCAGACTGGCCGTTTTTGGGCCAGAGGCTGCCGCTCGTGTGAAACTACATCTACATTAACCCCAAGAAAGGGATTTTAAATCGTGCTCGTACTCGGTATTGAAAGCGGCTCAAAAGCTTCGAGGACGAGCACGAGGACGACACGTCCAATGAGTTCTTAGGAAACTGCGTAGAATTGTCGCAGTTTCTTTTCCATCAGACTGAACCCTCGCGGCCAGAGGCCGCGCTCTTATGATAATTACATCGAGTTGACCGCTAACGGGTTGTTGTTTGATTTTTTGAATTTCGGTAATTGGAATTTATTTGAAATTTGTTTTTTGGTGCTTGGGTTTTCTTCATTAAGAAAGGCTTTTGAATTACAGATATTCTGCTCGATCGGTATAATAATTTCGCTATCCCGTTTTATCCTGCTCTTGAAGTGATCCTTGTCCGAATAAAAACCGCAGGATCCAGTCGAATCCCAGCAGCAGCAGGTCGGTGTCGTTGGCGCGCACGGCCGCCAGGCGCTCGGCCGGAACGTTGAAGCGCGTTAAAAAACTGCTGTCAAAAACGAAGCGGCGAAAGGTGTCCAGGTTGTAGCTGGCCATAAAGGCCATTTTAAAAGCCGGGCTGTCCAGGCCTTTCTCACCGAAAGGATTGCGGCGCAGCAAGGTGGCGATGTGCGCCCAGCGGGCATTGATCTCGTTGTATGCGTCCAGGCCCTGGTCGGCCATCCACTGCTCCGCAGTCCACGCCCGGTCTTCCCGGTGTCCCAGGCAATGGGCGTGGCGGGCAATGTAGCAGCGGATATTCAGCTGGTTTTGACGATCTCCGTAATAGGCCGGCTCCAGCGGATAGGCGCGGCAGGAAAAGGGCCGGTCCTCATAGACCGTGCACCCGCTGCCGGACAAAAAAGTACAGGGGTTTTGCGGCAGCTCGCTCATCTTCAGCATGACGTTGGGAAAATACGGGTTCTCCCGCAAGGCCGTGATGGTGTGCCGGGCCAAAAATTCGTCCGAGCTCAGATTCAGGCGCTGCTTGAGCCGGATAATATCGTAGGGATACAGATACATGTCGGCATTGTGGCAGCAGCGGGTGAAACAGGCCACAGCGCTGTGGCAGGCGAACCTGAACGTGCCGTCTCCCAGCAGGTAGCGGCTGGTGTCGCCGACGGGTGTGTTCTTACTCTCGGGCATATTTCGTCCTAACTTGAAATGACTAGTTTAGGTCGTTGTGACATTTTTTCAGACGGCGTGATGCAAGTGACTGAGGGGTTTCAGGTGTCAGGTTTCAGGTGTCGGGACTTGCCCCCTCGGTCGACTCTTATGAAACTTCATGAAATCTGATGCCATTTTCAATAAGTATCTCACCGCAGAGAACGCTGAGAACGCAGAGATTAAAATAATTTTTCTTTCTCAGCGCTCTCTGCGAACTCTGCGGTGAATGAATAGTTTCTTTTTCGATCAGACCGGCTGTCCTTTAGTCGGAGGCTGCCGCTCGTGTGAAACTTCAGGGAATAACTAATGAATAATGACGAATGATGGAATCGCTTCGCTCAGTCGTTTTAAATAGACAGAATACCTTAAATCCAAAATCCGCATTCCCAAATCTAAAATTCGCTTTTTGAAGTTTCTTTTATGATCGGCCGTTTGTTTGGCCGGCTGCTGGGCTGACACCTGAAACCTGACACCTGTCTACGATCCCGTCTGAAGCGAAGCGTAAGCGGGGAAACCTAAATTTGGAGTCTTTTGGCCAGCTCCGCCACCCGGCGGCCCAATTTCTGTCCGTTTTCCAGGGTCGCAGCATCCGGAGCCCCGACGCAGGACGTTCCGTAGTGGCCTGTGGCCGACAAGGGATCCCCGACGATAATCATCCCATAGATCATCATGGCCTGGATAATGGACATCATCGTGGTCTCCTTGCCGCCGCTGGCATCACCGGCGGTGGCAAAAGCGGCCCCGACCTTGTTTTCCATTTTACGGCGCAACCCGACAAACTCGTCCAGCACCTGTTTCAACTGGGCCGCCATGGTCCCGAAATAGACCGGTGAACCCACAATCAACCCTTCGGCAGCCACGAACTCCTCCTTGGACACCTCCCGGGTGTGGCGCAGCACAGCCTCAACCCCATCGATCTGCCCCGCGCCCTCGGCGATGGCTTCCGCCAGTTTGCGGGTATTGCCGCCCTTGGAATAATACAAAACCAAAACGTTCATTGCTCCTCCTCCCTATAATTAATTAACGGTACCTGAATTACTCAGCATCCATAACACGTTTTGGTCACCGGTTAAAAGTGAATTCGGTCAGGTATACGAGTCCAGAGGTCTTGGCTTTGTTTTCATCCTAGATGGGTGAAGTTTACCCTAGACTCCGATATTCCATCATTTCACTATTCCATCATTCCGGCCCGGGTTGCGCACTTTTTGAGCCGGCCCTCAAATTAGTATTGCGTTTTCGGCCGGTAGAAAATAATAAATGAATCAGAAACGAAATTATAATAATTCCCAGGTTGTGCGGTTCAGGGTTCAACGTTCAGGGTTAAAAACCGCCAACAATTATAAATTGATAGGGTTTTATCAACCGCATGTTTACAAAACTTTTTCACCCGATGGGTGAAAGTGGCCATTCCAAACTATTGATTGATAAGTTCTACAAATTAGCATTTTATAACCTTTGAACCCTGAACCCTGAACCTGGAACCGATCAGTTTAGGTAATTGCAACATTTTCAATCAAGTCTCGCTAAAGGCCCATTATGGACAGCATGACTGTTAAATCCGGAACCTCGTTAGCGGCAATGCCCAAAGGCGTTGAACGCCGGCTTACCATCTGGCAAGTGGCAGCCAATCTGATTGGCGCATCTGTCGTGACATCTTATTTTGTTTTTTTTGATCGCGCTTTCAACGTCAGCGAAATGCGGCATACTTTCTATGTTGTGGCCATCATGTTCCCCTTTCTGGTCGCCATTGCAGGCTTCGTGATGAGTTACTGGAGGCGGGATTTGACAAAATTTGTGAATCTGGATGAGCGGCAAAGGGAAATGAATGCGGCTTTGCGAAACAGTGCCCAGCGCAAAATCCTGAATCTGCCGTTTGTGTCTGCCGGTTTGAGTTTTTTCAACTGGTTGATCGCGACCATCACCATGACGATTTACAGCCTGACGGCACAGTTTGGCGCATCCGGCTCGTTGACACTGGACGTAATCGGGGGATTGCGGGTTTTTGTCGGCTGCCTCATCGGCGGCATCGTTGTGGCGGCCATAATATTTTTTATCACCGAGGCCAAATGCCGCCGGGTTTGGGCCAATTTTTTCCCCCGGGGCGGTTTGGCCCAATTGCCGGGAGTCTTTCGTCTCAAATTGCACGCACGCATGTTGCTGACCTTTCTCCTGGCCAGCATTCTGCCGCTGATCATGATGGGGGTGCTGTCGTATAACAAGGCCCGCCTGATGCTCGTCATGGATCCGGCCCAGGTCATTCAAAGCCTGCTGTACTTGACCGCATTTTTGCTGACGGTCACGCTGGCCGTGGCCGTCATTTTCTCGCAGCTGTTCAGCAGCGGCATCATTCAGCCGGTCAGGCGGATGCAGGCGGCGATGGCCAGAGTGGAAAAAGGCGATCTGACGGCCACCGTTACCGTTGACAGCAATGATGAGCTGGGGTCCCTGGCCGACAACTTCAACCGGATGACCGACGGTCTCAAAGACCGCTACCGCCTGCGGCAGTCGCTGGACCTGGCCAAAGAAGTCCAGCAAAACCTGCTGCCCAGGGGCAATCCCCGGTTTTCCGGTCTGGATATTGCCGGCACCAGCATTTATTGCGATGAGACCGGTGGGGATTATTTTGATTTTTTTGACAGCCCGACAGCCGACGAAAAAAAATACAGCGTCGTCGTCGGTGACGTCTCGGAGCACGGCATCCCTTCAGCCCTGCTGATGGCCTCGACCCGCGCCTTTTTGCGCCAGCGCTCGGCTCTGTCCGGCAGTATCGCCAGTGTCGTAACGGACGTCAACCGCCAGCTGACCCGGGATGTCGAAGAAACCGGACGCTTCATCACCTTGTTTTACCTTCAGATTGACCTGGAGCAGCGCCGCATCAGCTGGGTGCGGGCCGGGCATGATCCCGCCGTGCTTTACGACCCGGCAGCCGACCGCTTCGAGGAACTCAGCGGCCAGGGTATCGCATTAGGCATCGACGGCAGCTGGCATTATGAGGAGGCATCCCGGGCCCCTGTGGCGGCCGGGCAGATCATCGTGTTGAGCACCGACGGCATCTGGGAAGCCCGCAATCCGCGGGATGAAATGTTCGGCAAGCAGGCCCTGTATGAAATTATTCGCCGCAATGCGGGGGTCGGGGCGGCCGAAATTCAGGATGCCATCCTGTCGGAGCTAAGAGAATTCCAGCAGGAAGTCGAACCGGTGGACGACATCACGCTGGTGGTCATAAAAATCACCGCAGACGTCTGACTTCAGAACTTGGAATTTAGACCAATGTTGGGTTTCGAATTCTGCAAAACCGCCGGTAGAATGTAGGTTGGGTTGAGTGCAACGAAACCCAACAAAATCTGGAGCTAATTCAACCCAACCTACAAACCTACAAAACTAAGAGGTGAGTGCAATTTTAGATTTAAAGATTTCGGCCTGGCGTGAGCTTCTTTGTCGAAGGGTCCATTATAATTGACAGAGCGCAGCGATTCCATCAATCCGCAATCCGCAATCCGCAATCCGCAATCTGCAATCTAAAATCAGCAATCTATAATCCCAAATTATAAATCGTGATGTCATGGGAATAAGGCGGGATCAACTTGTAAACGCAAATAAAGCAAATATTCACTACTACAGCAAAGAGGTATAGCGTGGTAAACCACAATCAGATTTATACCAGGCTGCAAAAGCACCTGGACAAACAGGCGCTGGGATTTCCGGCCACCCAATCCGGCGCTGAATTAAAAATCCTGCAGCATATTTTTACACCGCAGGAAGCCGAGGTTGCCTGCTGTTTGAGCTATCGGTTCGAGTCCCTGGACACCATTTTCAGTCGCGCCGGCCATCTGGCCGCATCCCCCGCCGATCTGGCAAAACGCCTGGAAGGCATCCAGCAGAAAGGGGGCATCGAATCAAAGGTCCAAGATGGCAAAACCCACTACAGCAACGCTCCCCTGGTGGTGGGCATGTATGAATATCAACAAAACCGCCTGACACCCGAGTTTATCCAGGATTTCAATATCTACACATCGAGCATGAATTTCGGCCTGGCGTTTTTAAGTTCGAAGCTGCCTCAGATGCGCACCATCCCGGTCTCCCAAAGCATTCGCCCGCAGCACCATGTCAGCAACTTTGATGAGGTCATGACGCTGCTGCGGCAGGCTGAAGATCCCTTTGTGATCCTGAACTGCATCTGCCGCAAGAAAAAATCCCTCGAAGGCTCCAAGTGCAGGGTGACGGACCGCCACGAGACCTGCCTGGCCATCGGTAGCATGGGACACATGTCCCTGAAAAGCCGCATCGGCCGCGAAATTTCACGGGATGAAGCCATATCGATCATCGAACGAAATCAGAAGCAGGGCCTGGTCCTGCAGCCATCAAATGCGGTCAAGGCCGAGTTTATCTGCTCCTGCTGCGGATGCTGCTGCGGCATGCTGCGGACTCAACAAAACCTACCCAAACCATTGGATTTTTGGGTATCGAACTACTACGCAGCGGTGAACGGTGAAACCTGCAGCACGTGCGGCGTCTGTGAAAAACGCTGCCAGGTCGGTGCCGTCAGCCAACCCGTCAAAAATCAGCCGGCTGTGGTGGACCGTAATCGCTGTATTGGCTGCGGTGTCTGCGTCCCCGTCTGCCCGACGCAGTCCCTGAGCCTGGTGAAAAAGCCGGCTGAAGTCACACCACCGCCAACTCGGGAAGAACTTCACGAAATCATCGCGACCGGCCGGAAAGGCCGCCTGGGGAAGCTAAAACTGGTCGGCAAACTGGTTGTCGATTCGGTTTGCACGGGGCATATGAATCTGCTTAAGTAAAGTAGATACTTGCGGTGTTCAGAAGTCAGCCCAGCCGCCGGCCGAAAAAAGCCGGTCTAATCGAAAAAGAAACAGTAAAAAAGCAGATGTCGAATATCGGATAATAAATATCGAATTTCGAAGGAATATATTCTATCTATATTGGTTATAGGCCCTATTAGACCTATAGGGCCTATTTAACGAATAACTGATAGCTCTCTCGTTCACTCACACGCCAAGGAACGTTCGTCCTGCCCCAGATACTGGCGGCGGCGCAAATCGTCGAAAACTCGCTGGCTGATTTGGCAGGCGCGGGCGACACTGAGTTCGTCCCAAATTTTAACCTTGCCATCGTCACCGGCCGTGACAAATCTCTGGCCGTCGGGATGAACCGCCAGCCGCCAGCTGGTGCCCGCGTGAGCCTGCCAGGCTTTTGACAGTCTGCGGCCCGTTCGGGTATCCCACCAGTGCAGCATCCCGCTGCGATCGACCACCACCAGCGTCACGCGGTCGGCCAGAAAGGCCAGATCCGTGGCGCCGCCGGTGTGACCGGTGTAAGTGCCCTGCTGCCGGCCGTCGGCAAGGTCCCACAACGTCACAACCTCATCACTGGAGGCGGCCGCCAGCAGCCGGGAGTCCGGGCTGAATGCCGCGCTCCAGATAACATCGTCGTCAGCCTTGATATCACGGAGGACGGCCTCGCGTTTAAGGTCCCAGATCCGGATGTCGCCCTCGGTGGAGGTGACTGCCAGCCGGGCGCCGTCCGGCGACAGAACCGCGCGTGTAATGCGCCCGGCGTCGTGGGCTAAACGGGCTTGCAGCTGACCCGTGCCGGCGTCCCATAGGCAGGCATCTCCATCGCCCGCCGTGATCAGATGATTTCCATCAGGTGTGAACGCCAGGGACCAGATCGCACTGTCATGGGCCACGAACACCCGCTGCTGGGTCGCCTCCGGCATATTCCACAGCCGGACCTGACCGGAGCGGTCGCCCGAGGCCAGCAATTTTCCGTCGGGAGAAAAGGCCAGCGCCCATACCTGATGCTGGTGCGCCTGCAGGACGATCGGAGTTCGGCCGCTGCCCCGCACCCAAACTTGCACCATGCCGGTATCGTCCCCCGCCGCCAGGTACTCGCCGTTGGCGCTGAAGGCCAGGCCTTTGGCTGCTCGGCCCACGACCTGCCGCTCGTTGGCCAGGGGATAATTGCTGTCAAAGCTCCAGAATCGGATGACCTGATCCCGGCCGAGGGTGGCCAGCAAACGGCCGTCTTCACTTAATTCCGCATCGACAATTCCCTGGCTGTGGCCGCTGGGCGTGGTGCCGAGCTGCTTCTGCCGGGCGACATCCCACAGGCTCAAACCGCCGCTGTCGTTGCCGCCGATCAATATGCGTCCATCCGGCGTGAAGGCCACCGCACCGATCTGGTAGTCTGCCCCGAAGGCCGGCCCGACAATGCCGCCGCCGGGATATTCGAGCACCATCGAGGTGCCGTCGGTGCTGGCGGTTGCGATTCGATCTCCGCCGGGGCTGATGGCCAGCTCCAGGAGGTGGCTGGTATGGACGCCGGAGATCGGTTCAAAAAGAGGTGCGCGGGACGGCAGGCTCCAGCCGTAGATGGTCCCGTCATGGATACTGGCCACCAGACCGCGGCCGTCAGGACTGAACTCGATCGCATTGAATCCCAGTGCCAGTTTGATCAGCGGCCCCCCCATGGGTGCTTCCCGCACGGCGTCCCACAACTGCACGCTCCCATCCCCGTTGCCCGCGGCGACGGTTTTACCGTCGGGGCCGAAACAGACGGCCATGACGACATCTTTCGCCTCGCCGATCAGTTTGCCGCGACCGCCGGCCCCCTCGCCGATGTTCCACAGGCGGACCGTGCCGTCGGCGCCCACGGACGCAAGCCGTCGGCCGTCCGGGCTGAAATCCACATCCCGCACCCCGCCGCGATGGCCGCGCAGACTTGCGCCGACGCGTCGTCCGGTGGCGGTGTCGATTAAATCAATGGCACCGTTGCGCTGCGCGGATGCCACCATGGTGCCATCGCCGCGCATGGCGATGGACAGCGCGTCCCCGGCGGCTACCGGACTGCCGGCCAGGAAGGGCCCATCCCGGGAAAGCGCCCGGCGCGCTGCCAGCATGGCAGCCCGTGCGTCATATCCCGGTGGATTGGTTTCGGCCCGCACCACGGCTTCGGTACCGAGAAACAGGGCCAGCAGCGGGTCGGCGTCGACCAATCCATTGGCGACGGCCCCCAATGCCCCGGCAAACCGTTCGTGGGCTTCGGCCGTTGCGGTTTCAGCCCGCCTTTCATTTAAGCGTGCTTCCCGCAGGGCCGTAAAAGCGACGATGGATGCCATCGAGGTCCCCAGGGCCAGGACGGACAGAACGGCCACGGTGACCCGTCGAACCCTGCGGTTCCGGCGTTTTCTTTCGGCCGCGACAGCCTCGGCCCTGGCCTTGGTTTCAGCCGAAGCATCCAGAAAGTCCCGCTCCAGCCTGCCGAGCTGATCCGGATACCGTTCGGCCCACTCGAGGGCTGAAAGCATGGGAGTGCCGCGATACAGCAGGTCGGCGTCCCGCCCTTCGGCATCCCACTCGGCCGCGGCCCGGCTGATTCGCAGGCGCGTGCGCAGTTCGTCGCGCGACTCCTCAATCCAGGTCCGCAGCCGGGGCCAGGTTCGCAGCAGGGCTTCATGGGCGATCTGGACACTGGCATCATCCACCGTCAAAAGCCTGGCCTCCGTCAGGGTTTCGACAACGCGGTGCATCACCGCGGGATCGGCGGCCCGCTCGAGCTCGGAGCGGGAGATGATCCGGCGGGTGTCCGGGGTTCCCTCGCCCGGTGTCACGAGCCGCAGGAACAGGCGTTTGGTGGCTTCGCGTTGGGAGGAATCAAAGCGGTTGTCGTAAATCGCTTCCACCGACTGGCTGATGGCCCCTGCAACGCCGCCGGCCGCCTGAAATCCTTCCAGGGTCAGCTTGTTGCCGGTGCGGCGGAGCCAGGTTTCGACAAGGGCATGGGCCACCAGGGGCAGCGAACCGGCCTCGTTTCCCGCTTCGGCGATAATTGCGTCGACCAGGCCCCTTTCCAGGTACAGGCCCGCCGGTCGGGCCGGCTCACTGATCGCACGCCGCAGTTCGGCATCCGTCATGGGGCCCACCAGAACCTGGTTATTGGTAATGCGATCGGCCAGCCATGGTATCTGGGCACAGTTTCCGTAAAAATCAGCCCGGATTGTAAACACCACCCGCACGAGGCTGTCTGCCGGATCAGCCATGGCCGAAAGGGCGCTGATGAACTTGTCCCGCCGGGCGGAGGAGGTCAGTGTGAAAATTTCCTCGGCCTGATCGATGCAAAGCACCAGGGGTTGTCCGGCCCCGGTGACATCGCCCAGATGCCGGGCCATGGCCGGGTAGTTGACCACGTCTTCGAGAGCTACCAGAGGCTTGCCGGACGCTGACCTCCTGGTTATATGAAAATACAGCTCGGCCAGGGGATCCCGACCCGGTGTGAACAGCGCCACACCCCAGGCGTCGCTGCCCGGGATTGCACCGGCTTTCAGCGCCGGTATGAGACCAGCCCGCACGAGAGACGACTTGCCGCTTCCGGACGGTCCGCCGACCACCAGCACCCGGTTGAGCTGAAGGCGCCGTGCAATTTCGTCGATGAGGGCCTCGCGTCCGTGAAAAAAACGGGCGTCTTCCGGCTGGTAGGCCGCCAGTCCTTTGTATGGGCAGGATTCGTCAACCGCAGCCACCTGGGTCGGCAGGTCAACCTGCTGTGCGGCCGAATTGAGGGCCAGGGTATCATGAACGGCAGCACGCCAGCTTTCTATGGTGTCGAACCGATCCTCCGGGGCCGGCGCCATGCCCTGTTCGAGCAAGGCACGCCACGCTTCCGGCAAGCCGGCCAGGCGGCTTTTGATGCCGCCCACCGCCGGGGGGCTTTCCCCGGTCAACACGTGCCAGAGCATGGCACTGGCGGCGTAGACATCCACGGCCGGTGTGATCTTAGCCCGGGGGTCGGCCTGTTCGGGCGCCTGGTAGAGGGGTGTGCCGCCCACAAGGGTGGCCGCGGCGGTGTGTTTTACGAGGTCTTTGGCAATTCCCAGGTCACTGATTAAAATGCGTTCATCAATACTTACGAGTGATGAATGGGTTTCTGTGGATTCCGTTGACGGTAATTCGCGGTCGACCGTTCCCCGGCGGGCAAGCTGAAACAGGATATTGGCCGGTTTGATATCACGATGAATGACTCCCGCTTCATGGATAGCGGCCAAACCGTCGGCCAGGGCGTCGGTCAGCGCCATGACATTTTGCGCCTCCGGTTCCGGCGTGCCGGCCGGGCGCTCGAGACGCGGTTCCAGGGTACCCCGGTCCGCAAAGTCCATTACGAAATAGGGGCGACCGTCATTGAGACGGCCGACGTCATGGACCGTGACCACGTTGGGTGACCGGATACGCCGCAGCAGGCGGGCTTCTTCCAGAAATCGACGCTGAAATTCCTTGTTTTCGGCAAGCCGCGGCGGCATTATTTTGAGGGCCACGAAACATTCCAACTCCTCATCCCAGGCCCGCAAAACCACTGCGAATCCGCCCTGGGCTATTTCGTTGCGAACCTCGAAGCGCCCGACGTAATAAGGCAGTGTCATGCCCGCACCATCCGGCTATAGAGTGGACGCATAAACGTAAAAATTCTCATTATATCAGCATGATAAGATAAAATACTACTTGACTTTTTTTGATATAAGTACTACTAAAATCACTCCTTTTATAGGCCTAGTTCCCTAAAACT
>Ga0209339_1001124_pt1 | contig 11000 bp, 7 predicted proteins | sample OlaalgELextract3_FD_187376 | JGI IMG/M metagenome (GOLD analysis project Ga0209339, IMG submission 187376) | Olavius algarvensis symbiont microbial communities from Tuscany, Italy - Type A ELBA extract 3 (SPAdes) (version 2) | ecosystem: Host-associated > Annelida > Digestive system >...
GTGGAAGAAGACGTTGGCCTATCTGTTGGTGCTGCCTGGATCGCGGGCCAGGATCGTTCGATGTGGAGGACGCTACGACCCTCAGCTGGTCAAGCGCAGCAGTGAGTGAGTGAGTAGACAGAGGCATACAATCAGCGACGGAGATCGCTTTGCCCTCGGAAAGGGGACGGGGACGGGGACGTTGCACTTAGGCCTAGCTTTAACTGTACCCCTGCGTTTGTCGTATATGCGTTTTGCTGACGCACTTGTTACTTCGGCTTCAGATTCACCAATGCGTAAATTAAATTCTGTTCTGTTGTCTTCGACCTACCCGTTGACTGATAAAAACGGTGTCCAGGCTTGCTGTCATAACCAAGATTCACTGATGGTGGCACTTCGTCGTCCATCTGCGTGATACACAAACGCCGCCGGTGAGTGTGATAACCTTACTCGACGCTCGACGCTCTAGCAGTCATAGATCGCAGTGGCAGATATTGGTCGAAAATCGCGATTTTCCCCCAGTTAGGGGGTCTCCCGTCGGAACATTGCCATAACGTTTGATATTGAAAAACAAGAACGTGAAAAAAATGTCAAGATATGTTTACGCATTTCGACACAATACACGAACGTGACACTGACAGACAGACGGATGGACAGACGGACAGACAGACACGACGGCATAGGCCGCGCTTATGCATAATATCGCGCGGCAGAAACGAAACTTAACTATAATAATACAATTAACATACGAAATCAGAAAGATACAGCTCTGCACTGCACCCCCGCCTCTGATTCGCTTGCGACGCATGGCGCTATACAAATTTGTTTTGATTGATTGATTGATTGATTGTATCACGAAACATTTCACACCAGACCAAAGTAGCCAATTGTTTTAGAAGCGATTACTACAAAGTTGTAACTTATGGCGAAACGTTGACCAATCCTTAACATTTTAGACTAAAAATACGACGATCGGGGGGAGGGGGCGGAGGCCCCTGAAATTTTCGTCCAGAACAACCCTTGTATCCAATGGACCCCCAGCTACCCAAACTCCTTCTGCACCCTCCACTCTCAAAAGTCGTCCTAAAACGTCGGTTGTAGCGCACACAAATCGGTTCACAGACGCGGTTGTTTATAGTAAGAATAGCAACACTTTGAATGAGGCGAGTATTAGAACGATATCACGTGATCAGAAGCGGTCATGTCACATCCGACAACGTCAACAACTGCGTCATCATCCGCTATGCGACCGGATATTACGTCATCACCAGACCATGTCGACCCTGCAGTCACAACAAGAAACCGAATTCACTTCAGAATTATTAAATAATTTAATAAAAATTAGCCTAAGGCTAAGACCAAGGCTCTTCAAGGCCAATGCCGACAGCAAGGCGTTCAACTGCAACGACATAATGAGTATTTGTGGCTTATTTGGGTAGACGTTAGTGCAGAGATAAGTATCTGCCATTGCCCGAGTAAATCGATGAACTCAAACTTTATGGAATTTAGGAAATTGTTCACTACTCTGAATTCATTCGAGTCGACTGCCAATGTCACACAGAAGGCCAAGGCCAAGGCCAACGTCACGGAATTATGAGGTTTCCTTGTCGACACGGTCAAGGTTAGTCCTCGAGGAACACAACCCAGTAGTTCATCCATACCACGATAATGCTGCACGCGTGCTATAGCGACTGCCAGCGCCTCAAATTCACGCTGTTATTAGTACCTTCGCCAACAAGGCAGAGGTTATGTGATCGTTCTGTCTTTCATTCGTTCTGTCATGTGTAAACAGGATAAGTTATCTGACGAACGCGGAAACGGACGTCGACCAAACTTGGCAGGCGCGGACAAGAGGTGACCCTCTAGAAGTGGTTGACTTTTGGTGGTGATCCGGATCCGCATGTGGATTCCGGATCACTTTTTCATTTTCTTGACCATTGAGGCATAGGGGATTTTTGGATATTTGTTAGCATTTCTCATAATCAACGGTCGATTTGTACCATACTTAGCGTCTGCACATGTTTTGTATTTGAAACCAGAATAGCTACCCAGGGGAGCGTCCGGGGAGAGGATTTGAATGCAGAAACAGAATCAGCGATGCCGACTTCCTAATAGTGTTCCATAGTAACTGTGGGTCTATTTTGTTTAGTTTTTGAGATATGACCACAGGACGGACAACGGAGGGATGGCGGACCGACGTCAGCAATCATCGCACATCTGGCCTTGAAGGTGGGCCAGCAATAAGTGACGATCAATGATATATAACATAATATGATGTTGTGTGGTTTAACACGTCTCGTTCGCGTCAAAGCAGAGATAGAACTAACAAGTGCGTCAGTAGTAAACCCGCCATTCGCGCCAAAATTCCCCATTGACTCCTATAGTAACGAAAATTTAATTTCCCCCTTTTCCGCCCCCTGGGGCCGCTAAACCCCAATAGGGGAGAAGACACATCGGGAACCAGAGTACGCCCGCATGCAAAATTTGGCGTGAATCGGCCCGCGGGTTGTCGATAAATCGTTGACAAAAAAAGCGAACAAAAAAACATACAGTAAAACAAATACCTCGCCCTTCGCTCTAACGAGCGAATGGCGGGTAATCAACTATACTGACCTGAGCAGACGTGAAGTTTGAGTTGATGTGGGTACAAAAAAGTCATCCGGCAGATGCTACAGACGATAGTAGCAGCAGCAGGAGCAGTAGTAGTAGTGGTTATATTCTTGGTAACTGTAGCGACGGTGGAAAATGAGACGTGCGTCCGTCGAACGTGGCTATCGTGCGCCGCGTGCGACGCAAACGCCTTGCCACAATGTTTACACTGCAACAAACCGCCGTGTCGTTTAAAATTGCTGTCACTCAAGGTCAGTGGAATTCACACGGTTGAGTATACGGCACGTACACGTTCCTATTAGTGGCCTATTCCGTTGTAACTATGTCTTATCTTGTATTGTTTATGAAATATGGAACGTAGAATAATGGCGTGTCTAGTTAGAGGTCATTCAAGATCATTGAAGATGGCAGAATATGATAAATCACGTACATCTTCCTACCAGTCTGCCATTGTAAATATAGCTCTATCTTGTACCGTTTAGGAGTTTTTTAACGATGAAGAATATCGTGACCTTCAAATCTAGTTTAGGGGTCACTCGTGGTTATTGGAGATGGCATGAATGAATGAATGAATAAATGAATGAATTTATGTCCGCCCACCTCTTATAGAAGCCTATCACGAGGGCAGCATTCAGTAGAACGCATACGAGTTCCTATTTTCGTGTTCCATTGTAACTATTGTATCGCTTCCAAAACAAAGCGAGACAGTGGTCAAAAATCGCGATTTTTCACACCCCATTCTATATAACCCCTGGGGGAAAACGCTGCAAATATTTTCGCGCGGTTTTTTTCACAACTGAGCCAGATGCCTGGACTATCACGTGGTGTAAATAGACTGCGAAAAATCTCCTGGTTACTCAGCGTACACGCCAGACAGACAGACAGACAGACAGACAGACGGAAATGCGATCTCAATAGCACAGCGTACGAAATGCTCGCTAAAATCCGACCTGTATTTTATACAGTAATACACGGTAAGTATATCTAATTAGTCCAAATAATTAGCGGTCTTAATAAGACACTATAGAAGATGGACGGCTATTTATAGCGTCATGTTATTATGCCCCCGCCCCGTAGGGGGGGGGCATTAGGCGGTCATCGGCGTCCGTCGTCCGTCCGTCCGTCCGTCCGTCTGTCTGTCTGTCTGTCTGATGTCGCGTACATCGGCTCTAACTCGAAAACCAAAAGGCCTAGGAAGACGAAACTTAACTTTGCATAGGGGTACCCCAGGTCACATTCGACTCCCACACCGACTTCAAGGTCAAAAGGTCAAAAGTCAAGGTCACGGCGCTGGGGCATATTGTGGCGGCCACCTAGCCGCACAGCTTGTTTCGTCTGCGGTAGGCCTAAACGTAAGCCTGCATTAGAAACCCGTCGCTGGACGTCGTACTTTGAACGGTTTCTCGCCAGAATGTTGTCGTATGTGTGTCCTCAAGATACTCGACGCCGTGAACGCCTTGCTGCAGTAGACGCACTTATACGGACGTTCACCGCTGTGAACCTGCACATAGCATCATTTTTTTGCTTTAACCCTTTAACTGGTATATTAAAACTGCAGAGCAACGGACAATACGGCAATATGGTGCTGGTGCACTGGCCGCCCGTTTTGTCAACTTTTCATTAAAGATGATGATGATGATGATGATGATGGGTAGGCTGTTAGATTTGGTACAGCGAGGAAGGGCTGGGTGGGCTGCCGCCCAATCCAGTACCCTCCTCGCTGTACTAAATGTAGCAGTCTACTCATCAACGGCCATATCAACTTCATATTATTCGATATGGCACTATAGCTCTGCCTATGGCGCTTTAAAAATATGTTTTTGATTATGATTATGATTATTACCTGTGCCCATTAAAGGGTTAAAATTCACCGAATTCATCGTCGTTAATCTAGGTCATCCAAGAGATCTGATCTAGATTTGTTAGATGTGTCAAAATGAAAAGTAAGTAAACTGTGGATTTGTATAGCGCTTCCTGTAAGTTGGCGCTGATCTCCGCTAGCCAGCCACCAGCCAGGCATTCAGCGAATACTGCGAGACCACGTGTACGGGCTGGTGTATCACGCGATACGCATATGCCTGTTTACTCCCCAGCTGTCGCCAGGTACTCATTTCAGCCTACACAGAGGCAGGATCAGGCTGAGTAGGCCTGAGTGCCTGGTTCCGCGCCGAGGTGGTTTACCCGTCCAAAGACGGTGACCCACCTAGGCACTAACCGGGCCTAGCGTAGAATAACTACGTTCACCAGCCGGAACGTGTTACCGCTACGCTAAACCGGCGACCGTTTTGGATGTAACGAGTTGATAGTCACATGCAAGCATCATGTGTTGTGTATGTGCATTTCTGTTTGACCGGCGTTCATCCCCTTAAATCCAACGACGCAAACTTCCCAAATTTCCGCTTTTTTTTCATCCCCTCGCCATCCTTTCCATCTCCAACTTCACTCTCTCTTTCCGTGGCCCACTAGATGGTAAAGGCAGCGACGCAAGCTGCCTACAGGCCGCTATGAAAGCACCGGGTCGAAGGTTCAATCATAGACCCCTTAAATTTACATGATTGTAGGCGCTCAAGCTCGCTCCGCGAACTTGGGTCCACTGGATTTTTGCGAAAGTCGATACGTCATTACTCGGCTGCGGGTGGCCCGGTGTCGATGACTTTCTGCAGGTTGATGCACGACAGCATGCCGATTAGCTGATGTGGTCGAAATCGAAACCGGAAGTAGAATTCTAATATGGCGGACGTTAATTTTTCCGAAGCGGAAGTAGTTATATCTCAGTCGTGGATTGTCGAAATTTTCGGATATATTTTGACTTTTTGAAGACAATGAAAAACCGGAAGTAGTATTGCGCCGCCGCGGATGGCCCGATTTCGATGCCATTTGGCAGGCTGACGCAGAATAACATACCGATTACGGTTATGTGGTCGAAATCGAAACTGGGAAAAGAATTCCAACATGGCGGACGCTTGTTTTTTTCAAACCGAAAGTAGTTATATCTCTTGCAGCCGTGGATTGAGTTATCCCGACGAAATTTGGTTTGCTGATAGACTTTGGCATTCTCAACAGAGCGACGTCACCCAATCCGAAACCAGAAATAGTAATGCACCGCCGATGCGGCCGATTTTCAAGACGGCAGCCGCGACGGCGCAATACTACTTCCGGTTTCGGATTTGGTGACGTCACTCTCTTTAAAATGTCAAGATCTGTCTGGGAACCAAATTTAGACGACATCTGCCAGACGTGATAACAGGCTGTTCGTTAACTGTCAAAAAAGACGCGCGTATTTTGTTATCGGACTATTGTATGACATTTTATCTCTATTTTTACATTTTATTGTTCAGTTGCCTTTTGGCAACTCATAATAAACTACTATGATGATGATGGTGGCCTATTTTTATCAGCACTTCAGATTCCAACGACGCAACTTGCGTCATGCCCGTTAGAATGAACGCCCACGTTTGTGTGTTTGTCTGTCTGTCTGTCTGTCTGTCTGTCTGGCTGGCTGGCTGGCTGTCTGCCTGTCATCGTTGGTTTCACTTTATTGTGTAAATTGTGATTGACGGTTGCCGGTTTAGTGCGGCGGTAACACGTTGGACTTGATCAACGTAGTTACTCTACGCTGGGCTCGGTTAGTGACTGTGTTAGTGACCGTCTTTGGACGGGTAAACCACCTCGGCGCAGAATCAGGCACCTAGGCCTGCTCAGCCTGAGCCCGCCCTCTGCGGCAGGCTGGAATGAATATCCGGCGAAAGCTGGGAGAGTAAACGCGTGATACACCAGCCCGTATCCTGGGTCTCGCAGTGAGATGCTGGTGCCTGGCTGTACGGACTGGCTAGCGGAGATCAGCGCCGACTTACGGGAAGTGGTATAGCGCATCTAAAGGTAAAAAGGTAAAGGAAGTGGATTTATATAGCGCCTTTATTGTAGTACCTCACACTCAAGGCGCTCAGGTACGGATCACACAGTGTTAGCTGTGCAAATTACACCGTACCTGCATCTATTCACCAGATGGCGCATCCCCAGACTGAGGTTGCGGACATCTAATTGCAGCCTACTACTCATTTATTTACCCCGAAAGGATAAAAGGCTGAGTCGGCCTAGTTGGCTGACCTACAGCGGACGGTTTATCCACATAAGTGGTCACCCGTCAGCCTTAGGTCGAGCGCAGGACATTGAAAGTTCGCCTGTCAGAGACCGACGTTCTACCACTGTGCCACGCAACTGAAGCGTGTTCGCGACGATGCGCTAGCGCTACTTACTCTACTTACTAATGGAGTTGTCGCAATAAGTTGACGTCAAATCGGCGCTGACCCGCATGTGTTTGTTGAGGCTGGACGACTGACTGAAGCTCTTGTCACACAGAGTACATTTGTGAGGTCGATGTTTCTCATGGACGTGCAACACGTGAATGCGTAGACGATCGCGCTTCTCAAACGATCTGCACAACATTACAATAGTCAAGGTAAACTTTACCACGAGTGGCGTTGCTTTTTTGGAATAATTTACTAACTGTCAGTCGTAAAAATGAAATTTCTAATCAAATATGTCAACTCAAAACATAGTCTGTGCAAACTGTTTTTAAAATATGTCGCTGAGAGGCCGTGCGATGCTTCGTGTAGCTTCGACAGTACAATACCTCGAGCGAAGTCTTCTATTATTAGTTACTTCGGCTTCAAATTTACCGATGTATACAATTAAATTGTGCTCTGTTCTTTTTGGCGCCGTCGTCCATGCTAGAGGGGCTGTGATAAACAAGATCCACTCCTCATGTCGGAATGCGCTCCATTCCATTATTGTAGCCAGCTGCAAACCTGGTCGAAAACCCGGTCGCAAGCAGGTCGAAAGCATGTCGAAAGCCAGCTGTCAACATGCTTAAAACGGGTTTTTTTTCTACATTCCATTTGTCTAGCACGCGCACGAACCACGAACCAATATGATTTATCGAATGACGTCATATGCAGCGACCTTTGGACGATCCCTACCCCGGATTTCAAGATCACGCCATTAATATATTTGACGCCGAATAACTCAGAAACGGTACGAGATACATAGACAGTATTAGACACAGTTTTAATAGAGTACTAACACGGACTTGGCCTACGCGCCTGTTTAAATGTGTCATTTCGAATGACCTTCAGTGACCTTGAGTGACTTAACTGTTGTCATATTATTCGTGAACAAAGGTGCTTATAAGGAGGGATATTCTAGTACGCCTCTTCAATCATCCTTGCAAATTTGGAGAAATTGTAAGTAATTAAGTAAGAATATTTCTGTTCGGCGCAGTTAAAAACAGTTCACACTGCGCCGTGGCCTCGCTGTCCGAATAAAAATGTCTTCAGTAGCCGCCTGAACTGGCCGTATGACAGCCCACGTAGCCTGAGATTGGGCGGCAGACTGTTCCAGACTTGTGGTCCTGCGGCTGCAAAGGTCCTGTCTCCATAACTGCTGCGCGTCCGACTGACAACGAGTGTTCGAGTGTCGGCAGTGTCTAACTGAGGCGTAACATAACATCGCAGTATACCGGAATCGAAACAGGTATGTCCAGATGTTAAACACAGCGCTTCACTATTCACACCTGTTCGTGAGCGATGAGTAGCTTACCCGTATGATGATCAGGTGGTACTTCTTACCTGGTGCAGAGGTGACAGGGAAACTGGCGATTTCCCTGGTCAACACAACGTGTATATTTGAGGTGTTTATCTCGGTAGTACTTGTAGGCGAATACCTTGTCACAACGCTGACACTGAAAACCTTCGTTACCTGTATCAGACAACATCAAGATGAACACACCTCGCCCCGGCAACAGATACACCTCGTGTCTTACCGCAGAAATGGTTTCAGATAATTAATGCCACTGGTTATAGCTAATATCCAGATATCATTGAGGTTGATGAAAAATAAGTAGCTCTGCTGTCGCAAAGAGGACGCGCGATGCTTCATGTCTGTCAGTAGTTAGCTTCAACAGCACAAAACGTCGAGTACAGTCTTTTATTGTTAGTTATGTAGGCTACAGATTTATCACTGCGTGCAGTTAAATGCGCTGTTCTGTTGTCTTTGGCGTAACGTTGAGGCTTCTTGTCATAAACATTTCGTCGTCTTCTCTCGCAATCAACACCGCCGCTTACTACCAGCGATGTGTCATAACTTGCGAGACAGTGGCCATGGTCCACCGGCGTCCGTGTTTACAACACCTTGCCTGTTGCAGCGCTAACAGCAGGCACTAAAGTGAGATAGGCACAGAATCGCGATTTCTGCCTACCCCACCTGCATTCTATGCCCCCGTTAGGGGGGTTCCAGTCGGAATATTGCTATGCCGTTTGGCATGAAATAACTAGAATGGTGTGGCTACCCGATGGTGAAAAAATTTCGAAGATATCTTTATTCGTTTTGACATGATCCACGAAAGTGACAAACACACAGACATACAGACATCACGGCATAGGCCGCGCTTATGCGTAGCATCGCGCGTCAAAAGCTCACGCCTAAGAGCCTCAGATTACAGTTTAAAATGTTTGGCGCTATAACCAATAAACCACTGCTCACAATTTGTTTCTGACGAGATGCCGGCGGCTTCAAGCTGTCGACGGTCGTTGTACTCGGTAAAAGTAGACAGCGGAAGAGTCTGCCTTGCGGACGTGTAGTCGACCGTGCCGACAGGGATTCCCATGAACTGTACGTAGCAGTCGCCGTACCAGACGAGCAGCTCGCTGCCGCACGCTATATCTCTGAACGCCTCGTAGTAGATCTCGCCGTCACAGCCATCTGCACCACGCGACCACGGTCACGAGTCTGTAAACAAGTGGCGCATCTCGCTCTGCGCCCATTGCAGGGCGCTGCCACCTGGCAAATTTAACGGCATATCATCCCGATATCATTTCCGACCTATCCTCGATGTTTCATAGCGACCGTACGACGGTGGTGACTACGAATATTGCAACAAAGAAACATTGCACATTCGACCAAAAACAGTACCTGTCGAGCGTGGCCGGGACGACGTGAAATTATGCACGTTAACCATAATAATAAATAATAATAATAAAGGATTTGTATAGCGCCTTTAGGTTCGAAGATACTGGGCACATTAAAACCGCAGCGCCACAGTCCACCCATCAACGACCACTGTACCAATCACCGTGTTACTGTATAATGGTCCTTGGCCCACAGACTACAAATTCCTCATTTGATTTGATTTTATTTTAGATTAGAGGGGCCTGGGCGTGCTGCGACCCCGCCCAGGCCCCGGCCTCCTCGCTGTACCAAATGTAACAGCCCACCCACTAACGGCCAGTGTACCAACTTCATAATTATTATTCGATGTGGCACTGAAGGTGCACTCTAAAAGGTTAACGACAGCGTAGGTACACGTCGAAACCGACAAAATATGAGTTGTAGTACTTGCACACAATAGTACTAAACTACCTGTCTGCGAGGTCTGGACGGCGACGAGGTTCTGTTCGTGATGGTGACGCGCACAGTTGATGTAGGACATCCAACATCCAGCAACACTCTGGCCATCGATAAAGTGACTCAACCGTCCTCCGAGAAATATCTAAATCAAATCAAATCAAATCAAATGAGGAATTTGTAGTGCGCAGCATACAGAGGAACAGAGGCCTGCTGCGCATTACAACAATAAAATACAAGAAAATAAAGCCAAGAGCAATCTAAAGTTCGCTATCAAACGAAGAAGTTGGAGTGTTAATGCAGACCTCCCACATAAAGCTGTTGTCGGCAGAGGTCTTGATCTCGCTGGGGTTGACAACACGACCACGGAACGGGCCAAACTTTGTACCTCGAGGTAGGCAAGGACGCAGACTGAAGACTCCGTAGTGCACTGTGCCAGCGATATAGATCTGCCGCAGTTGTAAACCTAGCAGTTTCACACACACACACACACACACACCTATACGTACCAACGATACATTGTGGGGAAAGTGCATTGTGGGGAAAATCCGTGCGTCCTAGTTGGTCGTTGTGGGGAACGTACACACCTACGCCTCACTGGCGCCGGCCAAATCGCACTCGATAGACCCAACCACTTTGTCGTTTTTGATTGTTTTTTTTTGTTTTGGTCATTTTTTACGGTGCCCCTGCACTGTAATTGACATGATGGTGTCATCTTAATCAGTACATTGTTACTAACTTACTTACTTACTTTTGTATTATGTGATGCGAATAGCGTAGACTTACAAGTTTAAGCAACTCCTGAGAGTCTGTTAGATGCAGGAGATGCGGATTAGGTGAAATAATGCGTGCCAGGCCGTGGCGAGAATTTTAAAATTATCAAATTTTTTCCCAAGATATCATGACTAATTTTCGTGCCACTTTCGTGAACAGTTTGTAAACTATGAGCAAACTAGGCGCAACTATTGAATGACAAGGCGTGCCAGTGCGTGCAGTGACATGCACATTTT
>Ga0209339_1001125_pt1 | contig 11000 bp, 5 predicted proteins | sample OlaalgELextract3_FD_187376 | JGI IMG/M metagenome (GOLD analysis project Ga0209339, IMG submission 187376) | Olavius algarvensis symbiont microbial communities from Tuscany, Italy - Type A ELBA extract 3 (SPAdes) (version 2) | ecosystem: Host-associated > Annelida > Digestive system >...
GCGACCGGGCGTTCAGTGTGTCTGCCGCTCGAGCCTGGAACAGTCTTCCAGAGACTGTTCAGTCGTCCGAATCGCTGGCGATCTTCCGCCGGCGGCTGAAGAGTGAACTGTTCAGACGCTCGTTTCAGTGACTGCGCGTGATTGAACCGCTGAGTGTCCCCATGTGTGCAACCTTGAAGTCCTTGGACTAAATGTTGTTTATGACATTCAGTTATAATAATAATAATAATAATAATAATAATAATAATGAAAACGGCTTAACATATTGTCATAGTTTTTTCACCATACGGTAGCCCAATCATTCTGTTTTTATCAGCATCAAACACCTTCACGAAATTCCGACGGAGTCATCCACAGCGGGAGCGCTAAATACAGGTGAGGTATAAAAATTTCGCGATTTTTTACCAATAAGTAGCTATATCTTGCAAACGATGCAAGATATCGCCATAGTTACTATGGAATCCGAATAGGAACACGTTACACACGTATGCGGTCTATCAAATTCAAATGGTTCCATTTCCAATGACCTTTAACGAACCCTAATCCTGCTTTCAAGGTCACGTCACTCTGTAGCCGTTTGTCAGATATTCAGCGTCAAAGACTCTTTGACGCTGAATATCTGACAAACGGCTATAGATACGGCCATAGTTACTATATAAGGCGAATAGGAAACCGCACCCGAGCTTTCGAATGGCACCAGTTTCAATGACATTTAGTGAGCTCTAACCCCGATTTCAAGGTCACGATATTACTCAACGTCAAAAATCTCGAAAATGATAGAAGATAGCCCTATATTTTCAATGGCCGACGAACAGAAAGTCGCATAATGGTCTATCGAACATCGCCATTTTTAATGATCTTGAACGACCCCTAACCTGGTTTCCTAGGTCACGCCATTGTTTGACACTGAGTATCTCCGAAATGGGTAAACATACGGTCATAGTTACTATGGAAGGCGAATAGGAAACCGTACTCAAGTTTTCAAATGGTACCACTTTCAATGACCTTCAGTGACGTCTAACCCACATTTCAAGGTCACAATAGTATTCAACGTCAAATAACTCGACTACTACTAAGTCGTGTATGATCTATCCAATGGTTCCGTTTCCAGTAACCAGTGACCCTTAACCTAAATTTCAAGGTCACGGTGTAATATTTAAGCGTATAGATGCCCTCAGCGTATTGTGTGCGCAGCTGACGCGCGATCTGTTGGCGATAGCTAAGTTCTGGTTGATTTCAGATTTTTGGGGCAAAGACCACTAAAGTGAAAATTTTCGAAAATATCTTTCCTCGTTCCGCGACGGGACACCGAACTACGTTTTGTAACTTTTGTGACCAAATTTGGTGAAAATCGGCTGTTGCAAAGTTGCCGAAAGGTTCTCTGAATTACCACACGAAAAACTCGAGCTCCGCAGGACTCGTCCCAGCCCCCATTTTGCCCAAAATGGGCTGATCGCGCCCAAAATTGCCTGAACGTTGTCACCCCATGATATTTCCACGTAGACCGTATCGGCTACGCTTTGCCGGACTTATAACGGAAAGATTGATTTTTCGGCCCCAAAAGTAATTACAATATAGGCTTTCAGGCTTTCAGCCTACAATGAAAACGCCTTACTGTTGCATGGATGACAGCGTGATGCAATGATTACGTCATATACACCCGCTGCCCGCAGCGCAGCTCAGTCGAGAAAATTAAACCGAACGTCTCGGAAAGAGTGCGAACGACCTAACTTAACGTTCCTGTGAAAAATTACTGATTGCTATAATTTGTTAGTAAATAGGCATAAAAATTAGTACACAATTTTTTTTTTAAATTTCGAGCAGCTGGAGCTCAAAAGCTCAAGCTCAAGTTTTGTTTTTAGTTCGAGCTGCTCGAACAGTTCGAGTACTCGGAACATCCCTAAATCCTTGGTTAACAACGAATTTCATATTCTTTGCGTATTTACAGTAAACTGTTGGGCGTCTTTTGTTGTTGTTTTTATTTATTTCATTTGTTAAACTAAAATTATGTCTTAATATTAAATGTTTGGAACACCATCTGCAACCATTTGTTCAAGACTTGCTGTGTGTGTTGATGACATACTTCACCAGTGATATGTTACTGTAGTAACAGGCTGTCTCCGAAATGACCTATAATGTGTCGAGTGGGACGTTAAACTCTACTATACCTATACTGTAGTAACAGGCCACTGTACTTAGTATGCATTGCTTGGATGATTCAAGTTGGTTACATAATATATGCCGATGATCTAGTCCTAACTTCCTCGTCGCTGTCATTAATTCAAAAATGATTAAAATATGCGAAACTGTAGCTAATGACATTGACATAATTTTAATAGAGTTGCTGTACTTGGTAGTTGTACTTGTACTCACGACCAAGACTTTAGTTGTTGCCACGAGAATTTTTTGTTAGATTCAAAATGCATATGCCATGTGATCTATACACTGTCTCAAAAAACGAGATGAAGACCCATACGATTAATATGACATAATTTTGTCAGTTCACACCATTTACTAATTACAGTTGGTAGAGTCTCAATTGAGAATGGAGTAATGTCTTTCTCTGTGGTAGAGAGGGAGAGAGAGACATTATGCAATTTTTAATTGAAATTGAATACTGTAAAAAGTTTTTAGCTGAACATTACTAGTTACTACATAAAGTTCGGTTTATGGCATGAGCCGTCTGTCTGGTGTCTGTCTGTCCTCTGTGATGTTGTTACACTGTATGCAGATACTTGAACTTTTTTGTAATATTTTTGCACCATCTAATAGCTTAGAGACTCGGACAGTTTGTATTAAAATTTTGGGCAAAAATTTGAAGGGGTTTTAGGGTATCACACAAGGTAAATACAAGGGGTTATGAAAAATTGGCATTTTTTGATCAATATCTCGCTGCATTTCGAAAATGATACAAGATACAGCCATGTTTACAATAGAAGAGGAATAGGAACTCATATGCGATCTATCGAAGGGTGCCATTTCCAATGACCTTTAGTGACCCCTAACTTAGATTTCAAGGTCACGATATTTTGAGCATCGATGACCTAGTAACTCACCTGAAATAGTCGTAAAGCTTTGTATATTTTGACAGAAGGTTAATGACAGTCTTTGCAAGCTGTGACTGTTGTGCAGTGAAGCGTATGGAGTCGTCATGTGTACGTTCAAAGTCAATGTCTCACGTGCCATCCCGCCGACCTAGTAGCTGCAGTTTGCGACAAACCGTCTCTGATGGACAGCCATGTGCAAGTGCTGCGTTTGGCTCACAGCGGTCTGGCCTTGAGCAGCAGATAAGTAACTGGAAGCTGCCTGTGACATGCACAAGATCTCAGGCCAGTGGTTCGACTGAGTTGAAGCCAGATCATCAGCCGTACTGTCGCCTATCTTCACAAGTGGCTTTGTTGCAAGAGAAAGTTGATCAGCAGTGCAAGGTGCACTGACACTGTCATAATACAACCTTGTTCATCAACTATTACATCTGTCTATTTTTCTTTGTTTAGGCATATCTTTATAAGTCACTCTGTGCATTTTGGGCTTTACAAACGTTTAAACCATATTGGGTTTTCTTCTTCAATTTGTATCTGGTTTCTTTTTTTCAGTTAAGTTTCTCTTTTTATGCCTTGTTTCCATCCATCTTTCCCATATTAGCAGCATGCTTCATTACCTGCTCGTCTGTATACAGGTAAAGCAGGTATTGTAATCACCACCCGTGATGTCATACAGTGATTGGTTGATTTTCACCAGACTTGAAGACTTGTCACTGGCATTGGGATAAATTTATGATGTTTGAGCGCCGTCTCTTGGGCACAGGTTAATTTATTGCTTTATGTTGCATCTGTTGTAGTAATTATCCTCTCGTTCGGCTATACCGTTGTAGCCTAGTTTTGCTTGCTGAACCTTGTCTGTAATGCAGACTACTGTTTCTTGAGGTGTTTTTGTCAAAAATACTGTAAGATACATACTCCATCTGGTGTGTGTATATGCATGTGAGACTTTTTCTGCTTCAAATGCTGCCCAATATAGTGCATTCAGTTCACACATACACACAAACGAACGCTACTTGAGAGTGTTGTATGTATTACAGGAGAAATGATAAACTAGTTTCACTGTGTGACGATTGCAGGTGTTGGCTGAACTGACAAATCTTAGTTACCTCACTGCACTACCACCAATTCTTCATGTTCCTGACCAGAGATTCACCAACGTAAAAGGTGTAGTTTAATTCAGTATACCACGAATTTGATACAACTACAAATGCGGCTATTTAACCAAACGCCACTTATCTTGCTTTCCACAGGATGGGACCACCTACCTGTCTCACTATTGTGACCACCCACCTGTCTCACTATTGTGAATTGCTAATTAGTGATAAGTTTAGCCAGCTCCTTTTTGTTGCAGACAGACAGTGCCAAAGCAAGTTTAATCTGTTATCTGTGAAAATTCTATTAATCACTGTTGCCAGAACTGCAACATGCATATGAAGCATTTCGGTTACTGACAAGCATTTTATGCATTGTTTGGCGTTAAAGATTATTGGCATCTTGTATTTGACAGGCATATAAGGATCAACATTGACTTGTTTAGCCCATACCCAGTATTTGTGAGGGTTGATCAATGATCATGCTGGTCCAAGCATCGCCTGTCTTCCAGACTTCCAATCCCATGGCTTTGTTGCAGAAGCATCTCACTCCTTCCGCAATCGATGAAGTAGTAGTAGTATAGCGGTAGACTGCCGGTAGTGGTAGTGGTGGTGGTAGTCGTAGTGGTAGTAGTAGTAATATTCATCATCGTCATTGTCGTCGTCATAACTCGTAGTGGCAGTGAAGAGTATGACACTGAACACTGAATGTTCAGCTGCAGCTGATGCTGGCACGTCTACCGTGGACGCCGTTCAGGTGCACGAGCAGCACGGAGTTACTGCCAGTCAGCCGCTGTGTGTGCAGTCCGCCATCTGTGAAGCTGGCAGGAAGCTACTGCAGACGAGGCTTGAAGAATTCTCTCGTCGTGCATCGGATGCCGTAACAACCACCACAATCTTGTATGGGTGTTTCTATGAGGGTCGTTCCATAAATAAGTTACAAAACGTCATCATTCTGTTAATTTTCAAAATGTGAAAATTCCGAAATGGACATTTCTTAGGGGATTTAATTCTGAATACCAGTTGTGAGTTTTATTACGATGACGTCACTGTGACGTCATTTATAAACATTAGATAAAGCAGCGTTGTCGCTGAAAGTATCCCGTATGAAACAGCGTTCTGTTGTTCGTTTCCAGTGGGCGAAAGACTTGATGCAAATGCCATTCAGTCTCAGATGCGTCCAGTGTATGGCAACAAGTGTTTTACGAGACCAGCAATACATGTATGTTCGGTGTAAAAAGTTTGCTTATGGCCGAGAAAGTGTTGTTGATAAGGAACGACCTGGTCACCGTGTTGTTTTGACCACTGATGCAACGAACGATCAATTCTGTCATGCAGTCGTGGGATAAATGTTTGAATGAATTTGAACGATAAGTTGCCGGTTTAGCGTAGCGGTATACACGTTGCGGCTGATCAACTTAGTTACTCTACGCTAGGCCCGGTTAGTGCCTAGATGGGTGACCATCTTTGGACGGGTAAACCAACTCGGCGCGGAACCAGGCACCCAGGCCTACTCAGCCTGAGCCTGCTTAGGCTGGAATGAGTACCCGGCGTACGCTGGGGCAGTAAACAGGCATATCGCGTGATACACCAATCCGTATCACGTGGTCTCGCAGTGTTCACTGATGCCTGGCTGTAGTGTTGGCTTGCGGAGATCAGCGCCGACTTACGGGAAACGGTAGCGCATTAGAGGCGCTTTGTGACGATGCGCTATACAGCTTTTTACGTTGAACATTGAAACTTTGTCTGACGTTTAAACACGTTTCTTGTTGAACTTGATCTCTTTTCTCATCGCTTGTAATACTGTTTAACACTTGTGAGTTGTAAAAGAAAACTGCTGGGCAAAATAATGCACTGACTGACTGTGTTCTAAGTACAAGTGACGTCGCAATAATGAGGTCATCGTCACAAAAATTCCAGTGTATGTCCTCAATTAAATGATCTACGAAACGTATATTACCAAATTTTCATATTTAGAAAATTAACAGAATGATGTCGTTTTGTAACTTAAACCCTCGTAACTACTCACTGTTTGCATGTTGTCATCGTGTTTATAAGAATGCTATTTCAACTTGTAGACTAATTAGGTTATCAACAAGTCATAATTACGTGTGTTGTGTTGTTGTCGTGGTTTCTATGCCTCTGCTAGGCTGGCAGGCGATACTGGCAGGCATTATGTTCTCGACCTGTCCATTTCATCCTTTGTTCGTCCGTCCGTCCGTCCGTTCGTTCGTCTGTTACCAAACTCGAACACGATACATGCATTTTAACGTCAGTTGATTCAAGCGGTTCATGGGGGAAGGGCACAAAACAGTCAACTTTGAGAGTCAGGAGGTCAAAGGAGGTCAAGGTCACGTGAGGCTTTTGGCGAGATATCTCACGAACTGTCTGACGAATTATAATCAAACCTGGCAGGCAGATCGTGCGATAAATGCTCATTATGTTGCAACAACTGGGATGCAAATAGCAAAAGGTCAAAGATGAAGGTCACATGAGGCCGAAGGTACATTTGGAGACTTAGTAGAGGCATCATTCTCGACCCACTTGGGTCGACCCACTTGGGTCGAGTAGCTTTTATAATTACTTTATTAATTACACCAAGCATACTTCACAAGCATACGTACACGTGGCTGGTACTAACTAGCTCATTCTATGAATGTGATTGCAGAAAGTACAAGAAAACCTGCTTGCCTGCGATATATTACCAGCAGAAACGCATCGATTGCATTGCACCGATAAGCTGATTTATTGTCTTGTGCAGACGGGAGCGGATTACAGAAAATGGAATGATGCTGAAGAGAGAATTAAAGACGATTGGTCAACGTCTTGGTCAGATTTCTTTCTGAGGATTATATTAATGTGCACTTACATGGGTCTTGAAGGTTCTTATCTTATTTTGCATTTAACCTTCCTCGTTCCAAGGGTTCACAACAAGAACTTAGCTATCGCCAACAGATCGCGCGTCAGCTGCGTACACAATACGTTGAGGGCATCTGTAGGCCTAAATATTACACCGTGACCTTGAAATCTAGGTTAACGATCACTCAAGGTCACTTGAAACTAAACCATTGGATAGATCATACACGTCTTACTATTGGTCGAGTTATTTAACGTTGTATATTATCTTGACCTTGAAATGTGGGTTAGAGGTTACTCAAGGTCATTGAAAATGGTGCCATTTGAAAGCTTGGGTACGGTTTCCTATTCACCTTCTATAGTAACTATGGCCATATCTTTAACCATTTCGGAGATATTTAGCGTCAGAGACTGGCCTGACTTTGAAATCTGGATTTGGGGCCGTTCGAGGTCATTGAAAATGGCGCGGTTCGATAGACCATGTATGACTTTCTATTAGTCTGCCATTGTAACTATAGCTCTACCTTATACCTTATACCGTTTGCGAGTTATTTGATGTTGAATAACATCGTGACCTTGAAATCTGGCTTAGAGGTCACTCAAGTCATTGAAACTGGTGCCATTCGAAAGCTTGGGTGCGGTTTCCTATTCTTGTATCATCTGCGAGATATAGCGACTTAATGGTATCACAAAATTTTTATACCCCACCTCTATTTAGCACCCTGTCGGAATTTCGTGAAGATGTTTGATGCTGGTAAAACTAGAATGATTGGGCTACTGTTCGGGCGATAAAAACTGTCGTCAGGTTGTGTTCTCGTTCATCTGTTTTTTCTCTTGTTTGGTAATATACACTGTGGTCCAGGAAAAGGTCACTTTTTTATTTCACTAAATACGGTATTATAGAAACTGGTCTCGCAGATGATACAAGATAGCGCCATAGTTACTAGTTACTAGCTGTCATCGTGTAACTTTCACATAGATAAGCAATGGCACCGACTGTGACATTAAATAGGGATGTGCGGAAAACCAGATATCGGTTTGTATTTAGTTTTAACATAACTGAGACGTCCAACAATCTGACATTTGTTCAGGCAGTTTTATGAATAGTCATACAATAAGTACAAGAAAAATGAAGTGGAAGAAAAATACAGTAGTAAATAACTGCAATGTCTGAACCAAACCATGTTTTGTTAAAAACAAACCGAACCAAACTCATTCCGGACCGAATCCAATTTTTTAAAATCAAAAATCAAACAGAAGCCGAAGTGAAATAAAAAATCTCTTCCGCACATCCATAACACTAAGTTCGCCAGGTGGCAGCACTTTCAGTGGCGGTTGGTGATGTTTACTGTGCCAAGCACTATTTTTTTCATGTTGTTTTTGATCCAGTTATGGTAGGCATCTTCTGTTTGTTCGATAATGTGTTAGATAATGTTTGTTCGATGTTATGTGCTAGGTCGTTTTGGATCAGAGATTGATAATGCAGTGGTCAAACATCGTGATTTATGTCAACAGCATTGTTTATTGAACAAAGTATGCATTATGTCACTGTTGCGGAATTCACCTCTTGAATAATTCGTTCTATTTGCAGTTTTGCATTTTAATCAACTTGCTGTCAGCAGCTTATGAAAATATTTGTTTTAATATCTCTCGATGTACTGCCATGTTTGTAGTCTATAATAGGCCTATTTGAATTGTTTCACTGGCACATCACAATCCCAAATTTTTCTTGCCCAAACTTGAAAATGTTCTGTTTTGGTGACCAGTAAGTACTCGTAGTTAATACATTATGCATAGTATCTACTGTTGTATGAGGGTCGTTTTGCAAATGTTTTAGTTTGGAGCTTGAACCTTTCACAGATGTAACAGACGTTTATAAATGTTGAAAAACATTGCTGCTTTTGCATATGGTACACAGGCTTGGCCTATATGCATCATTTCAAATACACAGGCCTGGCCTACGTACAACATGTTCAGTTGTGCAATGTGCAAACCACGCAAATTATTTACACTGTAAATTCTGTTAATCAGGCTCAGAGAAAACTGAGCAATGCAAACTAATAAATGCATTTATGCTCAATTTTATGTATTAATAATTAGTGTAATTTGAATATATTTTACGCAGTGTCATCAAAGATTTAGACACTATTTACACACTGTTTTTTTTGTGTGGTGCGTGCACTGCAGACAGCGAGCGATCTATCGACAACTCACGCTGAGCTTCATCGCATCTTGTCCAGCTGCTAGAGCTCTGCGTTGTGTCCTGTGTACTGAGGGATGATCGTCCAAGTAACATCACTAACTCTAACCAGCAATGGTAAGTGTGTCTTGTGCCTCCGTTATTAGTCACAGCGTCACTGCACTCGGCAGTTTACTTCTTCTCGTATGCGTGTCATGTGAACCATAATTGGTCAGCCAGGAAACAACGTGTATATAGCCGGGATAAGCCGCCGTTCAGCTTTGTTAGAGGACAGGATTCGACAATGTGGGACATCGTCTGGGTCTTGCTGCAAGGACACAGATCAGTCTCTGTTAGTCGCAATTTCTTTCTGCAGGCACCGCAATGTCCCTGTTTCATACGAAAGTGGTTCCATAGAGACCACTGTTGCCAAGGGAGGTCAAAACCCGGTTGCCGGATTGTGGGGTCGCACACTAGGTGGGAATTGACCACTTGAGTCGACTTCCAGTTATGCCTCCATCGACTTCTGATGTCAGTTGGTTGCAAGTCCAACCACAGCGGCTTCCTGCATGTCAACTGCAGCAATGGTGGGTTGAGGATATCGAGTTACTGGAAGCATATCACAAACGACTACGTGATTGAAAGTCGGTGTCAGTTGTGTCATTGTGTGACGCCACGTTTCCTTGAACATTTGACACCAACCTCTTCATTTTGCTGGACCAAATCTTGTAACATCTTCCTAACGTCCGTTCGTAGACTTGTTGGCTTCACTGTACATACAATAAACTTAGCTGTTGCTGACAGGTCGCGCTCAGCTTCATATAACAGTTCTCGCGGTCGAATATACGACAGTCACAGTAGAAATAATTATTGCTGATGAGGTCCAACTGTTGTAACTGACTTTGCACATTGTACATGCTGTAATGTCTTTAAGATACAGACAATGAAACCAAATTATAGTACCAAAATGACCTTCAAAGGTCACTCAAGGTCATCGGCAATGTGGTCCTTTGTTAGAAATTGTGAAAGTAGGCTACACTTATTTTCAGACAAAAATAGCCACATATCACTTTTTATTAGTGGTCTAGTAAGCACGTTCCTATCTTATGTCGTTTCTGAGATATTCAACGTCGAACAGTGGCGTGCCCTTGAAACCTGAGTTTCAAACTAGAGTTCCCTGGGTACCCGATGATAAAACCACATGATCCTACAGTCTTTGGTTTTGACACATTGCCTGTATGTGAGGGACGTACGGACAGTCTGCTCTAATTAAAATATATCCTTTCTGCCACCGGAGTGTTCTGATGGCAGAGCTGAACACATGTTAGCCTGTTAGCTGGGTACTAGTTGACTCAACAACCCGTCGGACAGAAATTTGTCCAGACGAGTCAGTCTCTGCCGAGGCAGACTGGTAGGAGGTCTCAGACTGGTGCTATTTGAACTAACTGCCTGAGGGAACTTGGGAAGACGCTAAGGCTGCAGCATTAGTGTGTGTGTGGTAAGGCTGGAGTGGACTGTTCGTGTCACTGTGGCCTGCGACATTGTCTCAGCGTGGTGTCACTGTGAGACATAACGCATCAGCTCAGACTCCAGTGACTGACTAACTGTCAGCAGTTGTTCATTGGTTTAACTGTTGCCGTACTTGAACCCTAGTTTTAGCTTTCCCAGTTAGTTCAAAAGTTCTTTTTACTCGTGTATCTCAAATGCTATAACGCCCTGCAGGTATTTTGTAGGCCTATAGGCTACCGAACGGTGGCATGTGACTGTTGTGGGGGGGTGCGACCATATCGGCCACAGACCATATCCAGTGGCGTCGGAGCCTGCTGAAAA
>Ga0209339_1001126_pt1 | contig 10999 bp, 7 predicted proteins | sample OlaalgELextract3_FD_187376 | JGI IMG/M metagenome (GOLD analysis project Ga0209339, IMG submission 187376) | Olavius algarvensis symbiont microbial communities from Tuscany, Italy - Type A ELBA extract 3 (SPAdes) (version 2) | ecosystem: Host-associated > Annelida > Digestive system >...
CTGTATGCAGACTGTCTGGTTGGGAGCAGGTTGAGTTCTATAGCAGAGATAGCAGAGCTAGCTGGCAGGCGACCACGTCCAAGTAGAGTGTCGACAGATTTCCACAATTTCCGCGGGTCGGACTGATCAGCCTCTATCCGACCGCTCCAGTACTCAGAGCACTTCTTGAGCCGTAGCTGGCGATACTGTCGTCGCTGGTTGTATCACGCCCCCTTGTATCAAAAAAGATCCCCGACAATACACATTATTAACTAACTTGATCAAGTATTGCCATAGGGCCTAGATGATAATTTTTGACATCGATACAAGTAAATAAGCTTGGTAGGAAATAACAGCTGCAGTGCATGTACGACAGTACGAGACACAAGGTCAACAGTGTTGAACTGAAGCAGAGACGTTGAAGTTAGGACGATCTAAGTCATTAAACGATATCAACTCTGCTGTCGATGACGATGAGTAGACGAAACGTCCGTGGGCATGTTCGCGCAAAGGGAACACTCTAACATTTGTTATAGGTAAGTTGAACAAACTGATGAGATGGCTTTAATCATGGACATAAAATGTCTTTTAACGTGTATTGACAAACTACTGAAACTAGTATCAGAAAGATGCAAGTTTGTGGTGTCGTAATGTAATGTAGGCCTAATAAAGAATTTAGTGAGGCGTATGCATGCAACACAAGCCGCTTCAACGGCTCTGCACAAAAAAATAGTCAGTGATACTGCGCATGCGTGATCTTATCTGAGCAAATTAAATGAGATGAGATGAGATACGTCAAACTGAAGGGAATAATTATGTTGAACAGATGTGACTTCAGGTGTGTTTTCAAAGTAGAAAATATCCGGCATAGGCGCAGATCTACTGGAAGTCTGGAAGATTGTTACAAGCACGTGGACCAGCGACGGCAAGAGCACGGTCGCCAATGGTTGAGCGCCGCGTACGCGTAGCTTGGCACCAGAACTTCACCCGTAAGATGCAGAATGTAGTCGACGAACAAGCAGCTATCGGCAGAAGTGCAGTATATCATACCGACCAATCACGATAAGGATCGTCACGCATGCGCGCCATATTGACAGGGTGTGTTTGCGCAAGCTTATATTGCAGCTTTACACTGCTCTCACCACCGAATGGACAAATAGCCTAGCGGTAAGCCGCTCCAGCGTTATGCTATAGGTCGTGAGTTCGATCCCGTGGTGGTATTACAACTTCGTCTTTTTCTCATGATCTCATTTACTTCGTTTTCGAAGTCATTTTTCATTGTACTAATGCCACTTATTCAGTTTGACGTCAATTTCCGTGATTATGTATGTAGACCATATAAATCCTCTAGTCGGTATGATTTTCTGATCTTCTGCTAGTAACTCTGTGTCGACGATTCGAGACTACGTGCTTGCGACAGCGGCTGGATCAACTCGGGACAGATACTGTGGTGCTGCTCCGTTTACTTTATAGGCCTACTGGATGCGTTCAGGCAGGTGTTGTCGGTTTTCTAGCAGAAGCAGTGGTTATAAGGTAAAGTGTGACAGAAAATTAATATAATCATCATGTTATCAATGTGTGTGTGAAGGCTTTAAAAGAGTCGAGTGAGATAAAGCAGGGTTCTCACCGACTTCAGTTAGGGAATTTTGATGATCAAATTGTATCCTGCGAGCCGTGCGACTGTCGCAATAACTGTAAGCTAGTTGTATTGCTTACATTTACACTGTTAAGAGTCTAACTAGTAACTACATGTATGCGGGGCCCTACGCGAGGGTTGGTTGTATGTTGTATTGTTTCTCTGTATGATACGCTCTGAATACAAGTGAATGAAATGAAAATTAAGAAAAGGAAAAAAATACAAAATTGCAAATGCTCACATAAGCGTCAGTGTAGGGGAGGAGCCCACTAAAATTACTTATTTCATGACCTACTTTTGTCGCTTATCTCTCAACAGTGTCTGGGGTGAAATAAACGTCCCATAACCCACTTCACTGAAGCGTGACCAGTTGATCGCGCTAACCGTAGGCCCATGTTGGCCCTAGCACAACAGTGAAATAAGTAGGTTATACCAGTCTCTCGTGGCACAGACTGTGTATACCACTCCAGAGTCCAGACTATGGTATAACCTACTCGTAAAGTCTGTTCTCCCAGACTACACAAATTTTAAAGCACTTTTTACTCAGACGCCCGACACTTACCGACCATTTTTGAACAGGAAGTGCATCTTCAGTGCTAACATTTACTGTGTTAGAAGTCAAATTTTGAATCGTGATACAGTTTATATGATGACTGTACAGTACAGAAGTTTTGAAACTTTTTGAAAACAGTAGCTTCGCAGTCGTCAATGCATAAGCTTTATTAGCCTCTTTCCTTATGCACTGTGTTTACTCGATATGCAAAGTATGCCTACCAGCCTTATCAAAATTTAGTCATACCAGCAGTTAATATACGCTTCATCGAAATATGATGGTTAATTTATTCACGATTAACTGGTCAACCTTTAGTTAACTGAGACAAAATAGGAAGTATTACTGCAATCAACCTTTTTCTTCACATTTTTCTAGTTTAACAATACTCAAATCAGCAAGCATGCACTTCAGAGATTCAGCTGCATCAGACAGTTCAGACACTTTCATTGAACGGTGTGCGTGACAGTCACTGGATAATGCATAATTAAAGCAATGCATAGTTAAAGCTTTATAACTTAGCACCCAACAGCAGTTACAGCAGTAAAAAACAAGGCATCCTGTCAAATATTTTCACTACACACGTTAACACTGGGATTACCAGTTTTGAATCTGTTATTAGCAGAACTATATATTATGCAAACACAAATAAAACAATAAACTACATAAATGCAATAAACAAGTTAATTGGTCCTGTGTATATGGAATTATGCAAAAAAAACTATGCAAAAATTTGGTCGTATATATGGAATAATGTGCACTAACAGCAAACAAAAAAAATGGCAAATAATTGAAACCTAACATTAACATACGAAATGAACACCTCGTACTATTTAGGTTAACTCGAAAATCTATGGCACAACATTCATCTATCTAAATCAAATCACACTAGTCAGAAGCAGCAGTGTCAACAGTCAACAGCTGAATCAACAGATGAACACACATGCACGTAAAACATCTAAACATCTTCCGTTTATCACAAACGTTTTACTTTCTAGGTGGCTACATTAAGTCACAGAAATTCACTATGTCGTGCTACTTGGTGTAGTGACAGGTAGGTGCCTGATGGGCAAGCAGCAGCTTGGCATGACCTGACCGAATGCCCGATCATTTCATGTTCTTGATACGCAGTTCTTGCTCATCGATCTCCTTCTGTACCTCGGGTGGCATGTCCGTTCCAAGCTCCGTCTCGAGGAAGTGACGAGTCTCCGCGTGGTCCTCGACCCAGTAGTCCTTCGGCAGTGAGAACAACTCGTCCCATTGAACGTTTTTCTCAATACCAGTGAGGTCGATTGTACCTGTTTTCAAGCACATTGCAGACTGCTGTGTGACAACTTGTTCCTGAAGTACTGGGTGGGCCAAATTAAACGGTGGCCAATGCAGTTTAATAATTTTTGGCAGGTGAAACAACTTGGAAAAGCATAAAATTTAAATACTTTTTGCAAGAGGGTGGTGCTCCAAAAGCTAATGTTTTTTCTGTAGTAGCATTTTAGTAGTTTTTTTTACATTAAACGAATTTATTAACAACTTTGTTGTACAAAATCATCTGCTTCTGCTAGTTATTTGTTAGCATCTATAACGTACTGTGGTCTTGTGGGGGGAATAGCTACCCGTTTTTGCTAAAATAAACAGTAGTGTTTCTGAACTCCGGAGTACAACAAGACTTTCTTTGCACATAAGCCTACCAGCCTGTATCTTAAATGATAGACCGTAGACGTGACGCCCTCTAGCATGTTACACTTTCATTAAGATAAAATTGGCATCATGTCACTTGTTGCTCTATGTAGTTTACACCTGCCAAAAAATCATTTGATTTTATAAATCCGCTTGTCATAAGCACAAATTTAAGCTGGCCCCGTTTAATTGGGCCCACTCTATATATCAACTTTCGAAAAATTCGAACTCTTATCACTGCAAATGGTCTGAACGTTTAGGGAAGTAACATTTTAAGTGGCAGCGTGTCTCATTAACATGAAAGTAACCTTGGTTCAAATTCCAATGGAATCTCAAAAAATTTCTTTGGTCTGTACAACATTTTGTTACAACTATGGTACATTTTGACGTAATGCGTCGACGTTTTCACATGCTCACGAGTACGCTGCTGTGCCACTAAAGAAACACAGAACACTTACTACCTGCAAAACGACATGATTTAGTAGCCTTGATTATTCCACGTATGACGTACCTTTCTTTGGAAGATATCCAATTGCAGTCGTATCAGCTACAGTCGCATCTCCTTTGAGGCGCTTGCACATCCAGTCAATAACCCTGATGTTTTCACCAAATCCAGGCCACAGGAACTTGCCTTGTTCATTGGTACGGAACCAGTTGACATGGAAGATCTTCGGCATCTAACAGAACCCAATTAATTTGTTTATGTACTGTACAGCTGTTATAGAAAGGTAACGAACTAGCACTCAGACAGTGCAGACTCCACCAAAGCCAAAAGTTGGATCCCTATTTCAGGATTAATCCAGATTAATTATATCTGCCGATTGGTCCCAAAATGTGACGGATTCATTCTGTTGGTGCAAGTCATTTTGCCACGTATTGTAAAACTCGTGCCAGTGTCTGTGGGAAATGCTAATAAATCTCCTAAAATCCCATATTCCACAATGGTGAGGAAAATGAAAAGTGATCCGGGGCCGATCACTACCAAAAGTTTATCACTTCTAGAGGGTCACTCCTTGCCCATGCCTACCACGTTTGATCGATGTAGGTTTCCACATTCGCGAGTTATTCTGCTCAGAGAATGACAGGCAGACAGACTGACATTACTCTGCTGGTCTTGGTGGAGTAACACGTGACAATGACAAACATGCCACAAATGTACACCTTCACTTGCACACTATACATTTAAAAAATTTAAAAATAAACTATATCAGACCTTTCGGCCTGGCTTTTTCATACTAAGCCAGTGCTTAAGGTAATCTCCAAAGTTGTAGCCGAAGAATGGACGCATAGCCATCGGATCGTGCATAATCGTTTTTCCTGAAAACACAAATGTTTCAGCTTCTAATCATGTTTGTTTAGGCAGTTTAGTTTCGTAAGGGTCTACAAGATATTTAATGTTTACAAAATAAAACTAGCCATCACACAATCCACGATGATTGCAATGCTATCATGCTATTAAACGAGACTTGAAACATACGAACATCTGCTAAAATTACTTCAAACCACTTATGTGGTGGTCCACATTATAAGACATATCTGCAGAAACCTTATCAAATTGATCATTAATCTGCCCCATTCATTAATCTGTTCCATGTACTATAAAGTTATAAACCAGTGCATCATATTGAAATGGATTTCTCGACTGCTTTGACTAAAATCAGTACTGATTATATGTAGTACTGATTACCATATTCTCAATATGGAAGTAGAGTTTTATGAACATGACCGTGCCATATCTACCTACGACTTTGTGGCACAGTAACTATCCTCCATTCTGTACCTGTCTCATTCTACACAAGATAACCAGTCCTCCCATTTTCATACTCAGTGCCTCTTCTATTAGGCCTTTATGGTTGATGTGCTACAATGAGTGCAACATACCCTATGTCAATCTGCACTTCACTATACTGAAGATCAAGCAATGAAATGTACGTGTTATCAAACAGCCATTTTCGGTGTTCGGTCCATCTGTTATGATCAATCAGCGGTATATGGTCTCAGTAACTACAGAATGGAGGATAGTTACTGTCTCGGAAGTGTCAACGTGGTGTGATACAGAGTCACATCGTACAGTCTTGTCCGCTAACCAGCTCTGATGGTGATGTGCTTCGGCTTCACTCAGCTGACGACAGTGCAGTCACGTGGCTGCAGAATGTCACACTAAAAGCATTTGCAAAATGAAATGAAATGCCTACCTTTAAACTCAGCAGCAGCAGTAGACTCTGATTTGACAGCGGCACCAACCATAACACCATGTTCCCATGACAGTGATTCAAGCACCAGTGGTACTCCTGCAAGTAAACACCAGACACGACAACAGTGCAAATGTAGAGTCTCAACAGCTGTTTACAACAACAAGTTCTCCAGCTGTTTTGAGTTTGTGCATACTGTCAGGAATGATGATGCCAGCTGTAACTGTAATTTGTGGTATGTTCAGCACTGACAGTTGTTTTTGTAAGAAGGTATTTTGAATCATAGCCTGATGTGTAGGCCAGTAGCCTGGCTTCAACCAGTTTTCAAGCCAAGCTAGACTTCAGTAGGTGTAGTTAGTAGGATTTAATGTCTCACTCAATATTATGTAAGTCATTTCGAGACGATTTTACAGGTCAACTGATCCAACCAACAGCATCATAGCACCGAAAAACAATAGTTAGTAAACCATGTAAAGGGCCAATCCCATCAGGCTTAGCTCACCAAAAGATAACGGAAAAGGATGTAACCAAATTTTTTCACTATATAGCATCATGAAGATCGAAGACACAAGCACTCAGAAGATATTGAACTAAACCAAGCAAGATCAAAGCCTAATTAAGTCAATAGTAACAAAATACCCTTAAACAACAGCCTTAAGTAATGTATTAACGGCCGTTGCCTACAGAAATACTGCCACATCGTAACAGTACTTGGTCATTTAGTGAGAAGACCAACTATCGTTCAACTGCTCACTCTCCAGCCACATGTTATGAATGCATGCATACGCAACGTCATATGAATTAATCCATAAACCATTTTCGCAAGACATCTATTCTATTTTTCACACGTGACATGTACGTCGACAAAACTGCATGTCTTTGCTGCCAACTTATTCATACAAATGGTAACACAACGCTTCCCAAGCTTCCCAGTCTATCCCTTATCAGCCAAACAGACTGAACTGACTTGCATTTTCTAATACAACCAAAGCCGTCACTTGACTGTACCACTTTTTTTCTGCATCTAACAGCCGTAATCCAAACTCCTGGTTCTGAAAAGCATTCAGTAGGCACAATTCTTCCTGCTCCTGCCTTACTTATCACACACACAGTATGGACAGTTAAGAAGATAATCTCTAACCTTGTGGTCGACGACCGCCGAAGACCAGCGCATGAATTGGTACACCTGCTGGGTCTTCCCACTTGGGATGGATGATCGGACACTGTCCGGCCGGGCATGTGAAACGAGAGTTAGGATGAGCGGCTCTGCCTGGGTCTCCCTTCTTCCACTTTTCTCCAAGCCACGTGGTAACTTCCATGTTCTAACATTTAACAATTTATTCATCATTATGAAAAGGCTTTTCAATATTAAAGAAAAATTCACTAGTGTCCTTATTAATCAAAAGCCTCGATAAATTACTAAATGTGATCACTTTCAGCAGCAATTAAATGTCAACTGCATTTCAAAAAAGACAATTATGTTAAATACTAGAGGAGGCCTCTTGCCCCAAAAAGCTCCACTACTGATTTAATATTTAAAAAATTCGCCAAAAATTGTAAACGCAAAATTTTGAAATCTGTTCGTTTTTTGCGTATTGGCACACAGATTGTGTGTGCCAAGTTGCGTGAGAATTGGAAACTGTAGGAGAATGGATTTTAATAAGTTCCATCCATCCAGACACCAGTCACCTACACTATAAGCTCTGTTGGCTGCAAGCAGTAGCAGAGCTAACAACAAATAACAGCAGAGGTTAGATATGCAATTAATCCTTTTACAATAAGAAATTGTTTGCATAAATAAAAAACTCTCGACTGAAAAACAGATAAACTAGAGAGCCTGTTGGCCTAGAGAGCTCTGCTGCTGCTGCTGCAATCCACACATATCTGTGGTCATGGTGGTTAACTTCGCGTCAGCCACCATTGCAGCAATCCGCTCAGCCGCCACTGCAGCAATCCGCCACGTGTTCGGTGACAACGGAGGTCCGCGGGTGTTTCTATCACCTTACGCAAGCGACGTGGCGGAAAGTACAAGGTCTTGGAAAGGCGTCGCGATATAAGTCACGACGACGAATTCCGCTTGTTCTGCGGTATGCTCGATGGTCTGGCATTTCTGCCACTGTCGCAGGTATGCAACGGAATGGCTTAGTTGCGTACTGTCACTGCAGCGGACACCCGAGGACCTACTCGACTACTTCGACCAGGTACGTACGTCACTGGTTGTGTCTGTGAGATACCAGTCATCAACAGATCCATTCAGAGACGTACTATGCCAGCCCGCTTTCCACCCGAGCTGTGGAATGTCCATGCCGTGACGTTGAACATCGCACCTACAACATCGCTGAAGGATGGAACAACTGTCTGCGGAACCTTGTCGCATCACTATCTGTGTGTAGTCTTATCGAACTGGTCGTTGTCGATTGGCCGTCAAACTCCAGAATTACCTTCGTCACCTACAGGTGTGAACAGCACGTGTAAGGAACACGTCCTCTGGCGGATTTCCTTCGTGCTGTGGGTCATGGCGTGCGCTTTATGTGCGAATGACTAACTGACCTATGTAACTGCAAGGACAGTTGGATTGTATTTCGATTTTTGATAGGCCTACTTACTGCAAGCACTAACGCACGTTCTGTGGCAGATGTCCTATTTAACTGACAACGTTAAGATTACAACATCAGTACGGACTACGAGTGATTTTTCGAACTGCAGGCAATACACGTGTCACATCATACTGCCTGTGCATTTGTGACCCATCTGCATGCTAATGCGGTCTATCTATCTCTGTTGCCCACTTTTCCGTTGCCCAGTTTACCGCTGCCTATTTTACCGTTGCCGACTTTACCGACACCACTAAAAATGGTTGCCGAATTTACCTTTGCCAAATTTTCCGGTTGCCCAGTTTACCGCAAAACGTTAACCAACCATACTGTGGTTGAGAATGAAAAACGTGACTAATTTTTTTTCATACCGTTGCTATAGCAACAAACATTGTAACAGGTGAATTCCTTGCCAGAGTGACGTAAATAAATGAACTAGAGCAACATTACCGGGTCGAGTTCATCTTCCAGTCCTTCCCACCAGTACATCCCATCAGCAGTCTTCGCAGTATTAGTGAAGATTGAGTTCTTCTGGAAAGTTGCCATTGCCATGGCATTCGTTTTCCAGTTTGTTCCCGGACAGACACCAAAGAATCCATATTCCGGATTAATACCACGCAGCTCTCCTTGTTCATTGAATCTCATCCATGCAATGTCATCACCTGAACAATTATTACACAGTCACAGATAAAACAACTTCCAAAACGTAGTGAAGTGACTAGCTAAGTTCTTGTTATCAGTTTGCAGTGCACTAAAGCTGGAGTGCCACACAGGGCAAGTATATTCCAAGACCGGCCCAATAACGTTTTGATAATACAATGTTTAAGTCGTCAGCAGTCAATCCAGAGCACCTCAGCAATTCAGAAAGTATAACCGCTGACTGTCTGTCAAACATTCTATCCGCGTTGTCATCCCAAGTCAGCGAGGTATTTAACACAACACCAGTAACTTGAACATGGTCTATCGGCTCACATATTATGACACAACATTTTTTCATTATAATATTAATGATTACAACAATAGAATCAATAACACAATTATAGAATTCACATACATAATTTATGCTTGTATCATGCATTAGCATCTGTACTCACCAACACACTTGACAGACCATCCAGGAAGAGACGGCGTCAGCATAGCCATGTTCGTCTTGCCACATGCACTTGGAAAAGCAGCTGCAATGTAGTACTCCTCGCCTTGCGGATTTGTCACTCCCATAATCTATCGACAGATTCACAAGTACCACAATCAACAAATAGTGCAAACATCTACAAGCAGCAATCAGTGATTAAATTACTCAACAGTAGGTGGTAGGACTCTAAACTCTGGTGTTGATGTTGAGCTGGTCCACCAGTGTGACAGACATTTATCTTGATAACGGTTGGTACAATGCAGTGCACATTTGTCGCTCAGTGAAACACACTGTGGGGCCTTGTGAGCCATAAAAAACGGATCCAATTTTATTTTTATAAATTCTAACACGAGTAGTATGTTAAGTCGACTGTGCTAACAACCAGAAGTGAATCTGCTCAGTGCCATTCTTGAACCCTGACTTAAGGTATAGGAACGCTCGCAAATTTCAGGTGGTGGAATGCCAATTTGAGGTGCCGGAACAGCATTCCAGCTGAATTTAATCACTGGTAGTAACAGGCTAACAACTGCCGATGTAACCGCACATTTAACTCGTCTCTCCTCTTGTTTGTCTGCTCTATATAACTGGTTCTGTCATAACGGCCTTGCACTTAATAGCAGCAAATCTGAGTCCATTTTGTTTGGCACCCGACAACGTCTTTGCAACTTCCCTTTAGTTTCCACACCTAGTATCGCTGGCTCCCAAAGACTCTCAATGCTAATCTCACACTCAACCGACAGGTCTCATCACTCTGTAAATCAATGCATTTTCATACCAGGGCATTGCGCCATATTCGCCCTGCATATCTGACTGCATGGCCACCACATTAGCTACCTCGTTAGTTCAATCCCGTCTAGACTATGCAAATTCTCCTGCATGGTACATCGGCAGCCAACATACCCTTGCAGGTTGGTGTGTGCACAAAACTAGTCGTCTCGTGTCGTACTCTCTGGCCGTCATCGCGAACACTTGTCAGCTAGTATGCGGCTTTCTAATCTTCACTGGCTCCCAGTCCGTAAGCGTATTGATTTCAAGCTGGCCTTAACTACCTACAAGATTCTATCCACACACCAACCTGCTTATCTATGTTCACTTCTGTTTCCTTATGAGCCCACGTGAGCCCTGAGCTCGTCCAGTCAGCAGCTGCTCAATGTTCCAACTGTAACAACTGACTTTGGTAGGCGTGCCTTCAGCTACTGTGCCCCCAAGATTTGGAATGAAATCCCAGCCGCCATAAGAAAT
>Ga0209339_1001127_pt1 | contig 10989 bp, 2 predicted proteins | sample OlaalgELextract3_FD_187376 | JGI IMG/M metagenome (GOLD analysis project Ga0209339, IMG submission 187376) | Olavius algarvensis symbiont microbial communities from Tuscany, Italy - Type A ELBA extract 3 (SPAdes) (version 2) | ecosystem: Host-associated > Annelida > Digestive system >...
AAAGTGGCTATTCCAGCAATGGTAACCGCGGGGGGTCTACCATTGTGAGAATAGCCAAAGTGCCGGAAATTGCACAAGGAACAAAATGGCTATTTCAACAATGGTGACGCGGGGGGTCTACCATTGTTTGAATAGCCAAACTGCGGGAAATTGGCTGAAACATATTATGGACCTAACCCCCCTGCGTGTAAAAATTTTGCCTTTATAAATCATCTTTCGATGACAGTTTTTCTCTGGCGAAATCCGATTTTAACCAATTTTGAGCGATTTTGGGAAGCTCCCAACTTTGAAGCTAAATGTCTTAGGAGGAAAATAACTAGGTCTACCCTAAGTCAGGGTAGAGTACTACTATAATTTATAACTCGGCCAAGTCTGACATAAATGTAAGTTAAATTATAGACGGCCAAAGTTGACAACTTCTTCACTGTAGAAGTGCCTCAGCACAACACTTTGGTTGCTTATATCTCGGTCCGTACTGAAGTTAAACGAACCATTTTTGGTAAATACCCAGAATTAGTTGAGTATAACAATTTTACTTAGTTTCGCACAAAAATAGCGTAGTGCCATCCTACACTACCCCCTTACCTAGATTACATTCCGTCCCGGAATGTGGACGGAGAGCAAATTGACGTTGTTACCTAACGGTTAGGTAGTTGGACGTTGTTAGTAACAATTTCGGTAGGGTAGTGGAGTGGTAGAATATACCCGTGGGGTAGGTATCTGTTATGAAAAAAAAACATCAGTTCTCTGCAATAGATAAAATGTGGTAACGTTTTGTGGGATAGATGGGTAGCCACATATCGTAATGGGTTGTCACAGTAACAGCAGTATAAGTAGTTGACTGTCACAGTTCACAATGTTATACAGTTTCTCGGAGTTGACTCGAAATGTTGTTAAGCACGATTCAGAGTTTCAGCTGTAGTCTGGATGTGGAAGTCTTCGACGAAACGAGTGAAGAAATGATGAGTGTTCGTTGACCAGGTTGCAAACGAGGAAGATGATGGACGGATGACGAAAAATGTTGCATCAGTAATCGCTGAAGCAAAAACATCTCACCCCGTAAGCAATAAAAATGTCTTGATGAAACTGTTCACCCAGTAACAGAAAATTCACAGACGTATATTGTTCATCAGTCTGACGTTATACTGGAACGACATCTCTGCTGTTCATACTTCAACTTCAGAATGTTTCATCAACGCGTGCCTCAATAACAGAAAAGTTGCGATAGATGTTCACGATCCATCATCGAAATAACTGGAAATCTCTGTCACACATACAACTCACGGCAGCAAACTAACATTCTTCGTAACGATACACATCATTTCAACACTTTGACGTAGCTCGTCATAACGTTGCAACCAACGCAAAGTAGATCATGTCTTCTCACTTTATGGCTCGTAACGTTGACGTTTCAAAGAATGACGTTTCATGACGTTATCCCCAAATTTATTATCGTTTTGCCCCCCAGAAAATTATGTGACATCGTAAGATGCACATTCAGTTCTCTGCATAATAACTTGCATAATGTGGTTTATATGTTATGAGTCAGATCACTCATTATGCAAAGTAGGTTGAAATGTGACGTTATACGACGTTAATACCTTACTATATGCGTACAAGCAAATTATAATGAGTATGCGTCAAGTACATACCAAATGATATGCAAAGTTTTTAATATATGCGTTTCCTTTATGTTTCTGGTATTTGCGTTGTTCCAGTTAGACACAATACAACTAAATCGTGTGCAATATCGCCGAATACAAAAGCAAGGTTGCACATAAAGTCGTACATAATGAAGCTACATACGAAGATAATGTTGCACGTAAATGTACACGTACAAACAACATATAGGGGTACTCAACACTTTCCCCCGGCCCAATGGGGTGGGCCTATACCCAGGATTATCAGCAATATCCCAAGCTGCCTTGCCTAAGGGTCTCAAGGGTTGTATGACGCGTACCCCGAACGTAAACTTGTGTTTAGGTATAAGCATGTCAAAAGACTTGCTTACCCCACCGCGTTCTATTTAAAGTCGGAATGGGATAGCGACTAGCGAGGAACATATCCATACCGCTACAGAATTTAGACGGGGCAATAAAAAGCCACACCATCTAACTGGGTAAGATGAGGGACGAACCCGTACCATCTAATAACGAAAATGAGGGACGTACCATACCATCTTCTTAAGCTCAAAAATTTAGGTTTTACGGCATTCCGGACCTAAAAACCGGGCACATTAGATAAATCAATCAGTGAACAGTGAATGCAGGCTGCCTCTGTAAAAGTCAGCAAACCTGCCTCCCAACTTCCGAAAGCTAGCTGTCTTTACGGACTCCATGTAAGACGGCCAGTCCTCGCAGGAGATCAGTTTCTCGCGTGCACGGGATTCTGATTCCGTTGGGGGCCGGTCAATCTCTGTCCCCAATTTTGCTACTGTATCTGACCAGAAGACAAGCTGTCGGAGATCCCTCTGACGTTGCCTTCTGAGTTCAGACACCTGTCTCTGTAAGACTGTTATGTCTGAAATGGGGGAAATCCCTACAGCGTCTTCCCCATCGGAAGATGAGAGAGTTATCGTCTCATCCACTTCTGTTTTAATAACAACAGCATTATGCTGTATGAGGACATTGGTGTTAGGAGTATCAGTTTCAGTTGAACTGTCGGCGTCAGCCGTTATTGTTGATTCCCCTAATGTATTATTACAGGAGTGCTCATTGACGGTTTCAACCAGCGCAGCAGGAGATAACTCACCTCCTTCCGGAATCGACTGAAAAGGAGTGTGAGTAGGAGGAAGGATGAATGACTCAACCATAATCTCCTTCTTATGCAAGCAACTGGATGCAATACACTGATCATTAGCGATGACTGTCGTCAAACTAGAGTGAGTTGGAGATGAAATCGATCTAGGAGGGATATCTTCACCAACACAGTTCGACTCTGGCCGTGATAACATCACGGACTGCAACGTCGGCTCTGGTCCAACTTCGCCCAACAACAAACCATCACCTGATACCACTGGAGGTGACACCAGAGACGACAACTGGGGCGTAACGAACACATTTGGCGTGGAACCAGAAGATCGCCGTAGTGACACGACTGATGGCGAAGTGTACGAAACAACAGTGGGTTGCAATAGAACCATCCGCGACTCTGGTGAGCCATGCTGCCAAGACAGTGTGTCAATTGGAACACTCTCTGGAACGGTAACCACATGCGACGGCACAGTTTCAACAGCTGTAGATTCTGGCAGGCAGGACTGCCGGAGCAAAGTATCAACTGAGATAATGCTACCCCGAGAGTCTGCAAACGTCCAATTATCGGCGATAGAACAAGTGGATGCAGGCGGAGCCAAGTCGGACAGCGATGTAGAATCATCGGGTTCCACATCAGAGTGGTCCGACAAGTTAGTACCAAGAGCTATCAGAGGAGGCTGTGAAACGTTAAAGACAGGAGGACCATCTTCCATAAATGCGACAACACCTTCACCCTGATCGCTTGTACCGAACATAGTCTGGGCAAGAATACCGGGCGTCTGTTCAACGCGAGGACCCCCAATTTTCGCAATTTTAACTGCCTGAGCCACAATATCTTCCCCGGACATTTCAAAGGGGGAATTTTCGGTAGAGTATCGAGCAGGTGTTATTTTGAACGTCGCTTTTGGAACCCCGCGCTTAACGTTCGCAGCTTCTTTACGAAAGCTTTTGATGTCTGTTGGATGCATATCAGACCATGCGTTGTATTTATGCGTGGACTTTTGTTTCTTGCTTTCGCGGCCAAGGACTTTAAGAGCGCAATGTCTGTATGCAGGCATGTCAGTTGGAAACAGTTTAGTAACTCTGACATCCATCTTGTATTGAGGGTCGCAAGGTAGTTGTTTCTCCATATCCTTGCGGTTCAAATGGCGTACCATAGTTGGCCAATCATTTACGCGCAATTCGCAATGTCCACAAAGAAGATCTGGCCGTTTGCGTTTGGGACAGCAATCCAAGTGTATTTTCATACCTCCCAGAGAATTTCGATGTATGCGGCAGTGCTTGCATACAATGGCAAACTCAAATTTCCTGGGATCCTTATTTATGCGGTGCTTTTTCGTACGCCATTTGTCTGGATCCAAACGAACCTGTGGGTCAATTGGTGTCTGTAGCTGTCTTTGCCATACAGCTTCATCGGAATCATCCGACGTAGATGCCATATTACTCCTACACATGAATATTGGAAAAGTAGTTTAGAAGAAATGCAACTGTCCAAAAGTGTAATGTTAATCAGGCTTGTCAAAATTATAGATTAGCAATTTGAATATATGACTGTAATATTTAAAACATTATTTCGACACGCCAAATTTTCCAAACCGAGTGGTATAGTGCATTAACATTTTAACCTAAAATGTACGGTTCAAGAGCTGCAGGCCGTCGGCGGATTCTAGTTGGACGCTGAGACAAAGTTGGTATGCTGTCCATTAGTTGGGAATCCACGTCCCCCTGACTCCCTGATCCGTACTCTGGTTCATCCACAGCCTGGGATGGTCCAGGCTGGGTACCATCTACTGAAGTAGCTGCCTGTTCATCAGCAGGTGCGTTTGAAGTTGGTGGTGTGATACAAGGTATCAACCGATCGACGTGCACTCGTTGACGCGAGCGTTTGTCGACATGTTTAATGTTGACAACTAGAGGGCTACAGAAAGATTCTATACGCCAGGGACCAGTCCACAATTGTTGCAACTTTTTGAATTTTTGTCGGACAGGAGGTCTAGGCCAAAATAACCAGACCAATTGTCCTTGTGTGAACTTGGTATGACGTGATCTTTCATCATAATGCCTCTTTTGCGTGCGGGCAACAGACTGCGTGGCCTCTCGCACTCGCTGGTGTGCATGTTTCAACGCATCTCGAAGGTCCCTAACAAATGGTACTGAGGTAGAGGATGGTTCCTCAGGTGGCTTAGCAATGAGAGTCGCTGGCAACATCACTTCCCGACCAAGCATGGCCATGTTGGGAGTGAGGCCAGTGACTCGATGAACAGTCATTCGGTACGCAGCCATGATAGTAGGTAATCGTTGGGGCCAAGTAGCAGGGTTGTCGTCTGCTGTACATCTAAGCATTTGAAGCAATGTTCGATTCATTCGTTCGGTTTGCCCGTCACACTGGGGGTGAAATGGGGTTGTTCGAGATTTGTTGATGCCAGTGATCTGGCAGAGCTCGTGAAACAACTTGCTCTCGAAGTTTTTCCCCATGTCACTGTGTAATTGCCTGGGCAAACCGAATTGGGCGAAAAATCCGTCATACATTGCTCGCATACATGTAGATGCTTCAGCATCGGGCAACGGAAATGCACATGCCCACTTTGTGAAGTAGTCTGTTAAGACAAGAATGTAACGGTTACCATCCGTCGTGGTTGGAAGGCCGGAAAGTATATCAACGGCCACAACATCTAGTGGGGCACCGGTCACCACTTTCTGTAACTGACCATGATGGCGAGTGGGTGGACCCCTACTACGCGCACAGATTTCACATTGTTGGTACCAAATGCGAATGTCTTTGCGCATTCCTGGCCAGTAGTAAATTGGCTTCATTTGCAAGAAAACTCTATGTGCGCCGAGATGGGCTGCAAGTGGACCGGCATGCGTAAACTCAAATAATCTTTTCCGCATGCAGTGCGGTACGACCAATTGTATAAGTGGGTCGTTTGATGGTTTTCGAACAAGAATACCATCCAACAAGTGCACGGTTGGTACTTGTGCCCACAAATTCCTAACCTCAAGAGAATGAGATTTCAGAATGTCCAAAGTTGGAATCTCACCTGCTTCTAACCATTCCATTACTGGTCCTAAATCTGGATCTTCGATTTGCATTTCCAGAATTTCCTCGTTAGAAATTTCAGGTGCTAATCCAGCACGCAGAATTCCAAGAGGTTCCGCTAACTCATCGGCACGCTCGAGTTCATCGACCCAACGCGTTTTAACCTCTTTTCCCTCGCATTGCTTGCAAAAGGGTCTGGAAACCCCATCAACATTGCTGTGGAGGCGTCCAGGACGATGTTCAATTTCAATGTCAAACTCAGCGAGCGTTTCGACCCAGCGAGCGAGGATACCCTCTGGGCGCTTGAAAGTCTTCAACCACTTCAAACTGTGGTGATCAGTTCGTAAGATGACTTTGGCGCCTAAAAGGTAATGGCGGAAGTGTTGTAGAGCCGAAATGACAGCTAACAACTCTCTGCGAGTTGTACAGTAGTTACGTTGCGTACGGTTCATTACTCGCGAAAAGAAAGCAATGGGACGCTCGATCCCATCCAAATTTTGGCTTAGTACAGCTCCTAAAGCCACGTCGGATGCATCGGTGTCCAAAATTCGCGGTAATTCCGAGTATGGAAAAGCTAAGGACGTAGCGTCGATTAAGGCTTGCTTCAGCTTGTCAAAAGCTTCCTGAGCCTCGCTTGTCCAAACGAATCGCGTCTGTTTTCTAGTGAGACGGGTAAGAGGTTCAGCTATGGTAGCAAATCCCTTAACAAAACGCCTATAGTATGACGCTAGGCCAAAGAAAGCTCGCACATCGCGAATGCAATGTGGAGTTGGCCAATCTTTAAGTGCTTGAATTTTGTCCGGAATGGGATTCACTCCGTGGGCACTGACTAAGTGACCTAAATATTGTATTTCTGTTTTGAACAGAACACACTTAGAAGGTTTTAGTTTCAGTCCGGCATCTCGCAACTTATCAAGTACCATTCGTAATCGTTCAAGTAATTCGTCGGGTGTCCGTCCGTAGATGATAATATCGTCCAAATAACAAAGACAAACCACCCATAGTAAGTCACGTAAAACGATAGACATCAGTCTACAAAATGAGCCAGGGGCTCCCGAAAGTCCAAATGGCATTCTTGTGAAATGGAATAACCCTCTACGGGTGCAAAAAGCTGAGCGCTCTTTTGCTCTTTCCGAAAGTCCCAATTGCCAGTAACCCGACAAAAGGTCAAAGGTGGCAAAGTATTTTGCACCACGTAAATGATCTAATGCATCCTGTATGTCAGGAATAGGATGGGCATCCTTTTTGGAGACGGCATTGACCCTCCGATAATCTATACAAAATCGAAAGGTACCATCCTTTTTCTTTACAAGACAGACTGGGGATGCCCAGCTGGATTTTGATGGTTCAATCACCCCAGTGCTTAGCATGTCATTGAGAATTTCATCTTCTGACTCTTTTGCTGCTAACGGCGGTCTACGCGGTGATTGTTTGATTGGGCTTGCGTCGCCAGTATCGATGTCGTGCTGAATAATATCGCAAAAACCTAGATCAGCTGACGACGATGCAAAGGTGTCCTTGTGATCGTGTAGCAAAGTCTTTAACCCTTTTATGGTATCATGTGACAAATCGGCTCCCTCAACTGTCTGACAGAACAATACGTTAAGATGTTCTGGAAGCTCTACATCAATGGTCTGCTCAGAACGTGATCCACTAGGATCAACAACAGACTTCAACTCAGTAACTGAAGAGTCAAAATCAGGAGGTCGATCCTGCGGCGTGACAGATTCAGATGTTCGAACCATGGCATGACAATGGGCTGGCGTTGCAAATTGACTCAATGGATTAATTGCAAACAAATCGAGAGTACAAACATCACACTCGGAACAATCAGGTGGCTGACTCACGACCTCGGTGGTTGAAGTACGAAACGCTGAAATTGACGACGAACTTGGGGTGAAAACAGGTGCACACGGGTTCAGAGATGCAAGTGAAAATTCTTCCGACACATAACACTGAGTAGCAGCGGAAACTCGATCAGGAATGGTAAACAGCTGAGTATCGTCATCGAGGGCGGAAGTAGAGTGAGATACGTGAGAAGTAGACGACGCGAGAGGATGCGAGAGCGACGATGACGTATACAAAGACTGATTGGGAACCTGAGTTTCCATGGACTCTTCGGAAGTTCCGGACGAAGAAAAATAAGACTGTGGCACTGTCTCAAGAAAAGGATCAGCGTTCACTTCAATGATTGGCTTGACGTACGTGTTGGCGAGGTCTTGACTTATGTGACAACGAAGTGTGTGTTTTGACCAAACACATCGAGATTCAGAATCGATTGTCAAAGCTGCAGCGGATATGAGATCATAGCCCATCAAGAATGTGGTGTTACCATCGTAGTAATAGAAAGGGTGTTGCAGAACTAGACTACAAACCTCGACTGTCAAAATTATTGGTCCCTTAATTTTAACGAGACCACCTCCAAGAGATCGTACCTCACGACTTTGCAAAGGCAGTTCATGATCTGAAAATAAATCTTGCATGAACTTCGTAGACAAAATAGATACTTCAGCACCAGTATCTATGATCATTGGCACACGGACACCTTCTACAATTACAGGAATTTTCGGTGAACGAACGAAGCTTGCGTTTGCCCCAAAATGGTAACAATTTGGTATGTCACTTTCTTCTAACGTACATTCTGTATTTTCCAAAAATCCCACAACTGGAAGTTTCCTATTGACAGTAATGACGTCTGTCTGAGTTCCCATCTCCGCAGAGGTAGAAACTATTGGGACTGTGGGCGTGATGGAAAGTTGTATGGCGGGGTCCGGTCGCCCTGTCTCGAGCCCCGCTGCCAGTTTGACGAAGACTGAGGTCTTGCAGCGGGTCCCGACTGAGGACTTGATTCTCGTGAGGAAGGCTCCATTTGTGTATTTGGACGGTCAGGGGTACCAACACCCCGAGGTCCCGGACTTGAAGGTCTTTGAGGGCCTTCTGCCCGTTCCTCATGGTAGTCAGAATGACAACCAAAAGTGTTACATACCCAACATCTGCCTGACCCTCGAAATGGGAAACGAGGGTTTTGTGGGCGGCGGTTTTCCTGATTATTAGGTCCTCTGTCAACTGGCCTGAAGGAAGATCTATCCCCAGGTGTTGATCCAGAGTTCCATTGGCGACGCTGACCATTTTGATTTAAATCTTGGATGGGTTGACGAGTTTGACTATCAGCGGACGAAGTACGCCATCCCTGACGTCGGTCCTGGTTATCTCTACGCTGACCTTGATAACCCTGGTTGCCACGATTTATTGGTCGGGATGCACGGTCCTGACGATTATCCCTACTATCCCAGAAGTTATCACCACGATCGCCCCGGTTTCCCAGAGACCGATCGCTGTAATTACCCCCTTGGCGTGGATATTGCTCGTCAGAGGCTCTGTAGTCATAACGCCTGGGTGTGTCATCCCGAAATTGGACTCTCCTATTGGAAGATTGACTTGCTACAGAAGAGTCACTCGGAGCAGGCGAAACTGGTCTGTTCCCCTGGTTCCTTCGAAACCCACTTCGACCCGAGGTAACAGAATTTGAATTTTGAGTGGCAGCTTGCTTTTTCTGCCCCTCTAAAACAGTTTGGAGGACTTGCTGAAGCCCATCCAAAATAGGCTGAATTTGGTCCTCTTGGTCCAAATCAACTGAAGAAGCCATTCTTATCGCAGGCTTTTTCGTGATTTTTGCCAAATTTTGCGCTTCCACATATTGCCTAGCTTTTGCAACAGTGGTGCTGAAATCTTCAGTGCGGGCATGAAGGCGTAGATATTGTTGGAGACCCGCATCGAGGATGCCTCCCACAAATCCACGTTGTAAGAGGGAGTCGGCATCTTTTGATTTCATGTCCGAATTAGGCCAAGCCTCACGATACAACGTTCGCAAATTCTGTTCGAATAGAGCAAGTGACTCATGATCAGCTTGTTTAGCCACATCAAAGAGTCTCATTGCTCTCTCGGGTTCAACCATGTGACCAAAACGTCTGGCGAGGGCATCCCAGATGGCATCATAGTCCGAATCTTGTGTTACCATAAGCCCTCTAACTGCCTCAGCGGCAGCACCTTCCATTGCCACTAAGAGGTTCTGGGCTTTCTCAACCTTTGTAGACCACCCATTACACAAGGCCAATCGAGCAAAGTATTCCTTAAAACCCTTGTAGGACGTCTGGCCTGAATAGGGTTTCACAGGTTGCGGTTGTTTGACAATAACTACCGGCGCACTTGTGGTCTGGATTGACGTAGACCCAGCACTTATTTGAGCAGTTGTATCTGCTGGTTTAATTTGTGCGGGTGCAGCAGCAGTTATTTCTGAGACCTTGAATGCAGCTGTTTCCGTTGTTGACGTAATTGCGGGTGGCATGTTAACTACCACCGATGGGTAGGTTGCTCCTAATGTTGCATTCAAGAATGAAACAGGCGCACTTGGTACAACCGTAGTGGCATTGGCGCTAGCTATCTGAGTAATTGAACTTGAATTCGCAGTTGCATTGCAAGTGGCAATTGCTGCGGAAGAAGGTGTGATCTGCGCGGCTGTGACCACAATGGGTTGGGTATTGTATTGTGGTGCCGCATAGCCAACAGCTTGCTGTGTCCCGAAGGCAGAGGGTACAGGAGCTGGTGTTGGCTGTACCACAGTTGGCAATGCCGAAGTTGGCATCGTTGGCTCTAGCAAGTGTGGTGGTGCTTGAGACGTGTAAACACCTAGCTGTCTCGTGTTTAGTAAATATGGTGTGAACAAAGGCGGCGGGCCCTGAAACAGACTTTGGGTGTACACCGGTGACGAACTCATTGTCGACACAGAGTGTGTACAATGTGGGTTCTCCATAGTATCAAAACTTGGAGTGGCAGCCATTGTCTGTACAGTGGATCCACCTACCACAGATCTTTGCTCAAACATTTCACGTTCAGTGGCCAATCTGGAGCCAAAAACTTCAGAAGGTACACCCTCTTGGATGGAAGACAACAGTTGTGACCTCTCTCTTAGTTTTTGTTCCAATGACCTTGTTTTAGCCTCGTATTTCAATTTCTCTAACTCCATTCGTGTGTGGAGTTCTCTTTCCAACATCTCTTTTTCTTTTTCCTGGTAACGTTCTATTTCTCGTCTCTCTATAGCTTGCATTTTGAAATTCGCTTCAATTTGCTGTTTTTGAATTTCAGTTGCCGCAGCAGTTTCAATTTCTTTTCGTTTTAGTTCAGCTTGCATGTAACTCT
>Ga0209339_1001128_pt1 | contig 10987 bp, 5 predicted proteins | sample OlaalgELextract3_FD_187376 | JGI IMG/M metagenome (GOLD analysis project Ga0209339, IMG submission 187376) | Olavius algarvensis symbiont microbial communities from Tuscany, Italy - Type A ELBA extract 3 (SPAdes) (version 2) | ecosystem: Host-associated > Annelida > Digestive system >...
GGATTTTTTCGGCCGGCTGCGGCTTAGCACAATTGCGGCCGGCTAGCCGGCTTAGCCGCGCGGCTTACCCGTCTAGCCCGGACCCACGCCAATTTTGGTCGTAAAAGTTGTTTCTCGGCAAGCTACTCCCCATGCCCAAGTTGTAGACCAAATTTGAAGTTGCTAACTTTAACGGTTGCAGAAATAAATAGGTGGTCCCAAATTTTTTGGGATACTCCCCTAGCCCGGACCCTTGCCAATTTTGGTCCTAAAAGTTGTTTCTTGGTAGCTTTACAAATTCTATTTGTATTGTATTTGTATTGTAAGCTACTCCCAAGCCCAAGTTGTATACTAAATATGAAGTTGCTAGCTTTAACAATTGCAGAAATAAATAGGATGTCCCAAAATTATTGGATGCTTCCCTAGCCCGGCCCCCTGCCAATTTTCATCGTTAGTTTCTCGGCAAGCTACTCTCCAAGCCCAAGTTGTATACCAAATTTGAAGTTGCTAACTTCAACAGTTGCAGAAATAAATAGGGGGTCCCAAATTTTTACAAGTTCCCCTAGCCCAGACCCCCATTAATTTTGGCCCTGAAAATTGTTTTTGGTAAGCTACTCCCCGTACTAGTTGTGTAAAAAAATTTAGCACAATGTGCAGCTGTGATGACGGGAACAGTGTGTTTCGAGCACCTCTGTAGCTCTGCCTATGGCGCTTTACAAATATGTTTATGATATGATATGATATGATATGAAAAAAACTGCTTGTAATGCAAAATTTCGGGATTTGGGGGATGATGGGGACAGGGGGTCAAAACACGTGGTAGAAAGTGCCATATTTGGAATCGCGGACCCTGATTTGCCTATTCACTATGCAACTTTTATGGGGCTACAATGATGATTAAGGGTAGTTTACTCTTGAATGCCCCCATTGTTAAGCATTTTCGGTCGAAAAAAACGTTTTGGGCCAAAATTTGACGGTTTTGGGGATAAATAGGGGTTTGAAATTAAATTTAAGTTTTATAACCCCCAAAAGGCACATCCTTGCGTGATTTCACGTCTTTTGAGCTATCGCGCGTAAAAATCCATCCACGGGTCTGACCTGTAGGGTAGGCTGATCAAAGAAAAAAAGGTATAAATAGATAGATAAATAAATAAATAAAAATAATTTTTGTTATATTTCACCCATTTTTCCAGAAGCCCCCAGTGAATGGATTTCTACCAAATTTGGTATAGGAGGTCCCCTCGCGGATGTAATCAATTGTGCCGATTTTTTGTCAATCGGTTCAGGGGTATTGATTTTGTGAGGAGTTGAAATTTGCCTATTCCCATAGGAATTGAAGGTCGCCGTTAACACTGTCTGAACTACTGTCCAGACTGTGATATCAGTGATGCAGTTGCAGTTTTAGTGGTAAGCAACTAGCATGATAGTTGAATGGGAAAAGCTCACGAAGTTCAGGCTCTGTGCGACTAAGCAGGCTATATACACGTTAGTTTTTGACCGCACTCGCTGTGATCGGAGTCGAGAGGGTACCGCCGATCCAAATTCATCCAATATCAGATCTGATTACCGAAAAGATCGCAGTCAAATGATTATACTCCTCCACATATCGACGACTAGGCCTACATTAATCAGCGCAAGTTTCGAAAAAGCAGTATTGCTCGAGTGATTGTAGGACATTTCCCCCTGGACATTCTCCCGCACATATTCCCCGGGACAGTCCCCCACCGGACAATTTCCGTCCCCACCTAGGACATTTCCTCGGCTGGGCTGATAAAGCAAAAATTTGAAAACTGGCACTAACTGGGTATTTTCAGTATGGGGGTAATCTCCGGGGAGTTGTCTCCAGGGGGTTATCTCCGGTTACCCCGGTAATGCGCTGCTGGCCAACGCGCTGTGTGCACCATAGTGCAAACACGACGTCGCAGTGAAACCGCGCGCATCCCTTCACGATCTCAGTTGCCGAGCGTTTACAATGTAATGCTCGCTAACAGTCTACGCACGAGACAATGTCAGCGGATTGAGTATTAAGAAGTAGTGTCGGACACTTTATTGGGCCGCAGAACGGCGTTCCCGCCAGAGTTTGTGCAGTTGCGGGCCTTGCAGAGCGATATAGTTTTGTGGGAAGTCGGAACTCAGCCCACTTTGACTGCTGGAGTAGATTACGTGATCAGCGGAAGTTTTAAAAAGTGGTATTGCTGGAGTGACTGTAGGACATTTCTCCGTGGACATTCTCCCGCACGGACAGACAAACAGGCAACAATGCTATGCACAGCATCGCGCGATAAAAATCACAATTTTCGACCAATATTTCGATTTATGTCGGAAGGTGGGAACAATGTCGTAAAAAGGGAAAAGAAGCAGCAGCAAACGAAAAAAAAGTTTCGTGAAGCAGTCGGTAGACAGTAGCTCGAAGTTCCAACGAGAGCTTGTGCCAAGCATATACAGCAGCAGCAGCGAAGGCAAGTAAGTAAGTAAATAAGAGTATTTATAAGGCGCAATAATCAAAAAAGTCGCGATGCGCCGATGATGAGCGAGTACGTGGCATGACGACGGTCTGGGACTCTGCCGATCTGAGCCCAGTTCTGGAACTTGCCACGACGGTTGGAATGATGAGGTCAAGACAGATAGGATGGAGCATCGCCGTGCAGACAGCGATAAACTAGCGCACATAGTGTCACGGTGATCAGCTCGTTATTCGTGGTGGTGAAGCAGCATTAAGAGAGCAATGCGACGATCTTGCTCCTATGACATTGTCGTGCGTACCAGTGAACTGAACAGCTGTCCCAGCCGCGCACAAGCTGCGTGTCTGCACTAACTTGTGCGTGTGGTCAGCGCAGTCTGACATCACTCCGCCGTGATAGACCGTTCTGTTCGCGACGGCAATCGACGGAGCAACGACGCCATGGGTGGCTCCGCGCGACATGTCAGGTGGGGCCACCCATGGCGTCGCTTCGAACACTTTGGTAGTTTCTTCTAATCTCTGAATTGGAACGATTTGGTACATAGTAATAATAATAATAATAATAATAATAATAGTAGTAGTAGTAGTAGTAGTAGTAGCAGTAGTCGTTGATTTGTATAGCAAGCAAGCAAGCAACCTTATTCGCCAAAATAATGAAAAAATATAGCGCCTTTAGGTCCGAAAATACAGAGGTGCGTGTAGTTTAAGGTGCGCTATTGCAAACATTTGAAACATTGAAGATAGTGACGCGCGTGATGCAGTACAGGAGGACTAAGTGAGTTTGAACAGGTGGGTTTTCAGGTGGCGTTTGAAAGTGAGAATGTTTTCGCACAGTCGAATGTCAGCAGGTAGAAAGTTCCTGATGGATGGAGCAGCAACAGCAAAAGCGCGACGGGCCAGTTCAGTGTGTGTGCGAGGAACGACCAGCAGCGGAGCATCGGAAGAGCGCAGAGCCCGAGATGGTGCATGGGTCCGTACCAGCTCGCTGAGATACGTTGGAGTGCTGTGGTCCGCACCTTGTGAGTCAGAAGATCCACTTTATAGGTGACCCGCTGCCTCGCCGGAAGTCAGTGTAGCGAGCGAAGGGTTGACCCTCTAGAAGGAGTTAACTTTTGATGATGATCCGGTCCCGGATACGGATTCCGGATCACTTTTCCATTTCTATCACCATTGTGGAATAAGGGATTCTAGGAGATTTATTAGCATCTCTCATACAGTCACCGGCCGACTTTTACGATACTTGGCGAAATGACTCACGCCGACTAGAGAATCAATCCAATACATTATGGGAGCGATCCGGCAGATATCCGGATCTGGATCCGGATTAATCCGGAAATCCGGATTTGAATCTCGGATCAGATTTTGGCCTCAGCGCAGTTAGCGCTCTCTGAATGCTCCTGTTATTATTATAATTTTTTTTGACCTTCGGTAGATATATTATTATTATTATTATTATTATTATTGTTACACAACTTTGCGGTTACCGTTTTCCTCACCGCAGACTTCAGAACTAGGCCTACATACCCGTCTCAAGCAATCTCTGCTGTAAGTACCAAACCGTCATCCCGGTGGACCCGATCTGACGGCGGTCTGGGGATAGCAGGCACCGTGGCGGCGGGGCCGGGTGCGGCGGTGTCGACGACGGTCGCTAGCAATGTCGTGTTTAGCGATGTGACACTGGCCAGTAGCAGCAGAAGCAGCAGCACTCGGCCAGCCATCTTAGATTGTCACGCGCACCGGTCATCTCTAAATCATCGTCATCTGGTCCCGAACGGTAGCGTAACAGCTGCGGGAATTTCTTTGACCCGCGGATTACTACCGTTCGGGGAAAGCCACAAAACGACTAATGGCCGGTCGTACTAAGCTCGGTTAAATCGTCAGTTGACTAATCTCTGGTTATTCATTAACTCATAGTTAAATCGTTTTGCGTTGCACCAACAAAGACAGACTAATTGGTTAGGTCATGTGTTGAGAAGTGAACCCCGTCTGCGTACAGTCTTAGAAGGCAGAATAGAAGGGACAAGAACTCGTGGGAGACATAGTGATACAATGATAGACTGGATGAAGAGCAATGACGTGGAATATGAACATATAAAGAAAAGAGCTTATGATAGAGAAGACTGGTGTCATTGGAGGTCTGGACCTGCGTAAAAAGGCATAGCACACAAGAGAGAGAAGTTAACTGGTCCTTCACTAAACGTCGGTTTGTTAACCATGAAATGAAGACTCGCTATTGGCTGATACGTGTCACGTGACTGTTGCCATCTGCGTCACAGTACTACATAAGCATATACGTAAGCATGCGGCGAGCATACGTTTGTTTGTATTTTTAACTTTTTGCTACCACTTGTGGTGAATAAAGATGTTCATAGGCCAGTGGAAGCGAGCGTAGCCTACTACGAAGCCGAACTTCGTGAATGTTTACCTCAGAAAGTAGACGAAAGACTGTATTTTTCGGCAGCTGGTATCGTGATGTGAACTTCTTACCGTTACTCTTCAAATGGATTACTTTGTGGCAACACCATGCGCGCGTTTGTGCCGCATTAGTCGATTGCAAATCATTAAACAATAACGAGTCGCATTCATCGGCCATTTTTATCGTGATTAACTGGAGCTTAACCGCAGACTGCTGGCTGGATAAGGTTAACTGAGATTTCAGCGCATTAGAGGTTTCACGACGATGCGCTATATAAATCGACTTTTTACTTACTTACTTAAAGCGCTGCTGGTCACGAGTCTGACTCATGTAAGTGGGGCTATAGCAAGTGTCCAGACCTTTACCTTTTTACCTTTTACTTACTTAATCTTACGTTTGTATGTAACTGGCAATGGTGCAACGTAATTTCCCTGAACCTTTGGTTAAACTGAGAGATAACCCTAGGTTATGTTTAACCGAGCTTGGTGCAACCGGCCATTAACTTACATACAGTTGTGACGCACACTCGATTTCGCCACGTCGCCGCGATTACAAGTGTGACGCGTTCATGGACGCCATGAGTTACATTCATTACATTCATAGGTATGCGCCGCATACATAAATGTCACTGGTTTTTTTTCACGAGGGAGAAGTTTTTCACGGAGGAGGAGACATATGTGACACCCTTGGTGGCGGCCGCTACGCGGTAGAGGTTCCCGCTACGCGACAGACAAACGAACAGACGAACAGATGGACAGCATCATTACGTAAAGCCCCCACTTTGTGGCTTAAATATCCACTGAGGTGTCACAATGTCCGATTGAATGACAGAACAACGAGTCGTCAAACGTACTGTTTTCTGGCAACGTTTGCGATCCCAAGTCGTCACACAGTTTCCCGGATGACCGCCGGTCGGTGCGTCTGACCGTGGCGCTCCCTTCAATAACGCTGCAATCAAGGCTGCCGTCCCTGCTGAGGTCGACGCCCGTCCGCACTCCGCAAACCGCTTACAATGTGCCGTGTAGACTGATGAACTGTCGCCTGGTCCTTGTTGACGGCAGCTTTTCGTGTACAGATTTTCCAGAAGTGAATGTAATTCGTGTTTCCACTATGGCGCCGGCACGTCGAACATAACACGTCGAACCTGTGTTTAACTTGCATGTTCGACGAGCCGGCACCACAGTGCAAACGTTGCTTAGGCCTACTGTTCACGCTCGTCAGGTTTGTACCTGCTGAGTGTATGCAAAGCGTGGACTGCAATAATTCTGTCCGTCCGTTTGTCATAGCACCAAGCTTTATGCCACTCATAGCCCCATAATTCTAGTTTTCTCACGCCAAATAATAATAGTAAAATTCTGACGGACTCACCTCCCTGGGGACCTTAGCGTAACAAATTTTGCATATAAATCTCGAAAACGATCGATCCAAGACAAGACTTTCAGCCTCAAATACGGCAGCTGTAGTCTATTTCTGTAGAGTCTAGTAGGTTTTTAGAATAATTATTATACTGTCCTTAAACACTGAATAGGATAAGGAAACATACCGTAGGTATAGAAAAAAAGACGTTTCATAGACGACTAGAAAACTATTCTGTGTCTATATTCTACCGTTTCCGTTTCCGAGATATAAACGACACGTCGCTCGAAAATCGCGGATTTGTTATACCCCATATATGTTATACTTCAACGCCCCGTTCAGCGTGATCTCGTCGGATTTATGCGTAATCTTTCTATTCCTGAAATCTACGGTATATACGGTATATCTACGGTATATCTTTTTGCCGTTGATGAGTCTATCTTCATTCGCGTTTGAACAGCAGGCTCTGAAAACGCGATATAATAGTGTAATAGCGACATAATGGCGCGTTAGGGCCGTTCGAGATCGTTTAACCACATATGAGCACATTAAAAACCGCAAAGCAACCGACCATTTTACAGCAATACGATGTTTGGTACCGTTGACCGTTGATGGGTGGGCTGTTACATTTGGTACAGCGAGGAGGAGCCTGGGCGGGCTGCGGCCAGTGTACCAACTTCATATTATTCGATATGGCACTAGCTTTGCATTCTACAGCGTTAACCAGCCGTTTTCATTCAATACACGCGTGTGACGGACGGACGGACGGATGGACGAAAACACGTAGCGAGGTGGTGCGCTCAGTTGCGCTGGGATCTTAGCCAATATCGGTAGGCCTATATAGCATTAGATAGCTTCACCGGCTGTATGTAGGCAGGCATACGATGTCGAAAGCGACAGTTGGATTAGGCCTACTTTTGGGCGGTTTAGCGCTGACGCAACCTAAACTGCCACCTCTAACATTTTATGGTGTTTACCATCGAGGTAATGGTGTTTACAGATTTATTGCATCTCATGGAAATTCGCGCTTTGGCGGCGCGGCAAATGACCGCGAATTTAATGTTTTCTGCGAATTTCACAAAAAATCGTCAATTTCCTGCGATCTTTGCAGTAACAGTAAACGTCGAAGTATTGTCAAATTTGAGTTTTAATTTTCGTCATGTCTGTTTTTCGAAATTTCTGAAATAACTGCATAAAAAATTACTCTGTTAACTAAAATGTTGTCTGCCTCGCGCTCTATACTGGATCTTGCTGCCATCTGGCGAATTTAACGGCATCAATCTCAGAGCCATTCGCCAGTAGTGCTGAAAGATCCACGAGAGCTGCAACTTTCCTGCTACGTTGCTAACAAAAACTGTGTGAGAGATAGTCGGTTAGGATCAGCGAGGAGTACGAATTAGTGCCAGTTTTCACATTTTCTCTACGGGGGGGGGTAATCCCCGGGGGAATATCTCCATGGGGGTAATAGATCCATCTTGTGAAAATTTGATGACTTTTTATCACGGGCGGCAGGACTGAAGTTTGATTCGCTGTACGCGCGCGGTAGTGTCGATTCTGCGAAAGACGAAATCAGTTGAGAACAATAAAGCACACAAAGTTCATCTTGATAAAACATTTTATTGAAACAAAGGTCAGACGAGCGGCCGTCAATCACAGGCTGCGTAGAAGTCAATACGACGAAATGCTGAGTAAACGATTGAAAGAACGGCTATTCGTGTAGTTTTGAGTTTCATCAAACCGATTTTCACGCTTTGTTTCCTTAACTTCCTGTGTTCTTATACATATCTTGATTAAAGAGTGCGTGAAATCTGACTGATACGAACTCTACCTGTTGTACATCATACACATAACGAGAAGCTCAGCTGTCGTAGAGAAACTGCGCGACGCTTCGTATTATTAAGCCGCCGCTCGCGACAGCGAGAGCGGCTTCATGCGACGGGCGTGTCCATCTGTTCGTCTGTTCGTTTGTCTGTTTGTCTGTCTGTCGCCAAATTGCAAAAACGGGATTTTCTAAAAAAACAGCAATTTAGAGCTATGGTCTCTATTGACGACCCATAGGAAGTCGTACACGGACTTTTCAAAGAACCCATTACTGGACCCCTAAAATCCAAGATGGCGGAGATCCGCCATCTTGGATCTTTTTGCCAATATTAAAAAACGCGATTTTCTCAAAAACTAAGCAATTTAGAGCTATGGTGTCTGTTGACTACCTATAGGAAATCGTACACGGGCTTTTCAAAGAAGCCATTATTGGACCCCTAAAATCCAAAATGGTTGAGATCCGCCGTCTTGAAAATCGATATGACGTCATTTTTTTCTGCTGAGGGTGGTCCGATTTGGATAAAATTTCGCAGACTGGTGCAGAATGACATGTCGACTGCGGTAATATGGTCAAAATCGAAGCCATCTAGATGTAGAATTCCAATACGGCGGACGTTTGTGCGAATTCCATGGCATGTCATCCCAGAGCCACATATGCCACATTTGCAGAGTGCAATCACCTGGCGAAATCAATGAGTTTAATGTCATGATTGTGCCACTTTGCAGGGTGTAATAATTCCATCCGCCATATTGAAAATCGTTTTTCGCCATATTTTATTTATTTATTTTTTGGCTTTTTAATGCAGTTTGGGCTTTGACGAGCGGTGGCTTTCGTATCGTCTCCGATACACTTGTTTAGAAAGTTCTTGTACGCATAAAAACCACCAAAAGTTGACCATATGTCACAATAGAAATGAAAATAATATTTACACATTTCTGATCAAAGTTTACAGCTGACTTTGAACACACGTGTACGTGTAGGCCATATGTGGATTTATATTAATGGATAGTTTCATCACTGCATTATGCCGTATAAACACTATCTCAAAAAGGGTGTTACTTTTATTTTTGCAATAACTTTGGCAAATGTAGACCGATTTTAATAATTCTTTCACTGTTGTATTATCAGATCTACTTCTGAGAAAGGTGGTATTAGAACGACCACCTCACCTCAAGTCTGTCGCCACATTACAACTTTACAAGAAAGTTATTAAACTCAGTATGATGCAATAACGTTTAATTTCAATAAATGTCTACCAGGAATGTTATCTGCTTGTTCGTATGTCTATGCAGATAAATTTACAGCATGTGTTCAAAATGTCCGCCTCCCGCGAACGCACGCATGCTTTACATCGCACACGCCACTGGTCAATGGATGCGTCGATGACGTCTTAATTGTTCAATGCTGCTCCAAACGTTCAGCAGACGCTGTCGCAGTTCGTCAACATTTCGAATCTTTATCTGGTAGACGCGTTGCTGCATTGTAGCCCAGATTTTGTAATCCACCGGGTTAAGATCTGGACTGTTCGGTGGCCACTGTTCCGGTGAAATAAAGTCCGGCGTCTCTCGACGCAAGAGCTCATTGTCTCACGAACACGGTGTGCTGGAGCACTGTCCAAGCTGCTGAAACACGAACTCATTCCCTGATATCTTCCTAATGGCTGGCAATAACTTCTGCGTCAGTAGCACGTCGCGGTAATAAGCACCATTTATTTTCACCCCCGGCTGTACAAAAAAAACAATATTCTGTGCAGCCGAGTTTTGAACCTCCGACAGACACCATGACGGCCTCGCTGAACGTCGGACGTGTACGCAAGAGACGTTCTGATGCATGCATGCGTTCGGGAGGCGGACATTTTGAACACATGCTGTAAATTTATCTGCATAGACATACGAACAAGCAGATAACATTCCTGGTAGACATTTATTGAAATTAAACGTTATTGCACCATACTGAGTTTAATAACTTTCTTGTAAAGTTGTACAATTGCGCATTCAAGTTTCGCAAGGTAGTGCGGCAACAGACTTGAGGTGAGGTGGTCCTTTTAATACAACCTTTCTCAGCAGTAGATCTGAAAATACAACAGTGAAAGAATTATTAAAATCGGTCTACATTTGCCAAAGTTATTGCAAAAATAAAAGCGGCACCCTTTTTAGACAGTGTACTATGACGTTACTTTTAAGTACTAATGCTAGCAACTTTGGAATGGCTTCTAAAGGCCAGCCAATCGATAGTGTATATGACTTTAATTTTGTTAGTAACCATGTTTTTATCTTGTACCGTTTTCGAGATATTAACGTTTGTTTAGCTTATGCGGCTGAAAAGTCATTCAATTCGGTTACAACAGTTAAAAATAGCCCGTGTATGATTTCCCATTCGTCGGTAATTGCATCCTTGGTAATTAATATACGATGTGTTAAATTTTCGCAGATCTATGATTTCGAAAGGTGACTTAGAAAGGTGTAGTGACTTAAAGCCATCCAAGGTCATCGGTAATGGCGCTATTTGATTGGTCATTAGATTAGTTTCTACAGTGTCTAAAAACCGGACCCCTGTTACATTTTCTCATAACTTCAACAAATGTTGTCCAATATCCATAATTTTGGGTAGAAAGAACCGCCATTTAATCTCACTTAAGGCATTTGTTAGTTCGCGAAATATAATAACAAAAAGCTCAGCTGTCGCAGACAGACCGCGCAACGCTTCGTGTCATTGAAAATTTTCGCTAAGTCACTCAAGGTCACTCAATGTTATTCGAAATGACACTGTTGAGTAGGGCGTGTGTAAGTCCATATTAGTTACTATTCAATTGAAACTATGTCTGTATCTCGTACCGTTTCTGAGATATTCAGCGTCAAAGAATGGCGTGACCTTGAAACCTGGGGTAGGGGTCGTTCAAGTTCATTAAAAATGGCGCCGTTCGATAGATCATATACGACTTCCTATTGCTCGG